>Ga0065711_1051306_pt1 | contig 10438 bp, 7 predicted proteins | sample Hoacrofraction12_FD_59098 | JGI IMG/M metagenome (GOLD analysis project Ga0065711, IMG submission 59098) | Hoatzin crop microbial communities from Cojedes, Venezuela - Epithelial fraction 12 v2 (version 2) | ecosystem: Host-associated > Birds > Digestive system > Esophagus > Crop | place...
GCTGGCGTGCCCGGCGGCCTGTCAGGCGGCGGGGCCGTGGGGCGGGCGCCGGCCTGGTCGCCCCCGGCCGGGAGCTGCTCGGGTTTCCCACTGTGCATGCTCCGTTGCTTGTAAGGTTTTGTAAGCGCGGTTTGGAGTTTTTAGCTCAAAACGGGCGGTGGCGGTTGGTGGGCTCTGAGCTTCGGTAGGACGTGGTGTGGTGCGTTGTGCGCTGTGACTGGGTAAAGAAGAGAGGTTAGACCCGTAGAGTAGCTTCCCAGTTGCCTGTGTCTGCTATTGACACGTTTTGGTAGGTAAGTAAAGCTGGAATTTTTTATAAAAGTACTCCCCCAAGTCAGATGTGCCAACGTGTAGAAAAAGCTTTCACCCAGTTAAGAATACTTCAGGTTTCTGTTGATCCAGAGCACAGCTATATTTTTGGTGTTAGAGCTATGTCTGTGTAATGGTGCAGTTGATCTTTTTCGTGGTTGCTGTTGAGTTACCGGTGTAGGAGCAGCTGCCTAAACAGTTTGCAAGAAGCTAGGTGTGTCTAGATGAATCTCCTGATGTCAGTTTCCTGTGTTTCTTTGATGAAGTTTGCTTCCCATCTGACCCAGTGTTTAGAAAGTAGTTACTTACAAGTTCCTTTCTAGGATTGTATGTGTATATGCTATAGTCAGATATTTATTGTACCAATGTATTGCCGTTTTGCAGGTGAATACTGCTGCATGTGCTGTTAGAACTTATGAAACAGCTGTTGTGCGTGTGGTGAGAAGAGTTAAGCTGCCACTAGTGTCTTTTTGCTTTGTCTTCAAGTATAGGCTTATAAGACGTTGACTTGAAAGGAATACAGCAGCACACTTCAGGCAAAAGATTGTTTTTAGGTGCAGTTAATATTTCATTTTTTATTAATGATTAACCAAATGTTCTTTTGCAGCCTCACAAGAAAAAGAAACCATTCATAGAGAAGAAGAAAGCAGTGACATTTCACTTAGTGCACAGAAGTCAGAGGGATCCACTTGCTGCTGATGATACTGCGCCCCAGAGAGTTCTGCTGCCTACACACAAAGTAAATACTGGCTTTTGATACTGAGGTTCATTCAGATAAGAAATGCTGCAGGAGAGAAAAGTGGGTATGCAACCATACAATGCAAAAACATGGCCACAAAGAAGGTACTTTTTAGTCCAGCTTATTAAAAAGAAAGGGGTGTTGTAGGAAATTTGATAGTTGTGAGTTACTCCCTGATGGGCTGAAGGATGACTAGCTGGCTTTAGGGATATGAACGCTTTAAAAAAACAACAGCAAAGACTGCCTGACCCACCCTGAAAGAACAGGTTTTGTTAGTTATGCTGCTTATGGAAAAAGATGTTGAAGGTTCTGCTCAGACAGCGCCTGAGGATGCTGAACCAGATGGTTACAACGTTCTAATTGGCTGTGCGTTAGGGTAACGAGTGGAGAGAGGACTACGAGGACTTTAGAATTCAGGCATTCTCAGCAGAGGTGTTGCTTTTGTTTTTGCTAGTAAGTTTTAAATGGACTTAAGTAACTACATCTGTTTCTTCTTACAATTCCAAGGGGCACGAGGAGCAAAGGAGGGAAGAGCAGCGGAAGTATGGAGTCTTCTTTGATGATGACTATGACTATTTGCAGCATCTGAAAGAAGCCTCTGGTCCCTCTGAGCTTGTCCCTTCTGTGCGTGGACCGCAAAGCAGAATTGTTGTCACAAATGAGGGGCACATAGAAGACGAAATTCAGCGAGTTCCAGTAAGTAGTAGTTTTGCTAATAATAATTTTACGCTGTTCTTTGGAGCTTAGCGTCCTGGAGACACATTAACCGTATTCAACCAGTGTTATCACAATTGTGATCTCTCCCTATATGTGTAGGATCCTTTTAAGCCACAATCAGAGTTTTCTGCAAGTGAAAACAGAAGTTGACAAACCAAAGTTTATTGATGAACAGTGTTTTGCTAGCAGTGTTAAAACACTTTGTGTACCCATGACAAGCTTTTCTTGACAGAGATGGCTTACCAAAGGTATTTGTTTGAACAAGTCATGTGTTTCTCTGGGGTTAGCATTTGTTTTTAAAATTTTGAGAGATTTTGAATGCTCTGGGAGTTATGAATGCATCAGGTTGTATTACCAGTACACCATGTTTGTAAAGTGGAATGTAACAGAACCCAGAGGGAATAAAGCCAAACTTTTTAATTGCTGGTGTACCTTGTGGAATTTTGTGATGCTAGATCATGTCGGAATGGAAAATCGGTAAGTACTTTCAGGCAATGAAGTATGCAATTACCAGTCAGTCACTTTTAATTGAGGCAGTTTGGCTTAACCAAATACTGTAATTTTAGTCAAAACCGCTGTTCTTAGTCAGAAATACCTTTCAGGTACAGTTTGGTGATACTGCATAAGATTTAAAGTTATTTCAGATGTGCATGTTAGTAAGCTTTTAATAAGCCTTTCAGTAAGGGGCTAATTTGAAATGTATGTCAGTGTTCTCCAAAACAAACAAAAAACCCACCAAATTTCATTGTGCCTGCTGTACTGCCATTCTCTGCAAAGCTTCAGAGATGCAAAAATACTGTCTTTATACCTGGAGAATGTTGACATGAGAATTAATGCTTCCAACATTTTACCTAGCTTTCATTGCATAACTTTGAAAATTTGCAACCGATAACATAGCGCTTGTCTTAATATTTAAGTAGCACTCACAGTGTTTCATTTGGTCACATGATTATCTATTTTTGTCAATGTGAGCTCAAATGAGAAACTGGGAACAGGTGTATTTTGGTGATGTGTTTTTGTTTCTTTTTTCTAAGGCTCCATCTATTAAGTTGCCTTCCTCAGTATTTGCCACAGAGTTTGAAGAGGATGTGGGCTTGTTAAATAAAGCTGCTCCTGTTTCAGGTATTATTAACTCTTTTACCTTTCTCTAACATGAGTTGCCATCTAGGTACTAGATGGTAATTATGGCTTCAATTACAGTGTCGTATTAATTCTGGTTTAGAACAGGCTCAATAGCAGATGTAAAGAATGGTCTATGAGAGACCTGTGTTTCAATTTGAGGCCTGTTTTCTGTGATTCACTAATAACAGCTTTTTAGCATTGCTGGGGAGGGGGTGGAATCCATGAGCTCTTACTATTGTTTGGGAAATGTAACTAATAACAGAGGAAAGCTGTAGGTAATGCTATAGATTTAGTACTCCGGGCATTTGAATCCAAGTCAGGAACTGGATTTTCACTTTCAGAATTTCTTTTCAAATGCAGAGTGGTGTTTACTTTCCTTCATTAGTATTATTTCAGCGCTACAGGCTGTAGGTATGCTTTTGTTATGTATCCATGCTTGCACCGAACTTGCACTTGGCAGCTGTCTTAATATTTTATAACAGGAATTAATTGTGGTAGTTCTCCCTGTCCTGACGGAAGGATGCCCACTTCAGTCAGTTGCAGTAGAGAAACACTTTCTGACCTTTTGTAATGTAGGGAACTGTACAGGGTGTGAGCTAGGGTTGGTTGATATACAGTACTCTGACCTGGATATCTTTTCTTCTGCAATATTCTAAGTAAAATATATTAAAATACATTCCCCAGAGGTCTTACACTTCCAAAAATACTCTCTTCTGGATGAGGGGAATTGACGAGATGCTGGTGACTTGCCCTGGCTTGTATCAAATCTACAAATATTATTGAGGAATTTTGTGATTCTTAGGTTTAATCTTTCCTTAGTGCAGATTAGCAGTATAGTTGGATAGGTTTTGATCCAGCAGAGTAGCTTTGTAATATGAGAGAAACTTACATATTTATGTTGTGCTTTTTGTTTTTGTGTTCTTTTAACTTTCTAGGACCACGGCTAGATTTTGACCCTGATATTGTTGCAGCTCTTGATGACGATTTTGACTTTGACAATGCAGAAAATACTCTGGAAGATGATTTTGTTCTACAAGCAAATGAGCTGCAGAAAGGGTACATAGAGCTTTGTAGAGCTGTTTGTCCTGTGTAAATAGGAATGATGCTATTTTGTTATTTCATATGGTGGTGGTGTAGGAAGCAAGAATGGTTTCGGGTTTCAAACTGAGTACTTAGGTGCATTAAAGGAAAAAAGTATTACCTTGTGTTATGCGGGTGGTAGCTTACAAAATCAAATTTTCATGTGTTATCCAAGAGATGGGTTTCATTTGTTACTTCGAGCTCATGGATTATATGTATTTGTTTACACATGCAATGTATGGAATAATGGGATTCTGGAACTATTTAAAACGTTATCATGTATCACATTTAAAATACATCAGTAATGATACTGATGAAAGCTAATGGGTATTTCCAGAACCTTTAGAAATGCTTTATGTGATACCCAACTGCATATTATTTCTTTAGGTTTTGGTATCATTCTCATCATTTTATGAACAGTGAGAAATTTTGCTAGTTTTAACATTCAGGAATGCAGCTAGTATTTTTCTTTTTCCACTTTGACATGTGTAGCTGATTGTAAACATAACCTCACTCTCAATGCACAGATACTTGACCCAACAGTTATCAGAAATGTTTTCAGCTTTCAGACAAAAGTAGTATTATGCTGATTTTGGCAACACTGTTACTGCTAAACTTTCTTTTACTGGCTTGAAAATAATCACTTTTTGTCTCTGCCTCTCAAGATTTTAATCTGCTTAATTGCCAGATTGTTTCAGATAACCCAACACTGGTCAGAGCCATGGAAAGGTCCGTGTATTATCCTAAAACTGTTTTATACTTCAGGCGATCAGATGCTGAGGATGAAGATGAATGGGAGGATGTGGAGAAAGATAGTGATGAAAAGGATAGTTGCAGTAATGATGAAGAGTATGATTCAGAAGGCCCTTTATCAGATGATGGGGTTAATGGACAGACAAAAGAATTTCTTTTTATGCAAGAAGAAACCAGGAGTCGTTTCACAGAATATTCGATGACATCTTCGGTAATCAGGAGGAATGAACAGTTAACCCTGTTGGATGACAGATTTGAGAAGGTGAGGCAGCTCAAGAATGTGACGTAAGGGTGTGAAATGCTTCTTTGTCTTTGGATTCATCTCGTGAGGTGGTGTCCTGTATCCCTGTGCAAATTCTTCCGGCCTTCAGTAGTCAGGGCATCACACAGCTGTTCTCTGCGCATATTCCACATTTAATATTGTGTGTGCTAAGAGGCTTGTGTTAAATAGTTATAATGTTAATTGCTATTAAAAGACCTAACACTGATACAATTAAACATAATTATTCCAATCACTATAATGAGCGATCATAGTTGGTGTTACGCTTCTGTCTGAGAGGCTCAGCTGAACACAGCAAATCATGTAGAAGTGCCTGGTGAAGACTCACTTGTTTCTCCCTTCCTCCCCACTGTGCTAAGTGTACGTTCATCAGATGGTGTCAGAGCAGTGGAAATACGGTGTGACTTCTGTCCTGAGCAGCGACAGGCTTTTTAATGTACAGGTTGAAATAAAGCATCAGAATAAGAAACATTTTCTGAAAGCTGATTTAAATATTATGAAAAGATAACTTTGTGACTCCCCTGCTGAAAGAATACTGACAGTAAGGAGAAAATCCTGCTGCAGATGTGTGTGGCAGTCATTCAGCAAATGAGACGGGAGAGGAAAAAGGGGCAAATAGAAAGAAATGTGTAGATCTTCTTTAAGCTATCAAGAAGTTGCACAACAAATGCAATGTAATTACAGATACCCACTTCTTTATTTTAGTTTTTTGAACAATTTGATGAAGATGAAATTGGAGCCTTGGATAATGTGGAGTTAGAAGGCTATATTAACACAGACAGTGCTCGGCTGCAGGAAGTCCTGAATGACTACTACAAAGAGAAAGCAAAGAAGTACGTATTCCCAGAAGTACTGCTCCACATAAGTTGTTACATAATCTTGTGTTTGTATTGAAAGTCTGGGTATGTTGTTTCCAGTTCATGTAGTGGAAGATTACATCCCACAATAAAAGCAGCTATGTATGAGTATTACCCATTTTTTTTTTTCTCTCACTGAATGTCAATCTTCACTTACAAGATGATAAAATTAAGTGGAGGCATGTTGTTGGTTTATGTGAGATTATGCTCCTTTTGTATATTTGTAGTGAATTTAGTGTAAGTAATATCTAGTGGCATTCTTCCTTTCCCTTTTTAGTGTAACCTACCTTTCTGCTTATGCCTTTACTTTTGGTTTTAACATGACAATAAACTCGCAGGCGACTGTTGCATGGGTACCACTGTTTGGAGCACTGAAAAAATCAGTGCTTATAAAGCAACCCCATTTCAATATAAGACTGCCTTTCCACAGTATGTTCCCTTTGTCTTAAAGCAGGTGATACTATCCCAAAGTTAAATGGCTAAATGTTCTCACATTAGCTGTGTGTTTCCTGACTAGAAAGATATGGTAGTGTGCCCTTGTAGGGAAAGATGACTGGTCAGTAGCGGGATACATAATCACCTCTAGGGCTGCCTTGCTTACAAATTGAAAAATATACCTTCTTCTCTTCCTGTCTTCCAATCACAAATATTCTGTGCCACGTAATTTTGAAATGCAGAAATACTTCTTTTGTTGACTGTGTCTCTTGTCCTAATGTTTTGGTTTATTTGGGGGTTGCTTACTTAAGGAAACTTGGTTTTGCTGTAAGTTTCATTAGGAATAGCTTTCCTTGGTTTGGGGTTTTACTGAGGGGAGACTGGGTTTATGTAATACATGTTTTCAAGAAAAGATAAAGCGTATTTTTTTTCTTCTCTGGACTTCTTCAAAGTTGTGTGAAACTGGATGCTCTTGAACCCTGTGAAGATTTAAACTCTGCTGTGAATGAAGAAAGTGAGGAAGAAAAGGAAGAAATAGTAGCTGTAGTTATTGAGGAACCGAAAGAAAAGTGGGATTGTGAATCCATTTTGAGTAGGTATTTTGGAGTTTGCTTGTTTGTTCCTAGGATTTCAAAGTAAATGATAGGCGATCTCAGAACTTTTCCAACAGTGCTTTAGGTAAAATGGTTTATGCTTCTGGAACACAGCAGCAGGAATTCTTGCTAGATAAAACAACTGCTTTTGTGTGGATAACATTGTGTCTTCAAAGACTAAATAGTAGTACAATTCATAATAAATTTACCTCATTTCTATTTGCAAGCCTTTCTTCACTATTCACTTTTTTTTTTTTTCTTTGTGACCTAGGTACATATTCAAATTTATATAATCACCCAACACTCATTAAGGAGCCATCAAAGGTAAAATCATTAAACTTATTCTGAGTAACAACCTGGCCTGGGAAAATTTAAGACAAAAGTGATTGTTTTCTCAATGGGTATCTGTTTTTAAAAGGAGGAGGGAGCAGAAAAGAGGGTTGGGGAGGGTGTTAGCCTCTGTTATTACTTCTTTGCTGAAGAAGGGTTTGGATATATTTGTTTTCTATCAGGAGGAAAATTGAGTAAGTTCAAAATTTGGGTAATGGCTAGGCAGAAATGTAGAGAGTGAGGAACTTACTGTCTTGTTATCTGCGATACACCTTTGTGCAGTCTGTCTCACAGCCGCATATTAGGCTTGTATTTCCCTTCTACAGTTTGAAACAATTTATTCTAGTTCTTTGGCCTTCCAGACGTTCCCCATCATTAGAGCACTGCTTGATGTTCCAGATGTGTGAGGTTTTGAAAGGAAACCTTTTTCCTGAAAGCTTATAAAGGAATGTTAAGTGCCTACTTAAGTTCTTTTTATTTTCAGTAATATTTAAGTAAAGGGGAGAAACTTGTTCTGGGAGGCCAGATTCTGCTCACAGGTGTGTTTCATTTCCTACTTCGGGATTAATGTGCATTTTTCTGAGAGAAGAAAATAGTATGAGGAAAATCATATGTTTGTTACTGTTAAATCTGAATCTGATGTTTTTATACTGACAAGGCAGTGCGATGTGCACTTCTTGGAGAGAAAGCTAGGGCCCATTAATAGATACGTGCTTTCTGTTTTAGCCCAAACCAATAAAAGTTTCGCAGAAGACCGGAATTCCCCTACATGTCTTGCCTCAGAAAGGTCTCACTGCTAAGCAGATTGAACGCATGCAAATGATTAATGGCAGTGACCTGCCAAGAGTGTCAACACAGCCCCGTTCCAAAGACGAGAGCAAAGAGGATCGCAAAGCTAGAAAACAGGCAATAAAAGAGGAACGAAAGGTATGCCTTGTTTTAAATAAAACCCTGTAAAAACTTGTTCTATTATCTGAATTCTGTCTTTCAGACTTTTTTTAAAGCTCATTTGTTCTTGTGTCTGGAAGTTAATGGGAAAAACATGCTAGTCTCAAAGGACTAATTATGGCTGCTTTAAAAAAAATTACTGGAAAGAAAGTTAACTCATAATTCTGTCATCCTAATTTCCTATATGGAAATTTTTGTCTGTTATTGCAGCCCCTGTCACATACATAACTTTGGAAGGAGCCCTCGTATTTCCTTATTACCTAGGGAAGCAAAGACAACAGTTATGATGTTTCAGATCACACAAAGTGAAAAGTGTCTGGAAGAAATGTGGAAAATCTAATTGGCCACAATGATATACTAGTTGTTTTATTCAGGAACAGAAATTGCCAGCATATTAGAAGCTTCAGCTAATTAAAGATGATAATCCAGGTGGTACACATATTAATTTGACTAATAATAATTAATGCCATAAATAATAGTATTGTCTGGATTGCTGCTGTTTTCGTGATCTAGAACTGTTAATTAGAATGGTTTATTTTTGCATGTTATGCATATATTGTAAATTTGCAATTATTCCTATGCACAGGAACGCAGAATGGAGAAGAAAGCCAACAAGCTAGCCTTCAAACTGGAGAAAACAAGGCAAGAAAAAGAGTTGCTCAATCTGAAACAAAACGTTCAAGGACTGAAGCTGTCTTGATGAAACCGAGGAACTTCTTGTAGAAGCAACCGTAATTTTTCAGTTGTATTGAGAAGGGAACAGCTAACTCATAGCTTTGCCAGCCATGATCAAAGGGGGTTATTCAGACAAGAACCAATAACTTGTTGTTCTTTCTGAAACAAAGTTATACATAAAATAATGTACAAGTGATGTCTATTCTATCCTGAGTGACATGGCAGCTGTTGCAAAATTTAATTACAGTAGAAATGTTTTAAAATTATTAAAAAATATTTTTCTTATAAGCTATCACTGTACAAAGTTTTATATATATATATTTGTTGCACGTTTTCAGCAAATCAGCAGAATCCTACAGATTTGATCTGATCAGATTATTCTATTAAATTGTTTCAGTTTACAAAGCAATATATCCATTTATGTCTTCTCTCATGCTGATGGTTAAACATAGTGCCTTGGTACAGCATGGTTGTGTAAGTCAAGGAGTCTTCACCCACTCCTTAGTTCTTTTCTGGGCTGGTTATTTATTGTTTGGGTACTGTTATGAAAGATGTAAAATAACCTTTTGTAAACAGAGGTGTCTGAAAAGCTGTTGTGTACCTAGACATCCCTGTTGCCTAACCCGAGTTTCACATTTCTTGGCAAATAAAATCTGTTGCAACAAGTGTTGCGGTTGCAGAAGTCAATGACTCTTACTGTTGCTGATGGTATCAGCTTTGCTGAAAGTTCTCAGTCGGAGTCCTATGGCAAACAAAACAGCAGATGCTTAGAAAAATACTGTGTTGCAAATAGCTGTTGTCTTAATTTTCCTGGAATAATATTCTTCAGGTCTTGCATTCAGTTTGGTTTCATTGAAATACAAACTTATGACCCAGTGCAATTGTTGCAAAGCCTTTCTGAAGATGAGCAGAGATGCAGATCTGTGCCTTTGAGTGAAAAGGTAACCATTTTACTGGTAAGGAACACAGTAACCAGCACATTAGTAGAGCGCTTGACTTCAACTAAATTCAAAGCATCTTAAATATTCCTTAGTTTTGTGAATACTAGATGGAGACAAGCTAACAGAAGGACTGTGAGGCCTTGTAATGCACAGAAACAATTCCAAGTACTTGACAAAGCACCGTGATTTTGGGAGAAGGGAATAAACACTCATTTAAGTCTACAAGTCTTTGATCACTGCTCAGAAACCTGCAGTGTCAATGCAGTGTTTGCATCTAGATTAAGCCTTCATTTTCTAAATTTGTCCAAGAGCCTGTGTTAACCAAATTGGCAGAAATAATCTATAAGATTAGAACAAGTTTCAGGGTTTTCATTTAGCTGACAGCTGTACTAGTTTTCATGTGTTTCACAGGCTTAAGCAGGGTCTGCCTGTGTCATAATTATGTAATTGCTGATGCATGGTAACCTGAAGTGTGAGCTTTGGAGCAATGAAGACTGACCACCTGGTATGTGTGGCTCCTGACAAGGCAGAAGAGGAAGCTTGAGAAACCGTTGTATGGAGACGAGTCAGATACCAGGAAAGGAGCTAAATGGAGCAAGTAACAGATGCTGTGCAGCGGTTTGGGTGCAGTGTGATTTGGTGATGTACTGAGAAGAGAA
>Ga0065711_1051305_pt1 | contig 10437 bp, 6 predicted proteins | sample Hoacrofraction12_FD_59098 | JGI IMG/M metagenome (GOLD analysis project Ga0065711, IMG submission 59098) | Hoatzin crop microbial communities from Cojedes, Venezuela - Epithelial fraction 12 v2 (version 2) | ecosystem: Host-associated > Birds > Digestive system > Esophagus > Crop | place...
TGGCCTTGAACACTGCCAGGGAGGGGGCAGCCACAGCTTCTCTGGGCAACCTGGGCCAGGGCCTCACCACCCTCACGGTGAAGAATTTCTTCCTAACATCTAATCTAAATCTGCCCTCTTTTAGTTTACAGCCGTTCCCCCTTGTCCTATCACTACACACCCTTGTGAAAAGCCCCTCTCCATCCTTCCTGTAGACCCCTTCAGGTACTGGAAGGCTGACCAGGAGAAAGCACTTTGTCAAGAGGGTTCTTTTGACCAAAATAATCAACAGTTACACACAAAGGAGGAGCAACTAATTGAGACTTGGCAAGAGAGACTATTAGAAAGGTGGGATGCCCCATGGAAGAAACAGAGAAGAAGAGAGGATACCTCAACTGAAGCTGTGAACACAGGGACAAACCACAGAAGGATAGGTGGGAGGCAGCAGGAGGTTAAAGGCGAGGACCAGAGTCTTGCTCTGAATTCAGGAGAGAGTACAAAGGGACAAGGCACGACCAAAGCTGTGGAGGAGTAAGTGTTTTCTGCAGCAGCATTTTAAGCAGCAGAAGCTCAGAAGCCAGGAAGTGGTTGCCACAGTCCAGACAACAAACGGAAGAAAAGGTAGGGCAGGGAGTGACTGGTATTTACATGCATTTATTTCTGCCTCAAATCTACTGACCAAAGAGCTGAAATATGACAGATTTTTTTTTTTCCCCACCACCAGCTGGTGTCTAAAGGCTTGTTTCCACATGCCTCAAAATGTCTTCCGCAACTCAGTGAAAGGAACGTTATGGGCGTTTACAAAACAGCTCTTCCAAAGGCAGTTCCAACTCAAAGATACCAAAAATAGGGATGCAATTATTTTAGAGAGTCCTGTCCTCAAAACAGGACCTATTTTCCACATTTTACTTAATCGCATCTATTTTTGTGGGAAACAAAACCAGCATCTCGATCACAGGGAAAATATTCCCGGGACAGCACTAAGAGAAAGCTTCCCGTTCAAACGCCAGAGGCACGCGCGTTGTCGAACAGGGGGTGAGATGAAATCTCTGGTGTGGCAGCAGGACCAAGATACTGAAAGGAGACTTGGAATGAGCCGAAGAAGTCCACTGAATACAAAGCCAAAACACTCCTCACCACGCATACTTTATAACAACCAAACCACGCTGTTCTCGCCCTGCTTCAGCCAGACAGAGGGTGGTTGCAGTCCATCACCTCACCTGGGATTGCCCAGCTAGCCGAGACTTTTGCAAACACCGTTTTTATCCCCGAAACGGCTGTGGGCAGTCAGACAGCCACCCTCTTGCTCAACAGATCAAGCTTGCCAACCATCACATCTTAGGGTTTAGGATGAGTTAGCTCCACGTATCCATTTGCAAAATGAATTCATTCCTTCTGCAGCTGCTGTAGCAGCCTTCATCTTCCCGAGAAACCAGATCTGACCTAGCCCCTCTGGCATGGTTTCTCATTTATTAATCCAAAGAAATCCAGGTGCATTCCACAGAATCACAGAATGGTAGGGGTTGGAAGGGACCTCTGGGGGTCATCTAGTCCAACCCTCCTGCCGATGCAGGGTTACCTGTAGTAGGCTGTAGAGGACCTTGTCCAGCAAGGTCTTGAATATCTCCAGAATATTTCCAAAGCATTGCTGAAGTTTCCAAAAACCCAAAACCGATCTCCAAAGTGTTTCGCCCTGCTCAACTCTGTCCAGGTACCCAACAAACCAGACCTTAGAGGCCAAGCTCCTTGGGAAGTACCTCCACCGACCAGAGAGGAAGGCCGCAGCAACCTGCCTTCTAACGTAGACATCACGGCCTCGTAGCTAAAACACAAAAAATGGTTCAGATTACGGAACCCTTTCATTTTTCATGTCTGCCTATGGCTGGTTTCCCTTCTACACTATACACACCGCTAATAACAAGAATCACATAAAATTAAAAGCTTCTACTAAGAGACTACAATTCCCACACGTAACACCAACTTCCTTGTGGAGCATCAAAGCTAACTCCATCATTTTGATATCATCTTGGGGGACAGAAGCAGAAGGGAACTGCATGTTTAGGCAGTGGATTTTTCATCCATGAGATGCCAACAGTGGTCTAATGAACAGCCGTATTCTAAACGTTAGGGTGATACTGGTTTGTTACTAGTTTGGGTGTCTCAGCTCGGGAGAGTCAGTCTGGTTAAAACCAGAGACCTGTACTCCCAGCTGAGATGGGAGGAAGGACTTGGTCACGTATTTAATTACGCAGCTGGCTGGTGCGTGATGGAAGGAAGCATGGTCTAGTGACTAAAACAAAGAAACAAGTATCAGGATAGAGGTCCAGTACTGGCAGCTGCTCAGCTACCGAGATGACCACGGCACTAAAAATCACCCTCTGTACTGGGAAGGCTGGGGAAGAGGCACACCGCCTACATTTAGTAGGCATGGTGGTGTTGGGTTGACAGTTGGACGTGATGATCTTAGAGGTCTTTTCCAAACTTAATGATTCTATGACTACACTCCCCCACTGACATTATCGCCCCAGCAAAATGAGTTTCTTGTCCATCAAGCACTAAGAGATCCCCTAAAAGGTCCTGAACGGTATGGACGGGAAACTGAATTCAATCTGGACCACAGATGTTTTCAAACTTCTGTTTTCTATCCAGGCCTGCACTAGAGGAACTCAAGCCTGTGGGACTGTTCCAAACCTACTGAGATTACAGCTAAAGCCAAATCACCTCTAAACTCACAATCCTCCATAAAAGGCTGCTAGAGTTACATGCTGCTGTTGTCCAACCCTGTTTACAACTCAGATTGTAATATTAGAACGATCCAAAAATAGCAGCAATTCAAATACCACCAGTAAGGAAGGGACTAAGATGCTGAGGTATGTTGAAGCAATCTGAAAATTTCTGGTTAAAAAAATAAATAATTCAGCCATAATCTCCAACGAACTTATTTTGCCATCATCACAGAAAAATGAGGAAGGAGAAAAAAAAAAAAAAAAGAAAACAGATTTCAGGCAAAACCTTAATGAAATAGCTCAGCAGGCCAGGCTTTCCCAAGCCACTGTGCATTTTCTGAAAAGGTGCATTGCTGCTTTTCTCCATGGAGCAATACAACTCTAAGTACTTCCCATTAAAATATAAAAAACTTATTTACCGACAGAAAAATATGACCAGAATCTAACTGGCAAAGCGTAGTAACCTTTTAGCTCACCAGGACACAACACTGCAAGACAACTGATGCTTCAGATACTGTTTCCTTCAGAAGGAAACCTCCTTGAACCAAGGGGCAGTCTACATTTGATGCCACTAAAAACCATACTTTTTTATAAATAAAATTGGTAGTAGGCTGAAACTATGCATTTGTGAGTCAGCAAGTGGACAGCTAGGTAAGCACCACCAGCACTCCTCACGGGCAGCTACACAAATTTAAACACACGTGCGTTTGATCTGGTTCTTACGGGCACACGTCCTGCTTCAGCGCACGGTGCCTGGCTGAATTTTGGCATTTTTGGAAACCGTTGGCTATAGGCAGTGACTGGGATAGTCAACAGCAAGGTCATCACGGTTCTTTAAAGATGAAGTCCACTTGATTCAAATAAGGTCTAATAACCACCAATCTACTACAGACTCTTTCCTCTCTCCACCACCTCCCGTGCAAAGGAGTCCGAGGTTGAATTTTGTCATTTTTGGAAACCGTTTGCTATAGGCAGTGACTGGGATAGTCAACAGCAAGGTCATCACGGTTATTTAAAGATGAAGTCCACTTGATTCAAACAAGGTCTAATAACCACCAATCTACTACAAACTCTCTCCTCTCTTCACCGCCTCCCGTGCAAAGCAGTCCAAGGTACATGCTGCAGCGTATGAAGGGCACTTCCTTCCTCAGTGGCACTATTAGATTTCTTCACACTTCAGCTTTCCTGCCTATATAAAAGTAGACAGAAGATGCAAAAAAGGCAATAAGCTAGTACAGCTCTTCAGTAAACGGCACAGCCTGCCCAACCCTGCACGCAAAGCCACCACAAGCTTTAGTAATTCATTTCCAAGTTGTAACATGGATTAATTCCAGTTTAACTTGAGAGCTGGCTTCATTCAGCACAGGTCTTCTACTTCTCCAACTTCTGCACTATTTGCATACCTGCACGTTTTCCTCTCAGAAAATTCCCGAACGTCTCCAGAACCCTACACTGCAAGGCATGAAGCCTTATCTTCGAGCGCTGAAACACTGGGTAGTTCTTCATATAATTATTCCCAAAGGATTCCTGATAGAAGCCAGGCTTCGTGGGCAAACACCTCGACTGGCAGTTTCTGCTGGTGATTACCAACCTGTTGATGCTGTTGCTGGCCCAGCAGCAAAGCATCTCTGTTACGCATCCGAAGGGTCCGCACCTGGATTTGAACAGGGATTCAGGCACAGGGGATGAAAGTTGTTCTTGATTAATTTTAGACATCAGCATTCATTGTTCCAGAAAAGGGAAGTTTATTCCTGTTTTATTTCAGAAACCAGAAGAGTTTGAGGTGTAAGGAAACCCTGATAATACAATGATGCCTACAAAGACATTTCCTGGTAGCTGTAGCTTAGTCCAGAAGCCTTGGATGACAGCCAGCAGGATTTTTAAAGTCACTTAAAGTGCTTAAAAAAAATGAGGATAAAATCCCTCTCACCACACAGCACAGTTGTTTCATGACTGTGTCAGAGGTTCCTTTGATGTACTGTCAACTATGATCAACGGCTGTTGACACCATCGCTGGAGGAATACCAGATGCAGGAGGAGCAAAGCAAGCTAAAATAGCTGAAGCCATACCATTCAAACCCAGCAGAAAACAACAGAAACTGAAAGTAAAACCCGTAAGTTTTACATTACATTTAAAATCATGTGGATTAAATGCAGGTCTCACCCACTCAGTGTAATCTGTGGTGCGAATGTGAAGAGATAGAACTCAACCAATAAAAACCACGTGCGTTACGCTACTGTAGAAATTGTCCTCTGCCACTGCCATCCAGTTTACTGCTGCTTCATGGATGCTTTAAACTGAGCCAAAAATAAAACGTCCACACCAGAAAAAACGATGAGGTACACCAGAACGACTGGAAAAACTCTCTTACACAGACAGGGCCTGGAGTTATTTTTATCTTTTAGACCTCAGATGCTGCAGAAGTGCAAGACGCTGCCCTCTGAGACAGTCTGAGCTTAGAGATGAGCATTCACCTGCTGGCGCTTTAAACCATGCGGCCATTTCTACTACCTCATCCAACACAACCCCCAATCCAGCTGAAACTCTGTTCAGATTAACAGTAAATGAAAGAACTGCTGGGTCTCATTTCTTCGGTGGTTTAAATAATTTTTAGAAGGATGCAAAATATGGATTATCTGAATGCAGACTAACTGAGAAGGGCTGAGACACAGAATGTTTCGCTGGAGAACCTGCTCTGCACTACATACCGCACGTGCACGGTTCATTCCTGCCACTTGTGCGTAGACCCCTCTCAAGAAAGCAGCTGCTGCGTGAAAGGGAGCTCAGGGAACGCAGGGGCACAGGTTTGAAATGAAAAGAGGGCAGATTTGGATCACACATAAGGAAGAAATTCTTTACAATGAGGGTGGTGAGGCACTGGAACTGGTTGCCCAGAGATGCTGTGGATCACAGAATCAGAGAATGTTCGGGGTTGGAAGGGACCTCTGGGGGTCACCCAGCCCAACCCCCTGCCGAAGCAGGGTCACCCACAGCAGGCTGCACAGGACCTTGTCCAGCCGGGGCTGGAATATCTCCAGAGAAGGAGACTCCACAGCCCTTCTGGGCAGCCTGGGCCAGGGCTCCGTCACCCTCAGAGGGAAGAAGTTCTTTCTCATGTTCAGACGGAACTTCCTGTGCTTCAGTTTGTGCCCGTTGCCCCTTGTCCTGTCGCTGGGCACCACTGGAAAGAGTCTGGCCCCGTCCTCCTTCCCTTCGTTTTGGGAAGAACGAAATCCCACCCCAAGGATTTAGGAATTACACAAGGTAGGACAGCAGACTAACAGACGCGCATACTTTCTCCGAATCCACTTTCTGAGTGATCAATGTCAACAGTTAGTTTAATAGACAGGTTAACCTTTCCAGGGCAGGGTATCGTCCCTGTACTCGTTTTGGGCTGGTCAGGTCATCGACCCTCTTCTCTTCCCAGCAATGAACCTTGGGAGAAAGGCTGCATTACATGACCCATTGAGTGTCCTCCAAAGAATTGGCCTCAAATCGCTGAAAAGGTCTTAAATTTACATGATATAGGAACAAACCACGTCCTATGGGAAGCCACAGTAACCAGTGAAAAAAGGGGCAATAAGCCTGCACCAGCCCATGTCTCTGAAAACAGCCAGCCAGCCTGCATCCAGCTTCTCCTCATCCTCCCTTCACTCCAATATCAGCGGCGTCGATACCTAAAATACCTTAAGTATCAGCAGCATTGATACAAAGGTGCATGCAGAGGTCTCGGTTGGTGCCCACAGAGGCCAGGCTTGTTTAAAAACGTACAAACCAGCCCGTTAGCTAGTGATGGACCCTCTGGAACACAAAGAGCAGGGCACTGACGAAGCCTCACGGCCTGCAAGCACTCTCTGCTTGTAGAAGAAGGTTTATAATGGCGTTTTCCCCAAAGTCATGCCTTGTCCTCAGCAGACCGTAAAGTACACAGAAGAGAGAGACAAGCCAATATTGTGGTTGCTTGGTTGGCTCAGGGGACATCAGATGTTCCTGGACTTTTTTAATATTTGTCTTTTTTTTTTAAATTAAGTAATTTAGAGGACTTATTTGAGAGGGCCAATTCTATATAACCACTCTGAAGAATAATCCCTCTGCCTCGTTTCCTAATGTGTTTCAAAGGAGTGGAAACACTCCTGTTCTTAGTTTCCCAACCCATTTTCTGTTTGATCCCAGCACCGTAGTCAGTACCAATTCCTTATCGACATCGCTGCTCCACACAGGAGCTCGGCACGTAGTGCTTTGGCACCACACAGCAGCCTTGAGACCAGCATAAAAAGGAAAAAATGTTCTGTCTCCTCATTCAAGCTGGTCACCCTACTCACGGGTTTTAACTTCAGTGAAATGCTGCTCCACGCTCGGCAAGCTGAGTTTTTTCACGAAAACGCACAACACCTCCTCCCTTTCCTCCACTCTTTTTGTAAAATTGACAAGCATCTGGAGTTTAATATGCCCTTAATGGATTCAAGCCTCCGCTGTAAATAAGTCGCTTGCGTTGCACTAAACAGCCGACATCACACTGGCATTTTTGTTCTCGGCGGCGATTGCGGGGAGTTAATCAACGGGGCTCCTGTGATCATTCTCCGCGCCATTCTCGCGCAGCAGCTCCGTGGGCTGCGGGGTGGCTGCTGCAGCCATCAGTCACCGCCTGCTAAGCCCCTTCTTGCAGCTCTCCAGCGGCGTTCGGCCGCGTAGCCCAGCACCTCTGCTAGGAAATGGGCCTCTGCATCAGCTTATAGCCATTTGCTGCTCAGTTTGCTTTTCCCCTTCCCCTAGCTCGGAGGGGAGCTTGCTCGGTAAACGCTGCTTCTTCAGCGATGCTGCGGGGAGGTAGCGATGACGCTGGGCGTTACTCTCGCGCTTGTCCCCATCCCTTGGCCATCGCAGCGCGGCAGGAGCAGAGTTCCACAGAGCGGGTCGCAAAGATGCCGGCGGTGGCACGCAGGGCTTCACCCGTGCAAAGCCTGAGCCCCGCTGAGCCGCCTTCCTCGCTGCAGTGGGTAAGGTAGACCACACCACCCCGATTTATTTTCAGAACTACCAACTGTTTGCAGTTGCGACAGCTCCTCCGCCTGCCCGCCACGGCGACCATCGGCACCCGTGTCATCTCGCAAGAGGGAGGGATCTAAAATACCTTTGATGACCCAGGCCAACGTCACGTGAAGGAGCTTTTTCAGTTAACTAGGTTTCATACTTCACGTATTCAATCAGATTAAAAAGCCCTTCCTATGCACTTAGTACCTAGGAATGTTGCATTTAAAAAGCTATTTCAAACATCCAGCTGTATGTCTAGATAAATTCAAAATTCGCCGCAAAGACAGCCTGGAATAATTCATAAGTGAAAACTGATCCAGCGAGAAATAAATCATTTTCTATTTACTAATAAAATCAAATCCTGTTTGCATGTAATTATACCTCTGAAATTGTCCGGTACTGCTTTTTGCTACGCTGGCACGAAGCCCTCTACACATATTTTAAAGCACGTACACACACCCCGATACAGCTGGCTGCTAATCAGCAGATCTCAATGGTGATGCTAACCATGAAGACCTCACCTCACTCGGAAACAACGGCAACACAAGCCAGGAGATCGTACACCACGATTTTCACAAGGAGCAGTGCCTGAAGTCACTGCTGTTCATCAAACCTCATCAGTCCTGCGAGACTTGTGCCTACCCTCCGATCACAACAGCCAGAACTGGTGCGGTTTTGATAGCTCCTGAGACGGTCTGAATCAGAGAAGCTGCCAACCTCCAGCTGAGTGAAGGACACTGGACAACCTCCAACAGAGGGGAGATGGCCAGCCTTGGCTCCGTGCTTCCAGCCGCGTTTCTCCTCTCTCTGGGACCAACGCTGGCTGGTACCTCGAAGCCACATCTTCTGCAGAGATGTCCACCTCCCAGCCCAGCCTGACTCACACGGGCACAGAGCTGGCTCGCAGCGTTTCCTGACGATGCTGGTTAAGAAGCCACTTCCAGGTGAAATGTGAGATGGCAGGAGGTCTACTCCAGCCGGTTACAACTGTGCTGGCTTCTGCGAGCGCAGCTTGCCACCGAAAGCACATCCAGAAAGTCCCCATCTCCCATCGCTGGCCACTCTACATACCAACAAAGCAAGACCCAGACCTTCTCCTGGTCTTTCCTCCATGGGGAAAAACGGAGGAGGATGTTCACGTCCTCCCTAGCAGCAGGTTTCACTCTCGATAGCAGAGATCTCTTTCCATGATGTCCACCTGTTACGCTGCATGGGTGTCTCTCACTAGTTAAACACTATTTGTTAATTCACCTCCATGATAAATTTGATACCATTCTTGTATAAAATTGTGCCTAGAGGAAATTACCACTGTGGGTTTGATAAGGAAACAACACCAATTTTCAGGAACAAGATGAATTAATATCTTAATTACTACCACAACTCATTAGAAATACACATTTAAATCCAAAAATCCTGTTTTTCCACGGCTGTATAAAAAGTCTTCCTTTGCTCATGAAGAGAATTTGCTGGCCTACACCTCAATCCAATAAAAAAATGGCTTTTTTTTCTGGTGAAGCATCTGTCACGCTGGAAGCTGCGCAAGGTTTTAGACGGGACAGACTTTCCAGGACTGGAGACATTGCCTCCTGTCAGCAGCAACAACTGACACCCCGCGCACAGGCAAGACAAGGCATGCTAGTTTGCACCTCTCCTATCAAGACTGAAGTGAACATCTTCTTTCACGCTGGCTCAGAGCGGCACGTGGACGGTTGCCGCATGTCGGCAGAGACGCGGTAACTCAAGCGCTAAGAGGAACTACAGAAACCAGCTCTCGTTCCACAGCGTCCTCCTGTGGCATAATATTAGTATAATGATCCTTTTAATTAGGACGGAGAAAAATTCCCTATGCTTCCAGTCTCAGCATGAAAAGAGCTAAAATAAAATTGACCCTAGAAAACAAAACCAAAACCCCTTCTAGTAACGTGCTCTTTGTATCAGCCTCTTGGATAAAAGAGAAAACACATCACACGGTGGGAAAAGCTTCACACACAGAAAGTCTGGAAAAGAAACAAACAGGATTTTACACACATTTATTAGGCATAAAAACTCGTCGTTGCTGCTGACGTTTCTGCTGAAGGCCACCATTTGGCGATGCGATAGGACATTAATTTCGTGACATCCGATGCAACTTGCAAGGGGTCCTTTTCGCAGCTGAACTTCACGCACGCAGCACCAAACGCCGGCAGGAAGCTTCGGGCTGAGCGCAAGGAAGAGGCGGTTTCTGTGCGATGACTCTTCTCGGGCTTCAGCGCGATGGTGAGGGCTTCACCCGCACAAGGCGACCTGGAGCAGACGCCTGGTCCCCCTGCCCAGGCCAGCAGGGAGCAGAAGCAGCACACTGGAGAGAACATCAAGCTCTCCGGGGAAAAAAAAAAACAACACACTTTTATACCACCCCAGCTGAACTGGGCTGGACTGGCTGCCAGAGCAGCTTCTTTTCGGTTGTTTGCCTCAACCAGAGCAATGGTAGTTCACAGCACGGACACGCAGGACTCCACTTTTTTTATACTCCACCTTTTTGTCAAATTTTAAGCAATTCACATCAGTTAAAAAAAAAATAAGATAATAAAAAGTACTGCAGTGGAATGAAGTGGGGTCAGTACTGGGCCCAGTCTTGTTTAACTTCTTCATCAACGACCTGGATGAAGAGTTAGAATGTACCCTCAGCAAGTTTGCTGACGACACCAAACTGGGAGGTGT
>Ga0065711_1051307_pt1 | contig 10437 bp, 8 predicted proteins | sample Hoacrofraction12_FD_59098 | JGI IMG/M metagenome (GOLD analysis project Ga0065711, IMG submission 59098) | Hoatzin crop microbial communities from Cojedes, Venezuela - Epithelial fraction 12 v2 (version 2) | ecosystem: Host-associated > Birds > Digestive system > Esophagus > Crop | place...
CCCGTAGCTAATTATCGTAAGAAAGAAGAAAACGGATTTTTTTGCATAGCACAGCCAGTGGGATATGTAATACTTTCTATTTCAAAACTTACCCTGAGTAACTCCACTCAAAGCCCTCCTGCAGCCCCATACGTCCCTTCTCAATGCTGTTCTAAAGACTTGTGTGTTTCTTTTTGAAATTTTCCATCTGGGAGTTTCTTACCAACTTCCCATTTCTTTTTGTAGACATCCCCATTTCCTGCAGTTTGCATAATAGCTGCCCAAGCGGTCCTAGATGTGATGCTTTCCTGAAGTGTGGGGAGATGAAACCTACTTCCTTTCCATAGTCCAGCAAAGTGACTCTCCTATCCAGGACAGCTGTGGAGTGAGTCCGGCAGCACCTGTTTTTAGCCCTTGTGCTTTGGTTTGTCTTACTTTGCATTCACATCTGTATCCACCTTTATTGTATGAAAATCTTCTTTACAGTCCTGTATATTTCTGGGTTTGAGATAACTATATATGGCTGTTAAGCTTGCCTTTTTCCCACACGTTTGCTCTGAAGTCGGACCATCTCAAGTGACTGATTACAATCCCATCCTGCTAGAGATGCCCACAATTTTGGCAGTCGTGGTTTGGCATGCCCCCCCTTGCCCAAGGCTGCTTCAGCCCCAGTAGGCAACTCTGGTGATGAGAGCTGTCCCCGGCGGTGCGGGGACCTGCCCCAGCAGGGATTAAGACATTCCTGACACTGCCGATTTCCTAGGAAATCACTCATCAGGTTAGCCAGAACATGCAAGCTGTGCAGACAACTGCCCAAATTGTTGTAGAGAGATCAGCGAGGCAGGGTGGGGGAAGTTATGCAAAAGTCTGGCTAGACAGACCCCAAAAAAGAAGAAACATAAGCCCACACCCTCTGTCTGGCGATGCTGATGACTGAACGATAGTGGAAATGTATTTAGTTGCCAAAAAGAGAGCTTCACTCCTTACAAGGAGCTGTGTATATTCATCCCTGTGTTTGTGGTCCTCTTAAGCACTTGCATCTCCAGCGGCAGGAATGAAAGACTGGTCGAAATTCGTCACTGGAATGAAACGGGAGTTTCCTGCCATTGCTCGTCCTTCACCTCTTCCTTTCTCGCTGAATAGATAAGGAGGTGGCTCACCCCAGAAAGGTTTGTTTGCCTTATGAGGCATTCCAAGCAGAGTGCCGGAGGCTGTAAGGTTAACACTGCCGTCGGGGCGTATTGTTCTCCGCAGTCAAGTTCTGATTTGTGCAAGAAGGAAAAAAAGTCATTTCTCAAGCTGTTTTCCCTCTCGTAAATAGAGCCGGTTAGAAGCATTTTTTTTTGCAAAAGATTTGGTGAGACATGGAAAACGTGCCTTTTTCTCTCTGCAATCAGCTCCTCTCAGCTTTTTTTAGTTCCAACGGCAGCTATTTTGAAATAAGTCTGATTAGCCTGCTCCTAGCATATATTTTTGGCTTATTGCATTTTAAAGTGTTTTACAGTGTGTATGTACTACATACACAATGTGTTATTTTTTTAAATCTATCATTAATTATGTTTTTTCTTCTGCTCTTCCTATCAGCTTAACACAGATAAGTGAATCTGGATGTAAATTTTACGGGTGGAGAGTGAAGGAAAAGAGGAGATGGAGGGGGAAGGAGCAGCAAATTGTTTTGCGAAAAGCCTCTGGGCTGGAGCCATGCTTTTGTTTGAAAAGATAGCTATATGCCCAGTGACTACTACTGTTAAAAATAACATAATGGTAATCTATGGGCAGCCCTAAGTTATAGGTCACATAACTATTAATGAAAAGTTCCTATGGCTCCTAAGTGCCCTTCGCAACATGTTTGGTTCACGTTGTCTCAGTCCACACAGTTTGTGGGGTGAGGGAAACCAGCCTATAGAGGCTAATCTGGTCATTCTTGTACGTGCCTCTGTCTCCCCAGAAAATTGTCATTAATCCACTGGCTAGTGCACTGAGAAACAGGAATCGAGGTTAGGTGAGCAGTGCTGCCCTGCTAGAGCCAAACCTGGGAGCAGGCTGAGGTGGGAACGCGAGAACAACCTGCCTCGGGGAGGGCCAGGCTCCACACTTAGGGTCTGGGTTGTGCCCCACGGAGGAAGCTTTTTGAGGAGATCTTTCCCTGCTAGGCTAGGAGTGGTGGAAACCCTGCCCACAGAAGAGAGGTGAAAGTATTTTTATAGCCGCTTGCGCTTGCACTTCCCTGGATTATTTGGATACTGCAATGATGAATGCAGTAATGCTTGCAAGTTACTCAGCTACTACGGTGCTGCAAGCTATATGAGGTAATACAGAAATATTTCATTCATTTCCAGGGACCAGCTCGTTGGCCCTTTTCCAGCAGCGCTGTAAACTTGTAAAACTGATGGATCAGTTTCCCAAGGGTCTTTATTACCAAGACTTCTGACTTCTCAGCAACTGGAACAGCCTTGTAAACTATTCAGACCACGCAAGATGCTTAAAATAACATTACAGTTAGTGTTCCCTAGGGTTTTGTGCCGGGCTTCTTTTCCCAAAGACTCTTTTCTGTCATATTTAGCACAGGAGAATTGGATGTGACTCTCTTGGGGCTTATCTCTGTCAACAGGAAAAGGGCACTTCTGACTGAATTTAAGTGCTACCGCTCCCTTCCTCAAAGGCAAAGAACACTGCAATGAGTGTAAGTTATGTCTCCGGTTGATTTGACAAATCCCAACCTTTGCAATGACTTGGATCTAGTTCCAGTGAGGCTTAGCATAAATATGCGTATAACTGAGTTTCAAACATAGTCCTGCATGCAAATTAAACTCTATAAAGCTCTGTTAATTTGACTTTTGTCATATAAAATCCGAACTGGTGCGTGCCTCGTGTCTCTCTCAGCTGTTCTGCTTTGCTATCCCCATCCCTCTGTGTTGTTCAGGCAACTAGTTCCAGAGTGAAGCAGCCTTTTCTTTGCTGATGTGCGGAGCACAGACCAGGTACATCACCACTGCACAAGGGATACAGGATTAATCTATTTTTTTTAAAAAAAGGCTTGCCTTTAGAGTGATTCTGGTTTTCAAAGATAATTAGGTGTATATATAATAATAAGATGTATATAACATAATGCTATACTGATAACTGTTTCATGCTTGTTTTAGCCAAAAATGGAAAAAAAAAAACCCAACCAAAACATTGCCCATGCATGCTTCTGGATGATAAAAGCTGTCCCCTTCAGTTTCAGCCAAATAAAAATAAAATGGGAGCAGAAGAATCGCTTTCTTCCCCAGCCCTGCCCCCTGGGTGTATAAATAGCAGGCGTCCCTGCGCCTGGGTGGCTGCTGGAGTGTCTCTCATTCCAGAGATCTCTGGCCACTCTCTTATCAAAACAGAAAGGCTGACTCCACTCCCGCTCTCCGCTAATTGATTTCATGTTGGAAACAGGTAACAGGACAGTTTCCATTGTCCTTGAATTAGCCACCTACTTCCAGAGGTCAAACAAACAGGCTGAAGGTCCAGAAACTCACTTCAGCTAATTGCTGCCAAAATTCCTTCTCCACGAAATAAGCAGTGGCTGGAGTGGTCCCGGGTGACAAATGTTCTCCAGAGAGACGAAGAGAAACCATCCCAGGCGGGCTAACAAGGGGTATCGAGCTACAGCCCTGGGGAAGATACGAAATGCGAGACAAAGCCCAGTGCCAATTTTAAACTTAGGAGCTGGAGCCACAGAAAGTTTCTACTCGATTTTAATAGGCTTTGAAGTTTCAGCCAAACTGATGGTGGAGCTGAGCAGTAGTGTTAGGACATGACTGGTTCAGTCCCAGGTCTCAGGAGGCTCAGTTTTACATTGGGCACTGGCCTGACCCTTTATTTGCTGAAAGTTTTCCATCAGCATCAACATTTTCTATCAGCTTTCTGCTTTTGTATTTTTAGAAGTAATGTGAGTTTAGAGGCAATGGGTGGTGGCTGAAACTTTTCACTCTTCCCCCTTCCCCCTTCCCCTTTCACTTTTTTTTTTTCCTTCCACCAGCTTTCCAGCTGTTGCTTTAATTAGTCTCTAATATATGTTTCTATCATGCAGCACAGACACCGCAGCTACTGCCCTCCATCCTGGGTCACGCATTAGACATGTACACCGTGCCAGAGATGATTGATGCCACCCTCCTGTCACTGTCATATGTTCTATGAAATGAAAGCTTAGAAAATGAGGGGATTGTATTGCTGCGGTTTAGAGGACTGTCCTCACACAAAGAGAAGAAAAGCACAGGCCAGTGCACAGCTAATACATTGCAGGCACTTCACGCTCCTCCAAAGCACTGTCAGCTCCTGTTTATCCCTGGATTGATTAATCTGACTGTGTGTCCCACCTGTAGCTACACAGATGCTGCAGACTGCACCAGGCGGCTCATAAAGCCCATTGCATTAGGTCCTGCTTCACTTGTGGTTGTTTATGCATTGTCCGTCCTCCACAGGAACTGGCTTACATGTTTTTCCATAGGTGGCTATACTAAATAAGCTCTTGGAGGATAAACAGATATCCACAGTTATGACTTATCCATGTTAGGCCACCATCTTGATGATAGGAAGCATGGATGAGAGGTATTTGCCTCTCAACAACAGCTCTTTCTTTCCTTTCTTCTTAATCTGTGTAAGAGAATTTTTCAACCTTGCTTTAACAAACCTAAAAAAAAGTCTGAAATACCATTTTCTCCGTCTCTCTTTTGTTCCCTGTCCTGTTTTGAAACAAACCGCTGTCAACAAATGCTAAGTTCTCCGCTTCTGCTGAGTTGCCAACATTGGCATGATAATGTTTTGTAACCAAGACATCATGAAATTTCTCTGTATTTTAATACTCTGTTTCCTTCTTCACTCAGACCTCTGAGTGGTTGACTCCTGCTGGCTCCAGTCTGAACATCGCTACACACAGTGCTTGCAGCACTTGCGTGCTTTCCTCCCAGCACGGCTTCTTGGGCTCGCCAAGGGCAGCTCGTGTCGGACTAGGCTCACAGCTTTCTTCATCACTGCGATTATAAACAAAAGGAACGTGTCAGATCCCGTTCATCTGGGCTTTCAGACAGCAGCTGACGTCCTGCTCCAATCCTGATGCTGCTGAAGGCTGTCGTTTTTATGCAGCATGAGTGGGAAGAGTGTAGAAAGTAATACTGCAACAAAAAGTCCCAGGCAGAATGGTAGTTAATGGACTTTATATACGTACATACTAACACGTGGTTATAAAGTAACAAGGTCTTGGAATCATTCCTGCTTAAAGTATTCATCAGTAAACTAGGCACAAAGACTGCAAGTTTGCCGATGACATCTGTGGATGACAAAAAACTGGGAGGCACTATCAGGAGGGAGGAAGATCTGAAAAATGTTACAGGACAAACAAAAATGCAATGAAGTTAAATTCAAGAGCATATATGACAAAAGCACACATAGGGATACCGCACATCAGTAATCCGAAAAGAGAAGAAAAATAGAAAAAATTAAATCAACTGGGCAACTCTCTGGTACCTCTGGAGCACCAATACAATTTTCCTTGGAGAAGAAGGAAACGTCATTCTGGGACATGTCAAATGAGATGTTTTCAATGGAAACACTAAATCCATTACAGACGACGACATCGGTAAGGTGCCCTCAGGACACTATATAAGATTTTGATGTCTCACGTCCAAGGAAAATACAAATCTGAGCAGGTGTAAAGAAAGGCTACTGAGATTACTGGGAGTGCCACAGTCTTTCCTTACCAATGGAGGCAAGGCAAGTTCAACTTCTTCAGCCCAGGAAAATGAAGGTTCATAGGGGATATGGTTTCCAGCTAAAAATAGTTGGGAGTGAAAGAGTGGGGAAGGAGAAGAACTATTTAAACTTGTCTGTGACTAAACTTAGTCTGGAAATAAGATGCAGGTTGCTGGCCATTAAAACAAACCGAGGTGAGGACAGCCTTCAGATGGGAACAGCTGGGACCAGAAAAGCGCAAGCTTTTAAGATGTAAATTTGATTGGGAAGAAATGCTATAGCACCTCGGGAGGGAAAGGCTTGGGCTCCGTGACCCTTCGTGTTTGTGTGACCCCTGGATCCACCCAGGGAGTGCGTAGAAAGGTGACAGTTTCTGACTGTCAGCTAGATATGCAGGATGCTTTCAGGTACCTACAGTCCCTTCCATCCCTCCTGCTCTTGACTGATGTATGGTGTTTCAGCCAAAGATATTGGCACAGAGTGGGTTTCATTCTTCTGCCGGTGACACCCAGATCTCTGTGGCAGCCAGCCTTGCAAAGCTGACAGGGAACCAGTGTTTTCACAAACAGAAAGAGGGATATAAATCATTGTAACATTATTCACATGTAAATATGCTGCTGATGTATGTAAATTTTCTTACTTTTTTTCTTAAAATGTATAAATACAAGCTTCTCCAGTGTTTTTTTTCTCTCTCCTTCTCCTATGTCAGCAAAGATTAGATATATTTTCTGTGGGAATAGCTGTTAGCTGCTTTAATATTTTTTCGTGGGCAGCAGCTAAAATAAGATCTTGACGTGTTCTCAGATCTCACTGCTCTCGTGATTGGTTTCGTTATTATTTCTTTTTCCCAGAGAAATATAACTTTAGAGGTTGTTACAAAGGCCTACGGTGGTTTCTCTGCATGCAGAGATTTTTCTACGGATTTACCTAAACAGTTAGAAAATCCAGGTCAGTTAAGTCAAAGCAACAGGAAAGCAATGTTGATTGTTTTTTTCTTTTATATTTGTACATGTATGGTTGGACCTGTGGATGCACTGGAATTCCACTAGTTTGGACGACATCAATTTTTTTTATCAGTTCAGTTACGTGAACTGGCTGACATGATTTGACTTGGTGAAGGTGACGCGAGGTCGTGGTGGCCGAGCCCTGAAGGGCATCTGCCGAGTGCCTCTGCCTGAGGTGCAGAACAGACCTGTCTTGTGGAAAGGCCGCGTAAATTAGCGGTGCCGGCAGGGATAACGCAGAGGAGCTGCCTGCTCCCCTCCTGCGACGTCTGTCCAAACCTGTGTGCCGGGCGGCTCCCGACCTGCCAGGCAAAGCGCTCGCCGTGCCACAGCTTGCACCCGCTCCCTCCCTCGCTAAGGCAATGTATTACATAAAAGATTATAGGCAAAGCTGCACCTCTTCCCCCTTTGACATTAATTAATATAAATAACTGCAAGGATCGCTCTGAAAGTTTGGCTGTTTACCTGCCAAACCCTACTTAACTGGTGTTTGCGGTGTATGTCAAATGTAGCGCAAAGACATCACTCGGCAAGCCCTTCCTGAGCAGCTGATGGACTGTAATTAAACCACACCAAGCCACAGACGGCTGCATTAACCGTTCCCTGCTGTTAAGGAAAAGGAAAATTAAGCAAGCGGCTTGCTTCAAGGGGTAAGAGCGTGGCTGATGGAAGGCGTTACTCCCGTAACGTGCTTGGCTCTGTCAAGAATGGTAAATATGAAGTCTGATTTTTTTTCCCCCCCTTCCCATGCATTGCTGGGGTAGCAGAAGCAGAAAGGGCTATGTCAGCCCAGGGTAGAGTAATCCGGTAGTTAGGAGCTGCGCAGGAATTTGGAAGAACTGGTTTCAATTCTTTGTCTGACAGTTGATTCCTTGCATGTATAAATGTTTATTGCCTCTGGTCACCATCTGTAAAATGAGGCTAATGCTTCACAGCGGGGCTGAGGATGAAGCTGTCCCGGCTGTGATGTACCGAGAAGCTTCAGATTGGTTGCAGTCCCTAAAACGGGCCATGTTTAACGTCGTAAGTATGTAACCTGGAGTTCCTCAAAAGGCTTCTCGTGTTCCCTGGAACTAAAAGATTTAGTTGCTGTTTCACTGACTTGGACTTGCGGGGAGGAAACGTTTAACCTGTAGCACAGGCTCCGGCCTCCACATAGGTGGTCCTTCTTTTACCCAAGAAGGAGGGAATAAAACAGATTTGGCTGGCTCATGGCTTGTTGATGAATGACCAGGCTCCGGATGCGTCTGCTCAGTCACTACAAAGGAGTCCAGTAATAACATACACTTATTTCCTTTGTTTACACAATCTACCAAGATTCTGGGAGACATTATAAATAAGGAGTATTTTATTAGTAAATATTACTTTTTCTGTAAAAAGAAAAGCACCAATAAAGAAAAATTAAAGAAGGTTTGGTAAGCTAAAATAAAGAAGAATAGGATACAAAGAGGACCATAAATCCAATTTATAATGGTAAGAGCTTTAATGGCTAGCTATCTGAAGTGCAAAGACCAATATTGATAATGTTTCAATATCTGATGAAAGCCACAGGTTTAAAAACCGGCCTGACCACCGACACGGTAAGAGAACTGCAGATGGCCAGGACGACAGCTACAGCAGCAGGAACGCAAGAAAACGTGCCTAATGAAAAGTGAAGACGATCAGCACAGCTGGAAGAAGAACCACGGCTCTAAGAGGAGGAAAAAAAGAGGTGACAAGTAAGAGTAAGCTTGACGGTGAGGTTGTTTTTGGCTGACAGAGCTGACTCGAAGTGAACTGGGTGAGCGCAGCTGCCCGGCTGCCGGACCCCGAGCCCCCGGCCAGCTGCTCTATGCCCCAAGGCAGGCTCCTCCAGCACGAGGAAGTCCTTCGGCTAACTGGTGTGGTTGTGGTGGGCAGGATGTATGGGAGAGGATGCAGTTCAGCACTGGGTATCTTTTCAAACCAGGGGCAGGAAAAAGAAGAAAACAAACAAAGCCACAAACCACCAAACAAACAGAAAAAGAAAAGTGCTTCTGTGATACCGGTTGGAGGCAGTTTGGGCTTCACCCTCACCGGGGTGTAACAGCTCGCCCTGTGTAGCTGTCAAAAGCTGACTGCAGCCCCTGCTTCTCAGAAACACTCAGAACGTATCTCATTTATTCCATTGTTTGGCCAAAGAGCTATCTTGGAACTGGAAATAATCTGTGAGGCTACAGATGATATTCACATCGACCTCTCTAGAGAGAGGGTTCCTTTATGCTGAACTCCCAGAGGTAAAGCTAATGTGAATATTTACAGTCAGCATGTAGCTGGAAGAAAAGCAAAAGTGAAACTAGCAGTGCAGCAAAAGCACAGCTCGTAGCTCAGTGCCTTAGCACGCAGAAAGGTAATGTTAAATCAAACGCTGCTTAATTGAGAATCATTCTACTGTGCGTTGTTAAACTGTTCATAATTTATGGGCTGCTTTTCCATTTACGAGTGCCTTTTTGTACTTCACGACCGCAGGTGATATTCTCTGTCAAGAGTTTTGCAGTGCCCATTATCTGGCACCTAAGGCATTTCATTAGCATTTAAACAAGACTTAAGTGCCTGAGTAATTTTGAGATAGGCTGTATCTGCACGGCTCACAGACTACTGCATTTAATTAATTTCCCGACTTCTTCCTTCCTTGTTCAGAGGGAAAAATGCAAGCTCTGTCTGAAATCCAGTGGTGGCAGGAAGAACAGACAGGCCACAGTTCTGGCTGCTGCTGAGGTTTCTTGCTCAACTTGCTATCTCTCATTTCATTATTCAGCTCTAATGAAAAGCTTTTTCTCAAACAGGAGAATATTTGAAAAGTTACCAAGGATGGAGAGATCTCGAACTAATGAGTTGCTGCTAATTTCTGTGCCCTGTCTCTGGAGGCAAAGAAAAACAGACTTGTTTGTTGCAAATTGATCATGCTGCAGAAAAGTGATGACGGACTTAAAGACGAGACTGCCAGCTTTGAGCTGGGAGTGGCAGTGGCCTGGCTGCCACGGGTGGGTATGGTGCAGAGTGTGTGCAGGCTCGCCAAGGGCAAAACTTGCTCCAATGCCTACCAGCAAAAGTCTCTCTGCAAGATCTCCTTTAGTCCTAGTCAATGAATGTAACATGGTCTTGAGATGCTGCATGTGCAGGTAGCTTGGGCAAGCTACTCCTCCATCAAGAAAGGCTGAAGGTTTTTGAAGAACTGAAGTAGAAAAGGATGATTTTCCCCTATCGTGGCTAGCCGATATTCCAGGCTAAGACCGCAGGCTGTGAGCTCTGGTGAACTGAGAGCAGATTGCTACCCAAGCAGTCAGCGCAGGGACATGCTGACCTTGGAGATGTCACGTGAGTCACACTGGGGAGTGGGGTCCTTGAGCTTTTTCTACTCTAATAAATAAAACAGCATGGGAGTGACCTAAGGCCCTTGTGACACAATGAAAAATCCCTGTGTTGCGGAATTTTTACCTCCATGAATTAAAATAATGTGAAAGAGTCTGTGTGTGTAATGGGGATTTTCAGTTTTGCCTGATTAGAGATACTTAATAGGAATAGACCGGAGTAAAGAAGAAAGATTTCTGAAAGAGTGGTTCGGCTACATTACAGAATCACAGAATCACAGAATCACAGAATGGTAGGGGTTGGAAGGGACCTCTGTGGGTCATCTAGTCCAACCCTCCTGCCAAAGCAGGGTCACCTACAGCAAGCTGCACAGGAACTTGTCCAGGCGGGTCTTGAATATCTC
>Ga0065711_1012929_pt1 | contig 10436 bp, 11 predicted proteins | sample Hoacrofraction12_FD_59098 | JGI IMG/M metagenome (GOLD analysis project Ga0065711, IMG submission 59098) | Hoatzin crop microbial communities from Cojedes, Venezuela - Epithelial fraction 12 v2 (version 2) | ecosystem: Host-associated > Birds > Digestive system > Esophagus > Crop | place...
TGCTGGGCAGGGCGGCCGAGGGCAGGGCTGGCGGCGGCGGCGGCAGCATGGGGCAGGCCAGGTGGCCGTTGCCCACCGCCCCAGGGCCCGGGTGGGCCACCGGCCCCACGCCGCTCATGGATGACATGCTGAGGGGTTGGCTGTTGGTGTACAAGGGCTGGCTCTGGAGGTTGACCACCATGTTGCTGAGGGGCTGGGAGGGCTGCGGTTGGAGCTGGTAGTGGGCCGGCATCAGCGGGAGCTGGGGGGTGACGTGCGGAGGGAGGGAGGGCGTGACGCCGATGACGGGGGCCTGGACGTTGGCGGCCGGGCTGAAGGTGGGCGGCTGCGTCATGCCGTAGGAGTGCGCAATGAGGGCGGGCTGGCTGCCTGCCGCCACCGTGGTCACCCAGGGCGCTGCACCTACGGCACGAAGGAAGGGCGGCAATGGCGGCGGGCTTGGCGCGGAGGAGACCAGAACACAAATAAACACCCCCAGCCCTCCCCTCCTGCACCCGCCTCCACGACCGGATCGCGCCGACGCGCCCTGCTCCTTCACGGTATCTGCAGCGGTCCAGGCCCTGGAACCGTTCCCAACCGGTAAGTGCATAAAATTGCTACGGCGATGTGAGCGCAATTGTTCAAATACTCCTCAGGTGACATGCGGCACGTTTGCGTTTTTATGTATTTTGTGCTTTACGCAGCTTAAGCGCGCGCTTCCAAGAAAATTAACCTCTTTCCCCACCGTGCTTTCATGGGTCCCTGACAAACACTCTGTGTGTATAATAATGGTGCTCCAGCCACTACAAAGGGATTGTAATTAGGCGTCTGGCGTAGAAGCACAATGTATGATATGTGTCTGGAAGCTGCAAATCATTTCAGGTAGTTCTGGACATAAAAGAGGTCTTAAAGTATTAGAGAGTGCCTTTTCCTCTAGCGAAGGCAGAGAAGGAGAAAAAAAAAAACCACTCTAATGAACTTGCAGGCATCTTAATACATTTACACTAGCCCCAGCACAGAAGAAACTTGAGGGGTCTTTACAATGAGAGAAAAACTCTGCTAAAGAATAAAGAAAGGGCTCACAATGACGTCTAATTTATGGAGGTAAATGGAGATAGTGCATTGAATTTGCTCTGAACGATTTTCCCTTGTAGAATGACAAATAAGATTAGAAACATACCTGGGTTTTCACTCTCCCTCATCTGTTTAGATGGAGGCTCATCAGTGTCCCAGGGCGTGGACTGATTGATGGGTGTCTGTCCCCACCTGACGCTCGTTGCAAGTCCTTGAGGCTGATTTTCAGTCTTGGAAATGCAAGGTGTCTGCAAGAGAGAGAGAAAAATACAGAATAAAAATGTTTAGACTGTTGGAAATAATTACTGTTCCTCATAGCTAGTAGCTTGCTTGTTTGTTACGGTCCAAGAAGATATCCTCAAATCTGTAAATATCATTCTCCTCCAGGCTTGCATGACAACTCTGTGTGGAAAATACAATATATCTGAAAAAAATACTGCTGGAAATTTAATAGATCCACTTTAAAAAAAAAATCCACAACAGACTAGCGTTTTCAGAAATAAGTTGCTTCTTTTGCCTTGAAAATAGAAAAACCCACCCAGATACAGTAACATCCATTCAGTCACAGCTTACATAAAATGGGACAATCTTCTGTCTGCTCAATCTCTTCCAGTAATAGTGAGTTTTGTTTAGCAGAAGGCAGAACAAGAGAGACTTATTTACAACCATAGGACAAATTACTGTAGAACAGTAAAGAGAAGTCTTAGTATTTACTGTCTGTCAACCCTTAAAATTGAATGCCAATAAAAAAAGGCAGCGTAACAGTCACTGGCCGCTAAAGTGGGTATGTTGGCAGCTCTTCAGAGATGTTAAAATGACTGTAAAGTGGAGGAAGGACTGCGGCTGAATAATCATCAAAGGGGATATGATCTGAAAGAGATTTCTTGATAAAGAAACTATAACACGGATTTAAATGCTAAGCCAGGCCCCTCCTCCAGTTTTGGGGATCTTCCCAAACAACCATGCCTTTGCTGAGAAAAGGCCTGTAGAAAACAAGGGTGCTCCAACAGGTCTCGTTTATTTAACTCTGCAGCACATTTCACTGCAGGAAGATTAAAAGTTTGGTTTGGTTTGGTTTATTTTTACCGGTGTCAGACCCTCTAAACCAAGAAAACGGAACCAGCTGCCTGTTGCTGAATGAGTATTGAGGACTGAAGCCATAAAGAACAGGAGACCAGTCTGAGTGATCGCTTGTTTGCCTTACATCTGGGAAGTAATTTAGCTCAGAGACGCGGGTACAGCGGCTCCATAAATGCCCTGGGTCACGCAGTACCAATGAAATCTCTGCCAAGGCCAGCAGCTTTTCTCCCCATCACTAGTACCTCAATCACCCCATGAAAAGGAGTCATTAGCAGACCCATTTATGCCCTCTGCAAATACATCCACATCTTTCTCAAGCCCATCAGTCATTCCTCGTGCCTTGAAATCCACTGGAGGTGCCTGCTTCCTCCTGTGCTCCCTTCTCCCCCACTAACACCCCCGCTAGCTCTTCTGCCCTGCTCCAATGCTCCCTCTCCTTCATCCAAGGGCCTCCAATGTCTCCTCTCACCCACTCCCTTTCCCACCTCAGTTTTATCTTCCTTGGGCTCAAGGCATGCCTTGACGGAGGACAGGGGTTTTGCTGTGCTGCTCTCTTTGCTCCCAGAAGCCACAATGGGAATATCTTCCCCACTAGAAATGCTGTACTTCGTTAAATGCAGATGTTCAAATGGAAATGTGATTCTCAATGTATTTTTTCCTATGGAATCTTGAAGTCAGAATTTTCCGCCTGTGTCCAAATCGTCATTATCACAGAATCATAGGATTATAGAAAGGTCTGGGTTGGAAGAGACCTTAAAGACCATCTAGTTCCAACTCCGCATTTTTTTTTCAAAATGCATAAATTTATTCTTTTCCATGGTTTTGAGGGTCTTTTGTTGTTTTTGCTGTTTTGTTTTTTGGTGGTGTTTTTTTTTTTTTTTTTGTAATTTAACTGCCCCAGATTTTTTTCTATTCTATTGGCACCAAGGACAATAAGCGGGTTTTAGATTTACATTTCCTTCTGCCTCCACCATTTCAACTACTTCTACAACTTTTGCAATTGAAATAAAAATGAGAGTCAGGAAAGGGAAAAAAAGAGGACATGCAGACAAGCAAGAGCTTTAAGATTCACTCTCTTGTATTCATGGCAAAGAAAGGGCAGGAGGGGCAGAAATAAATCTCAGTTTTGACATGCTTTCTATTTATAAATTGTCCTGAGAAAAGGCTGAATCTGAATACCTTTAGCTTTTACATTGTACAAGGTCTCTGACACAGGAGGATGTAACGCTGCTGGTGGTTTACCAGTCCATGTTAGCAGTATCCCTTTATATCTAGCTAAACTGTTTAACAGTGGCCAAAGCACTCTGCAGCAGAAAAAGAAAGAAGAAAAAAGCACCACCAGCGTTCTCTGCCTATAAATCAGCTAAGATGCTTCCCCCAGAAACACTATTATTTATCCCAAAGCAAAGCTTTAAAAAACAGTAAATGCGATATAGAGAAATGGGCATTTTTATGAATCATCAAAGACAGACAGGAGGATTCACAACTCAGATCATGCCCTGCACGTTCCACATGTGGCATCTGCGTGTTGCATTTCTTTGTTGTATGAACTGGGTCTTATGAGAGGGTCTGAAATACATACTTCTCATTATTGCGTGGCATTGTCAAGATGTGCAGCATCTTGCTTAACTTTGTTACATCCCCAAGCTGCTTTAAAACAGTGTCAGTCTAAAATAAGCAAAAAATATTCCTGTACCTTAAATAATACAGAACCACACACATGCTATAATTTTAAAAGAACCCATATGCTCTGCACAGAACGGGTAAGAAAGGGAGTACGTGACACAGCTCTCCTAAATCCTACAAAACGTCGGTTGCCTGTTTTGCAGTTTCAAGCTTGCTTCCCAAAAAACTAGAGCACCAGATCAGACACATTTGAAACTGTTGGAGTTGGCACCCAAATCTAGATCTAAATTGCATACTTCAAGCATTAACAAAGAGGAAGGAGGTTTGCAGGTTTGCTGTCAAAAAATACTTCTCCTCTGCTTCCACAAAATGCTAGTTTTTTTCCAGATTTTTTTTTTTTCATAAATATGCTCACAAACCCTGATTCTTAGAGTAGATTTAAAGGCATGAGTCCAGCACATTGCTTTCAAACTCTACTCCTGAGCTTGTATTTATTTGATCAGAAAGAGCTAGAGATTAGTTGGAATGAAATCACAACACACATTCACGAAACCCAGTTTAGACAATAATGGTGGTGGAAACAGAAAAACAGGTTAATGAAATTTTTTTTTGTATATATACTTCTGGTCTCTGATCTAATTTCTGCATTATTTCTCTTAATACATGAAGGGTTACATTACAAGTGTTACATGTCTCTGATCTGATTGCAGCAATTACTGATTTGCGTATCTGGAAAGCAAAATTATTTCCAGCGTTATCGAACAAAGGAACTTTCTGTCCATGCGCTCAGGCACATGACAGCACTCTATTTGATGCTTTTAATGTACAACACAAATGACCAAAAAATGGCCTGTATTATGCTAGTTGTGCAGGGGGAAGAGATGTGTTCCATTAGTGATCCGCAGACTTCACAGAAACTAATTGTACTATGTTACACTTTTATCTTTAGCTTTCATGTCAGATGCTTGTTTGAATTAAACACGAAACACATGAAAAAAGGAAATGCATTACAAAATCTACTGGGTATACATTTTACAATACTGCCAAATGTCTATTTACATGAAAAGACAAGAAAGTTTCTAACAGGTCTGTTGAAGCCTGGCTAGTCAACAGCAGCGCTGGCTATTTAACTGCCTGAAATCCACGGCAGACTACAAAGATTACTCAAGCATCGTCAGCATCTTTGTAGCACCCCTAAAATGTTCAATCTGTGCTCTTTGTCACGGACGGAGTACCCCAAATCCAAATCTGAGGATTTTTTCCCCTTGTTGTTTGAAATAGCCATCAAGAATAAATAAAATTTTCAGTTGAAGCTTGCGTTTCACCTCATGCCTGCAACTTTGAACTCCAGCAGGGAGCAATCTCCCAGTTTTAAGGAAATTAACTGCAATACAGATGTACAGGCAGAACGGAGCAAGATGGAACAATTTCAGAATTACATGAGACTAACACAGACAAGTTGCCAGGTTGTCGATTTTTTGTAGCTCAAACAGTCATAAACCATGGCCCACAGGCAACAGTAATTGGTGTACAGCTGGTCCACCGAACCTTACTAAATTAAAACATTAAAACCCTTCAGATTCATGGGGCTTTGCAGAATATCCACGAGAAAGTTCGTGAGTTCACGGCAATCAGCTGGTGTGAAAGATTGGGAATTAGTGATTTGGTCTATACTGCATCAGTTTGTGCAGTTACTATTCAGTGTTCAGGAGGCATAGCTACAACTAAGTCTGACTCAAGGTTCAAAGATTTACAAATCTTTGATGAAATAAGACCTAAACTTTTACTAAGACCTTTTTTACATTAACGGAAACCTAAAGCCTTCTGCACCACTACCAGCATTATTGAGTATGATAGTGGAATTAAAAAAAACACAACGCGACAACAACCAAAATTCAACAACAAAAATTCCAATAGAATTTTCCCCAGGCTCACCCCAACCGAACGCTTCCTGGGAGGTCCTTATAAACTCATCCGAGCATGTTCCCCAAAGGCTTATGAAACTGCTGACACACATCCTGCTACGGCTCAGAGTGCCATGACCTAGTCAAACAGTTTCATGAGCAAAAAAGAACTAATCGGGATAGAGGGATACTATTTGTGGTTCCCAGCGACCAAAATTATTTTACTAAGGCCTTCATTTAAAGTGATGGATGAGAAGTAGCGATTCTCTGTTTCAATTACCCAAGAGAGATTGGGAATGGCAGCTTAATGCTAAGATAATGTATCCAATATGCAACCCACTCTGTTTTCTCTCCCCATTGAAAATAAAAAGGCTGAGACACACGTGTGCATAGAGGCAAACTTTCCCTCGCATGGATTCAGGTTTTATGGCCTGACATAGGTAAAAGTAACTTCAATTTAATGAGGGAATTCCTTTTAAGGCCGTTAGCTATGCCTCGCTCTAACAAGTAATGACTGGTGGCCCTGGTTGGGTTTCAAGCCTGAACGTGTCTTGTGCTCTAAAAAGCTCAGTGTTCTCTGCACCAAAGTGTTTATGGCCTAATTTGTAGTTCATGCTGCTAAATATTGCATGAAACAGGTATTATTTGTGTGCACGAGGCATGCACGTAGAGTCAGAACCACACAGGGATTGATCTTCCTCTGGGATAAATTCCTGCACCGTATTGGACAGAATCCCAAGCATATTTCTGAGTCTAGAAGCTCTTAAGAATGGATGCAGAGCTTTTAAAGACGCAACGATGACAGGAATATCTCCCTAGCACCGGTCATTGGGCTGGGCTACAGAAATTAAACTGTTGCTTTAAGAGAGGGCTGTACTGTAATGTATTAAAAACCTAAGAGATATGGACAGGCCAGCGTGCAAGAGGAACAGAGCAGGCTGTCCTGCAGTAAAACCTCATTCAAGAACCTGCTCATGGGTGGAGAGAAGAACTCATCTACCTTACAGTTCCCATCACCAGGCAATTCTGCGATAACACAGCATTGTTTTTCTCTTTCCAAAGCTAATGGTGAGAGCACTAAGAAAGAGAATAATACAGTTAACTCATTGGAAAAATGTTGCCACCCTGCATAAAAGATGAAAGAAGTCGTAGTTCCCTCTCTACTGGAAAGAATAATACAATATTGGCATCTTAAACACCATCCTGCGACGAGCCACCAGCCAGTGTGAGCTCTGGAGCACTGAGGCACAGCCTCCAGGCGAGACACACGGCTTAGCAGCGGGGTACAGTCTGCATCCACTCCTGGTTTTCAGAGGATATAAAGACACCCCCCACCTTGAGGTTAATGACCCCAGCCTGGAGAAACCGGTGAGTGCCGTGGGGCCCACACTGCAGACGGGCACAGCACAGCTGCCTTTACCCAGCCCCGATCCCAACTCCATGCGTAGTGGGGCTTCTCACCACCCAGACTGTGAGCTGCCACAGAGGGAGCTGTGTAAGCATGTCTGCCTTCTTCCTCCCACCAACATCAACCCCAGCCTTCCCGCACTGAGCCCCTCTGCCATCCCATTCGCATTTGTGCCTGGGTTACCCTCCTGAACAAGGCAGTCAGTCCAACGCCCACGCTCTGACAATGCAACGGAAGATAACTCCATACTGGGAATGGGTCAACCGCTACTGTCTCATTAACCCTTTCCCAAGGCTCCCTGTATGCACTGGCTGCAGGTCTGGGGAGGAAAAAGGAGGAATGACGTTATGGAAAAGGGGGGAGAAAGATGGGATAGAAGGTTGCGATAGAAGGTTGCGTATCTCTTTCTTTCTGGTGGCTACACTGCCCAGGACAACCCCTGCTCTCACACGAGCACTCCAGTTAGGTGCTCAGCATTAGGTGGGAATGAATGCAGGACCATGGAATGACAAAAACCGCTTCTTAAATGGCACTTTGTATTCTGTCTTGGCAAATTTCACCAGCAGAGGCTCAGGTACTCACCCAGCTGCCTTCGTTTCTCAGCGAGAACATCAGGGAACGGAGCTGGGGTATCGAACCAAGGTCCCGGCTGCGACACTTGCTGCTCCAGGACACCAGGGACATCAGCGCACGACACTGGGTTCGAGCACAGAAGCCCCACTTTAGCCTGAGCAGAACCTCCTCAGCTAACACGGTCGGCATGCAGATCAACCCCAAATCAGAGCAAAGCTACGAACGCAAAACCGTCTCACAACGGAGGAAAACGGGCAACATCAGGAACAACGCGGCAGCGCGTACCACAGAGAACATGCACTACGCAATGCAAGAGGGCTCTCAGAGATGCTGCAGCCATCCCACGGTGGAGGCAGATAAATCCAGTTCCTCATAAGTGCTCTTTGTCAGAGGGCAAAAGGAAATATGGGCAATAATGGAATAAGTGCTTGTCAGACCAGAATCCCAAGGGTGCACAAAGGATGTAACCCTTGCCTACTGGCAAAGCTACTCCAGAATGACCTAATGGCACTCTGCTGGAAAACTAAACATTTATCTTGAATGCAAATGCTGGCCATTGATAGGCTTAGAAGTTGCTCCATATGGCATTTTTGTCCCAAATTTCCCATGGATTTTTTTAATTATCCAAAAAGGACCCTGAATTTCATTCTGGATCAGAGCTTAAAGCATTAGAAGTAAAGAGAGGAATACTTATAAAGCAACAGCTGTATCACTTTAGGCTGCAGCCCCTGCATGAAGTTACTAAAAGTTCCCTTTTGTTGTATTGGATGCCGACATTTTACATTCAAGCCCTCTGAATTCAGTGTTTCAATTGTAGTACACACTCCGTGGCAGCAAAGTGCATGTTCTCTGCCTACACAGCAGACACATAAAAAGAAAAGCAAAAGAAAAAGAAAACCAAGATAAGCCTGTGAGTGCTGAACAGTGCTGCACGATATTACTGATTTATTAACTTGGCTTGATCAATAAGGCTATCACCAAGGGCACATTTAGTTTGCACATAAATTTCACTTTCTAACAAGCACTTCTGTGTGCTCACTTTAGTTTCCATAATCTGATCCAGGTCTCAGGAAGCTTTCTTTAAGGGAGAACAGAGAATTCTTTTTCTAAAAAAAGGATCAAAGTATACCCGGTCAACTCTCAAACAAAAGGACACTCAGTACTGTAGAAACAGCATGCTTACCTTTCACAACAAAAAGCAAAATAAGCTATAGGTCCGGATTTCTCACCGCCTTGAGTTCATCAACATCAATTGAGCTATTAAATTGTGGCTGAATTTGGCTCACAGCAATTTAAAAATTTCAACTTTCTTTGAGAGTCTTCCATCAGTAAGATGCTAATTTAATGCATAATTTAAACTCCACTGTCCTTTAACTCAGCGTTTGTAAATAATTAAAAAAGAACTAAAAATCCTTTTACGTTTATAAAGCTGCCCCCCTTTTTCTACTACCAAACAACAAAGACTTTCCAATCAAGAATTTATTTATTCTTTAAATCTGAAAGTAAAAGCTGTATAAAAGATGAGGAGGAACTGATTTACAAGATAAAACAATTAGCTCTGGGATATGTACATTAAGACTAATAAATTTCACATCATATTTTAAGGGAGTGGAGGAGGAATCCCAGATATATTAGACTTTATTCAAATTCTATTGAAATGTTCAATTAAGAGCATCTTATGAAGGTAAGTTATGCAGTCACTAAAATTAAGATGTGAAAAACAGGATTAGAGAGCTGCATCTCTCAAAGAGGCTATACACTTTAATAATCCATCCCTTTTGCTACACACAAAACAACATCTAAAATCTGGCTATCCCTCTAATTGCTCCGGTCTTGCTAAAAATTTGGGTTGTGCAGGAGAAACACAAATATATTCCACATTAAAAACACTAATATACTGCCTTGCCTTTTAATCCAAAATCACATATCTCAATGGTTCTTATTAAAATCTCGTTTTTCTGTGCAGACAGATGAAAATGCATTTAAAGACTCAAACAAGTCTGTGCAAAAACAGCTCGAACCCACCAGTCTCCCAGTTGGTTCTTCAAAGAAGCTAAACATTCACCAAGCTGTTCTGACCAGACGTGACTGGCAGATCCTTTTTGGGAATGAGGTCTCAAGATGCAACCCTGCTTCCATTCAGATTCATAGCTTTAATAACACCAGAAGTACAGCACAGGATCAGGCAGTTGGGCAGACATTTAATTTGATTTACAATAGAGTGCTAATATATGGTTTTTCTGGAAACACAGTCACCGTTTTCTCCAATTTTTCCGCTCTGTAGGTTTTACATCAAAGCATTCCTGCTCATTTTGTCTCTGTATCTCTGCGCTACCCGTAGGAAGCTGCCCAGTTCTCCTGTCTTCCTTCGGCAGAACTGATTCGTAGACTAGCATGAACGCTTCAGCTGCCTCAGCCATCATCCTTCTAAAAGATTTATGGCAAACACATCGCATACTAAGCCATAAATCTCGCAAATGGCTATTAGACATACTTTGCTGTCCACAGCCACACAATTTAAAGTAAAACAGATAATGGTACAGCTGTGGCTAGCACTACTAGTAGGCCTGCCAGAACTGTGCTACGTGGCCACCCATTTTTTCCAGGCACCTCACTCCCATTTTTGGGGTGTGAATCTGATGATCCTTCAATATTACTCTGTTTGTGGCAACTCGTGATGCTAAATAGTGCTTCATCATCCAAAGATAAATGGGTATCGTTAAGCTGAAGCTCTACTTCTATTTCCTTCAGCAACAAACTGCTTTACCTTCCTTTACTTTTTATTCCTTTAA
>Ga0065711_1051299_pt1 | contig 10436 bp, 8 predicted proteins | sample Hoacrofraction12_FD_59098 | JGI IMG/M metagenome (GOLD analysis project Ga0065711, IMG submission 59098) | Hoatzin crop microbial communities from Cojedes, Venezuela - Epithelial fraction 12 v2 (version 2) | ecosystem: Host-associated > Birds > Digestive system > Esophagus > Crop | place...
TATCGTATTCGTCTTTATAGATATATTCTTCTATTCCATCATAATAAACACGCATTCTTCCATATATTCTATCACGCAAAAAATAATTTGGATTTCTTTCACCTTCCAGAAATCTTTTATACATATTTTTGTCACAAAGTCCCGAATATATTGATGTATCTTTAAAATTATTACTATTTTCAAGCATGTTTTTCATAAAATTCGCCTTTTAAAATCAAAATCTCTTACTTTTTCTTTCGTTCTTTTCTCTATACATTGCATCGTCTGCGCGCTTTACAATTTCATCTATATTCTTGCTATCCTCCGGGAATCTGGAATAACCGGCGCTGGCACTTACCTTTATAGTGAATCCATCTATCAGCACCTCTCCACTTATGCCATCTAATATTTTATTTTTATATTCATCAAAAAAATCCGAATCATGAGCACCAAGTGCAATAACCGCAAATTCATCTCCGCCCATTCTAACTGCTATATCCCCATCATTTAGCGTGCTTTCAAGCTTTTGGGACACACTTGTTATGAGCTCATCTCCCACTTTGTGTCCATATTCATCATTTACTGTTTTGAAACCATTCAAGTCTATATATATGATTCCAAATGGCATTTCTTTTTTCTTATATTCCTGCGTTTTCATTGAGAATATTCTCTGATTATATAGACCTGTCAGCCAGTCATGATATGACATCTCTCTAAATTCCTTTTCTTTTTGACGAACAAGCAAAAACAAGCATATAACTATGCCAAGTAAGAGGCCTATTATGAACGCACCAAAACCAAGCCAGTGTCTTAGCGAATTGTTCATCCAGCCACTTAACGGTTCAAGTTTTAGTGTCCATTTAAAATCTCCGGGAACAGAAAATGTCACTTCTACAGGGTTATCCAGTTCATCACCCGACGTCTGCGCTATGACCTTTTGCGTACCGTCAACATCTTCCATATAAAGCTGATATTCATAGCCTTCCGATTTCAGCTTGGTCAATGAAGATGTGCTGAACATGTCGCTCAGTTTGACGATTGCTACAGAAAAGCCCCAGAAGTTTCTGCCACCTGCAACATTTTCTCTATAGATTGGATTGGCAATGACTATGCCAAATGTAGATGAATCTACCTGCATAGGAGAAGAAATTACTATGCTATCATTATCTTTTGCATAATTTATCAAAGTTTTTAGCTGTGAATCTTTGAAAAGATTGGTGCCTACTTCGCTATCCTTTTTCTCCGGATACGCATAATTTATGATACCTCCCGGCGCCAGTTCTATGCGATCAATTCCATTTACGTTTTCCAATATCTTGCTACTGGTATCCGTAAATTCTTTGACAGCACCATTGTCCCTGACTATCAAAAGTTCCCACATCTCGAGCGCCGTCGTATAGCTTTCAAGTGTCTGAGTCATATTTGATGTTATGGTGCCGGCCAGATAGTAAGCATTTTCCTTTTCACTATCTGCCTGCGCCACAATATACCTTTTCATAAGAAGTGAAAATACTCCCACTGAAAATGTAATTATTATTATTGATATTATAATTTTTTTTGCAATACTGTTTCTGTTTTTCATTATACTTATAGCCTTAAAATTATACTTTTAATAAATAACATTCTTGCCATACTGTGCAACGGCTATATATGTCTTTCCGGGATTTAGCTCTATTTCATTGCCATAATCATCATAATATACCGTTGCTTCATATGCACTGTTTTTTACCCAATTTATATGTATGCATTTACCCTTTGTAAAGTAATAACCATCCATTGTATTATCACACATCTCAAATCCCAGATAACCTTTTTTGTCCATCTGCTGCCATCGTGTGTTTTGAACAATTACATTCTCAAAATACAGTTTTGTACCATCAAGTCCATCAGTTTGAACCTTGCCATGAATATATTTAAGGTAGGCACCTTTACTTTTATCATATACAAGTTTTGATTTGGTATACCCAAATACTTTGCTAAGATCTATCGTTGTAGCATCTTCTGCGCCTTCATACTGACTAAGTGTATTGGTTGTATCAGCAAACGTAAAATGCTTATTGTTATAATATCCGTTTCGAAGATTTAACGAATATCCGAGCTTGTTCGATGCCTTAATAATACCACTTGCCGATATATATGCATTGTGAGGAGCCTTTCTATCACTTGTTCTAAAGAAATATCCGGCTCCCGGTGCGGCTCCGCCCGTGCCATATTCATAAGTACCTGATAGATTGTTCATATCAGGTGCATCAATTGTACCTTTCAGATAGAACACGCCGCCAAAATGCACCAAAATTGCATCCCACTCTCTGGATGCATATGTATAGTAGAGCCTTGTACTGCGAAGATTTCCTATGCGAGATAGATTTTGCCAATCATTTATGATAGCCATCTGTCTGCTGATTCCGCCCTCTTCCATGATTTCATACAGTATATCAGCCTTGGATATGCCATAGGATGGCTGAGCCGCTTTGTCTGTAGGCATCATGACTGCTATAGGCCTTGTATTTGCTAGCTCGCTCGTCGTAGGAAGTCCTGTATATACGCTTACAAGACTATCTTCGACATATGTGCCCGATACTGTGTTCACATCAGATGTCGTGATACTTGAATCTATCTTATTGCCCGTATCTTCATCCACGTAGCTATAGTGCCCCAGATACAAACCATAATAACAAGCATACGAATATGAATACCTTCCTGTAGGCTCTATGCTTTTATCAGATGCTTCATATACAGCCGACGATTTTTGTTTTTCCAAAATCGAAGCATCAATCGTTTGAATATACGACTCTATATCAAAACTCTCGCTTCCGCGTCTACCCTCGTTTATACCAATCTCAACGAAATGTTTTAAGAGCGCAACTTTGTCATAACCTATTTGCGCCTGCAAATCAGCGTTATTTTTATAATAATAATCTGCATCAAATACGCTTGAATAATCTCTACCATTATAAGTTGTCTCAGTAACTTTCGCTTCCGGCTTTCCTACAAGATAGGGATTATTCAAACAGCTGACAAGAATATTGTAAAAACCGTCTTTTACGCCTTCTGTCTTTTGCAAATAAGACGCCGCATATTCCTTCAAATCATTGTAGCTATAAAGATAGCCGTTATCAAGAAGCATTTCAAGAGATCTGTATGCATTTTTCATGACATTTTCGGATATGCTATTTGTGCCATATTCATCAGACGTCGCAAATGTCCAGTACACGTTCTCGACTTCGGTCAGATAGAGCGATGACCAATTTGATATATCGCTTTGGCCTATCTTTTGAAGCATCTCCTCTTTCGTAGTGAACTTTTCATTTCTGACAACGCTCTGTGCGGCATTTGCCACATGCATATCACCTGCATTTGCCGCATTTATAACTATTAGTGTAAAAAAAATAAGGCTCAAAATAAAAGCTGTTTTTCTCTTTATAAATCTATGCATGGCGTCCCCTCCTCTTGCATATATATGTTTTGAGAATTTAAAACATAAACAATCAGCATTTTCAAATCGTAATATTATGAGAATTTCTTTACAAAAATAATCTAATTTAATTTTACACCATTATGGGCAAATAATCACAATTTTTAGGAAACTAATAATTATTGAAAAAAGCCTGATGCCACAATATATTATTTGGCATCAGGCTTTATCATCACTCTTCTACAAATTTAAAAATCTCTGTTCCCTCGAAATATAAAGGAAATGGCATTATTATAATAACATCAGGATTATATTTATCTATCATAGATGTATATAATGTATTATACCCATCAATATAAAAGTTCTTGTAAGTAAGAAGCATAGGAAGTTTAACAGCTTGTTGGAAAGAATCGCTTAATAGAAGTACATTCAAATCAGTTTGTGCATCAAGTGATTGCAACGAATTTATACCTGTTTTGCAATATGCCCAGTCATATGTATATCTCGACTGATTATTTCTTTCTTCGAAAACTTCAGTCCTTACAAGCGCATCATACGCACTTGTTACCTCATTCGTATCTTTGTTTAAAATATTGGTTTCAAACTTTGGATATATGAGCTCATAATCATCTATACCGGCAAAATATTTTCCTGTTTTTTGCCCTCTGGAACCAAGATGCCAATCTTCATACAAATCCACATTGTAATTATCTAAATCTAACAAATTATCATCAAGATATGTACCTGTAATTTCCTGTATGTGTTTTGCAATCTTACTGTATCCATAGAAGCCTCCTCTTGTTGTCCAATGATGATCTGTTTTGTAATACATATCATATGTTTCAAATCCATCATTATGCATCTCTTCCCTGAGATCTATTACATCAATACCGTTTTCAATAAGAGTATTTACAATTACATCTGTCGTGTCATTGTGCCTATCTGCCACACCCGCAGGTAACATATTGTTGTACTTGTCTATTTTATATGCAGTCTGAACATATACTAGCTTTACGTCCCTTTGCTCACAATAATTTGCAAATTTTACGACTTCTTCTGCATTTCTCACAGCATCTTCATCAGAGATACATTCCGATACATGCGTTAAATAACCATTATTTAATTTCACAATTCCATTCATCTCATGTTGTCCAAACATTCTTTTTATAAGACCGTTCAAGTCAACAAATTCAAGTTTGAATGGGAAATTAACCGAAAACTCATTTTGAATAGTAGCTTCATTATCACCAAATTCATAACTTGCCGCGCTCTCTCCATAATATTTGTATCTATATAAATTTTTATCTGCAAAAAAGCCAACTAAGCATATAACACCAAGAATAATAATTCCCATATTTACTTTATTTTTAAAAAACAAAACTATACTTTTCATATAATATCCTTTTCTATACGAAACATAGTGCAATTGAAACCATAGTCACTTGCCGCCTAATTATCAAAACTGCTGATATAAAAATGGTTTTTGAAATCCTATCATGATATAAGAAATACTAACAATCATCAAAAATACCAAGCCAATGCATTCAATAATTACCTTGTTTTGAATCTTAAACTTGTTATATATTAGTTCTCTCACCGGCATCGCAAATATTATTGCAATTACAAAATATATACCATACTCTCTTAAATATCTGATATCTTCAACGCCAAACGTACCACTGCTTGGAAGTATTACAAACATTCTGCAAATATACTTAAAGCCAAATCTAAATGAACCAATACTAAACATTACCCAGTTTAGATTTACTATCAATAGTGTAAATATCCTATATATAAATTGTATTAGTTTATTTCTTTCAGATGGTTTTACAATATATTTTTCTATAACCAACACCGCGAAATATATTAATCCCCATGCAATAAAATTCCAACCTTTTCCATGCCATAGCCCTGTAAGGAGCCATACAATCATCAGATTTAAGACATGACGAGCAATGCCTTTTCTTGAACCTCCAAGCGGTATATAAACATAATCTCTAAAAAAGCCGCTAAGAGATATATGCCATCTACGCCAAAAATCAGTAAATGTTTTGCACATATATGGATGGTCAAAGTTTTCTTTTATCCCTATCCCTATCATTTTCGAAAGACCAATTGCCATATCAGAATATCCCGAAAAATCTAAATATAATTCAAGTGAATATGCAATAGAGGAAATCCAAAGTGAAAACACTGTATTTTCTATGCTATCAACGCTAGTCACTTCGCTTACAAGAAGTGCCAAATTATCTGCGATTATCACTTTTTTGGAAAAGCCAAATACAAATCTTCTAATCCCATAGTTTAAATCTTCTCTTGTAACATTTAACGTATGCAAATCTTCTTTTACATCTGCATATCTAACGATAGGTCCCATTATTATTTTGGGGAACATTATCACATAATTTGCAAAGTGAATTATATTTAGTTCACTCTTTATCTTTCCTCGATAGATATCTACAAGATACGATATTATAGAAAATGTAAAAAAAGACTGTCCAACAAGCATAACAATTGGATGAATCTCATCCATGACAGCATTCCTAAATATCTGATAGTAATATCTCCTATATATAAAAAACAAAATATTAGAAGCAACACCTATTAATAAAACAAGACTTCGTAAGTTTTTATTTGTTGTCTTGTCTATTAAAATTCCAAACAAGTAATTTGTAACTATCACCCCAAGCATGATAGCAACACTGTTTGAATCATTCACATAATAAAACCATATGCTAAACAGTAATAATATAAACGGTCTAAACTTTTCTTTGGAAACATAAAAAACAATTATAAATATTGGAAATGCTCCAAACAAGAAGCTCAAATCTGAAAATGACATAATTATCCTCCCTCAAATCAGTCTTATGCAATTTTAAACTTTTCAAATATTAATTGCAATATATTTTGCATTGCAATATGCAATGCTTTTTAATTTGCACATTTCCATTAATATCTCTTTGTAGTTATTGCAAACACTTATGCAAATCTCACTCATGGGAGGAATTTATGGCATTTCAAATAAAATCAGATAGAAAAGAAACAGAAAATAAAACAATCAGATTTCCTATAGCTTTGATAGCAGAGATTGAAGAGGCAATAAAGGGTCATGATGTCACATTTACAGGTTTTGTGATTCAGGCTTGTAGATACGCCCTCGACAATATGGATAATGAAGATACAAAAAATTGATATTTATATTATTTAACATAATTTATTATGTTAAATAATATAAACGGCGGAAACATTAAATTCCGCCGTTTATATTATACCGATATTTCATTTGCATCTATTACATAATAAAAAACATATCAATACTTACATTTATAAGAGCTACTCCGCATACAATTACCTGAATAATAAGCACCACTGCCTTCCATATAGAATTAAAATATTCATTTTTCAATAGTTTCTGCATAAATATTTACATTTACAGAAATTAATATTTTATAATTTTTAACATGATATGTTATGTTCAAACAAATATCAATATGATATTCTCAATTCATCAAAATCTTTAAGAAATATACGGACAAATATATACATCACAGAAAGGCGAACAACCATATGAAAAAGTACATGTTTGGCAAGCAAAAATTCACTTTTATTTTTACCCTCGTATCTATCCTCATACAAGACATCCTTGTTATTTATGTTGCTATGTGGCTAAATAACATAATAGACGATGTGCAGTCTTCCATTATGACAGGTCAAGATTTAGATATATATAGGATTGTCATTATCAGTATCTTATATGCCGCAGTTATTGGTCTATTCATATTTCTTGCCAAATATTTCAAAGCAAAACATTTAAAGAATATCAACACATATATGAAAAGAGATCTCATGCATTCATATCTATCAAATAGCGAAGATACTGCCCCAGACAGCGGCAAAATCGTTCAAACTTTCGGTGCTGATATTTCCTTCATAGAAACAAATTATATTGAATCTTTCTTCAAAATATATAACAGTATTGTCATGATAATAACAGCTCTTATTTTGCTATTATTCTTAAATCCGATTCTTGCCATAATTTCCATTGTTCTAATGCTAATGCCAACAGCTATTCCAAAGATATTCGGAGAAAAGATAGCCTTACTGGGAAATGATATATCTAAAAAGGGCGAAGAATATAATCAAAAGCTCACAGATATCGCAGATGGCATCTATGATATACAGATATATGACGGCTCAAATTTTTTCGAAGATACGCATAACCGGAAGCTAAATTCTTTGGAATCAGGAAAGCTAAAATTAAACATTACTATAGGCATATTATCATCGCTATCAACCTCCGCATCTATTATAGCTCAGTTCATAATAATGGCTATTGCAGGACTATTCGCAGCCAAAGGCCTTTGCGGAATTGGATCCCTCGTAGCCGTAACTCAGCTTGCAGGGCAAGTAATATCTCCTATGACAGAGGTTCCGTCCATACTTAGCCAAATAAAATCATCAAAATCTGTAATAGACAAAGTAATTGGAGAAATAAATTCAAATGAAAGCACGGATAATAAAACTTCCGGTTTTAAATCAAATGCTTGTAATAAGGGAAACAATGATGGCACGATTACAGATAACAATATCCGCATAAAGAATTTGTCTTTTTCATATAGTGATAAAGACATAATAAATGATATAAGTATAGATTTTGAAAGTGGCAAAAAATATGCACTGATTGGCGAGAGCGGATGCGGAAAGAGTACACTTTTAAAACTCATCGCAGGAAGACTCAAGAACTATTCCGGTTTTATATCAGAAAACGATTCGATACTTCTTAGCCAGTCTCCTCATATTTTCAACGAATCAATAAGGGATAATATTACGCTGTCAAAAAATTCATCGGATGACAATTTAACAGACATAATATCAAAGACAAATCTAGAAAAAGTCCTTGCCAAACAAGAGGATAATCTTGATACTATAGCCGGTACAAATGGTTCTAAATTCTCCGGCGGAGAAAGACAAAGAATATCGATTGCAAGAGCTCTTTTCCATAAGAAAAATGTACTCCTACTTGATGAAATCACATCTGCCCTCGACTTTGAAAATGCCTATGATATAGAAAAGGAAATCACAAATCTTGATGCTACTGTTATAAGCATCATGCATACAAGTGACAAGCGCATATTAAATTTATACGATGAAGTTATAACAATTGATAACGGACAGATAACAAATATTAAAGCCAAAAATCCAGCATAAATATGAGCAACAATATAAACGGCGGAATTTATTTCCGCCGTTTATATTAAGATGATAATTCATTTACATCTATCACATAATCAAATCTTCTTAGGTATTCCTCATCTTGATTATGTGTAATTACAATTATAGTTCTATCATGTATCTGCATTATTAAATCTTCTATATCTTTAGCATTTTGTGGATCAAGTCCGCTTTCCGGTTCATCAAAAATAATAACTTCTGCGTCCGAGCAAAGCGCTCTTGCTATGGAGATTCTTTTTTGTTCACCACCCGATAACGCTATTCCATTATCACTTTTGGTATTACTTCCCAAAAACTGACTTGCTATATTTACTGATTTTGATATTTCTATAGCATCTCGCTCTTTATCTCCAAAACAAATATTATCTAACACTGTTCCTCTAAATAAATCTGTTTTTTGTGGCACGTAAAAAATTTTCTGATATAGATTTTTCGAATCTATATCTGTTATATCAATACTTCCTATTTTGATACTCCCGTTTTTAATATCGGTCAGCCCTAAAACAGAAAGCGCAATTGTCGTTTTTCCTATTCCGGATTCACCGATCACTGCATATTTTTTGTTCTTTTCAAATATATAGCTAAAATTCTTAATTAAAGTCTTATCCCCATATCCAATATCAGCCTTATTAAATATTACATTTCCATTCAAATATTTGTCTGATATCATAATATCATCTTTAATTATTCCCATAAATTTATCTGCTATTGGTTTCGAAGATACAACAGCCATAACATAATTATATGCGGTTGTAAGCGGAACAAACATAAAATTTAGAAGCTGCGTAGACGTTGTCAAATCCCCAAAGCGAAGTTTCTCTATTGAAACAAAATAAGCTGCAACAGACATGCATATAATAGATGATATCATATTGATAGTATATGCCCCGTTATTACATACAATATTTGTGGTATCCTTACGTCTACGTTCTTCTTCTAATTTTTCATCATCTTTACGTAATTTACCATTCATTTTGTCAGATATTCCGCAAAAATATATTGTATTAATATTGTTTACATATTCTTTAATATTACCTACACATGTTTCTTTTTGACTTGAAAAATCGTTCTTTACTTTTCGAAGGATATTTGTAAATGCCATTGAAATTATATATGAAATCATAGATATAACAACAAATATAAAAAAATTTCAAGACTTACATTTATAAGAGCCACTCCACATACAATCACTTGAATAATAAGTGCCACTGCCTTCCATATAGAATTAAAATATTCATTTTCAAGAATTTCTACATCCCCCTCGAGTAAATTTAGATAGTATAAATCATTTTTCAAATGAAATTTTTTCAAACCACTATTGCTAAGGCTTGAATAAAGGTCAGATTTTATTTTATTTAAGCTATTCCCTGTTATAACTTTCCTAAAATACACTTCAAATACTTTCGAAATATAGTCTATAATCAAAAAAAATACACACAAAGATGCTGAATTTATAATTATTTTTGAATTCATGTCTACTGCAGCATTTGTCATATCTCCCATCACAATAGACAACATCATTTTTGAAAATGTGCATATCATTATCATTACAATTTCTATTAAAATAATTTTTTTATTATAAAAAATATATTTATTCATATAGAGTCTCCATTACATTACATCTACTTCATGAATGTTCCACAAACACCCTCGCGTATCCGGCTTTAGGTTTTTTAACTTTTTAGAAACCAGTTGTGTCCTAGTCAAGCATTTTTGTAACACCTATGTATAAATTTTTGTAATTGCTGGTATTATGCCACCAATACCGGTGGCATACCATTATTATACATATGTGGCCTCTTAGTGTTAT
>Ga0065711_1051309_pt1 | contig 10436 bp, 6 predicted proteins | sample Hoacrofraction12_FD_59098 | JGI IMG/M metagenome (GOLD analysis project Ga0065711, IMG submission 59098) | Hoatzin crop microbial communities from Cojedes, Venezuela - Epithelial fraction 12 v2 (version 2) | ecosystem: Host-associated > Birds > Digestive system > Esophagus > Crop | place...
GGGGGGGGGGGGGGTGATATCAATGTGTATAAATACCTCATGGGAGGGATAAAGAAGAGGGAGACAGACTCTTCTCAGTGGTGTCCAGTGACTGGTCAAGAGGCAATGGGCACAGATTGAAACACAGGAAAACAATTTTTTACTGTGAGGTTAATCAAAAACTGGGAACAGTTGCACAGTGAGGTTAGGGAGTCTCCATCCTTGAAGACATTCAAAACTCAACTGGAACCACTCCTAGGCAGCCTGCCGTAGCTGACACTGTTTGAGTAAGATGGTTGGACTAGATGATCTCCAGAGGTTCCAGGTGACCTCATCCATTCTGCAATTCTGTGACACTAGCATTAAATAAAACAAGACAGTAATCTAAAACACAGAACTCCCCAGAGAAAGCACTGCTCAGCGTGACAAACAAAAGGTTGGCTTTTTGAAGTGTCTAATCAGCTTTTAACAGAGTCTTTTTGGAAACCTCACAGGCAAAGAGCGGAGACAAAGCACTACAGATGTGGAACCTTGTAAAAAAGGTATCTGAATATTTCATCCTGTCAGTTACAACTGGTTAGTGTCAACTACAACAATTCATTCTAGAAATTGAAACAATTTTCACCACAGTTAAACAGCAGCAAAGATGAGTGCACGTCTACCAGCAAAGCTTCGGAGAAGCTGTCCTAAGCACTTCTGGGACCTATTAGGATCCTACAGCGATCACCACAGGTTCCACAGCAGAATGCCTAATGGCATGTTTTTCTTTTCAGCTCTCAAACTGGACTTGAAAAAAAAGACAACAGAAAAATTCTTACTAAATTTATTTTGTTCACATGGATCCATTCAGACTACAACACCATTCAGACCACAACATCAACCAGTCTTCTTTCACCTGTCCCGTATCTGGTTTCCCAGAAACCTAATATGTTTCATTCTGACAGGAACCAAATTATGAGGGAGAAGTTTACAGATATTCCCATGCAATGTCCCACTGACAAACTTAGCAGATAACGCGATGATAACATTTAATTTGCATGTATCTACTCTGAAAAAAAACAGCATTCAGGAACAACAATCCCAAAGCTTGATCTGGGGTACTCTACTAATAAGTCTTCTAACAGCTCAGACAGCAGATGACAGGTTAGTTTGGCATAATATCTCTTTAATACCCTTACAATAACTCTTTTTCCATTTAATTCAATGTTTGTAATTATTCCTTCCTTCAATAATTGTTCTGGAGTACTACTGAAGCCAGAGTAAGGACAGGTGTGCTTGAAAATTCCCACTCTCTAAATGTATTAGGCTGGTCCAACAAAACACGCTGGCATAGGTTAGTTTAACAGGCTTGTTGAAATGCCTCACCAACAGACTCGTGATTTTAAATGACAACTCTCTCACTATGAAAGAACTCAAAGAGCAGTCCATCCACTCCAGTGCATTAGGTGCTTGCTTCCAGTTTCATCGGAACAATTTCTGTTGCTGACAATCATTATTTTCATTTTGTACTTTCTCCTGGATTTACCATAATCTGTAACATGGTAACCTGTAACAGGCTGTTCTTAGTTAGATCCAGGCAGTGAGTAACACAAGCAGAATCCCAAATCCCTAAACATTTGATTTATTCACACAGGGTCAACAGAAAGATAAAAGGATACATCAGGACTGAACCTACAGTTCTCAAGCGCTTTACTAGCATGGCTGCTAGACCCACACCTGGGTCCAAGAAACCTACAAAGAAACAAATACAAACATGATTTTTCAGCACAGGGACACTAACGCTGGCCAGAAAATATTTCTGCTGAACCAACAACCAGAACGAACCAATTGTTACCAAAGCGAGAAAGCACTAGCAAGACTGTCCAGCACTGCCTCTGAAGGGCAAGAGCCCATACAGCAATGCATTTGCAGTAAAAGCTGATGCACTGACCCTTCAGAGAAGGGTGACAAATCCCATCAGAGGGCTGAAGCACCTCTCCTGCGAGGAAACCTTGTAACAGTCTTCCAGTACCTGAAAGGGGCATATAAGAAAGATGGGGAAAATCTTCTTTAGCAAGGCCTGTTGTGGTAAGACAAGGAGCAATGGCTTTAAACTAAGGGAGGGTAAATTTAGACTTGATGTAAGGCTGAAATTTTTTACAGTGAGGGTGGTGAAACACTGGGACAGGTTGCCCAGAGAGGTAGTGGAGGCCCCATCCCTGGAGACATTCAAGGCCAAGTTGGACGGGGCTCTGAGCAACCTTGTCTGGTTGAAGATGTCCCCGCTCACTGCAGGGGGTTGGGCTAGTTGACCTCTAAAGTTCCCTTCCACCCAAAGTATTCTATAATTATATGACATAGGAGAAGTGTGGTGATGCATAGCTTCTATATGATGTCCATGTCAAGCTCTACAATGACCTGAGAATCTCAAGGTTGTGAACGGCATTTGAAACCCTGAAAATAAAGTGATTTTGCAACAACTCTGTTAGTAAGATTCACGACAGGTTTCAAGAAGTGTTAGAGCCAAAGAGACTCCCTTGTGTACTGCCTTTCTTTGATAACAATGGACTTACTTTCAGGCAGTATGCTGAATATTTCTGTTACATAGATTCCAGATCATAAAGAGCTACTAGTGAAGTCTGAATGAGAACACCATAAAAAGGGTTTCTCAGACTAAAGAGTCTAAAGTTGTGTGAACTGCTGACTACCTTATTTTCAGATTATAACCAGTATGCTTGAGATTTTCTGATGTAACGAAAAAAGATGTTCATAGGAAAGTGCTTCTGAGCAAGCCCGTAAGTACAGGGACTTCCCTGTATCACTTACATTGATGGCTTGACAATCAGAAGGAAGAATCCTGATCTAAGAATGCCTTTAAGTTTCCATACAGCTCCGTGCTTGTGACACTCCTTATGTAATATGGAACTCTTCTCAAAAATAGATGCGAAGAGGAAGCTATTTTCTTGTCCTAGAAAGAGCAGCCTGAAGTCTCAGTTTCCCATCGAGCCTCACAAATTAAACCCCAGGCAGTTTGAAGACAATGCTCAACTCAGCATAATCAGTAACCTAGGGAATTAAATCGTCTGTGGTGATGAGGACATCAGAGTCAAATTACCATCCTGTCATACCTCCACATCCAAAGGAAGGGATCTTCAGGAGTTAGCATATTTAATGAAACCTGCTTTGTCTAAAAAAAGTTGTCAACTTGCTATACTTAAGAGAAAGATTTGCTTAAATACTATTCTGGTCTATCAACTGCTAGATAGACTGTACACATTAAAAAAGCATATCAAAGCAAGACACAGGAACACACCAGTGTTTCCAGACAGTTCTGCCCACACTATAGCACAAGAGAATTTGCACAGGGCTAAAGAGACTCCTTTCAAGTTACAAATTCACTGGTAATTATGGTTAAGTATTCTGGAATTTTGTAGCTACAAACAGCAATGAAGAAAACATTTAAATTCTCTTTAAATTAAATAAAAACCGTAGAACTGATTTCCATTCAGAATTTCTTGCTTATGATTTTCAGATTATCAGGAACAACTGATTATTCTGAGGAAATACTATCATTAAAATGGTGTCACTCACACTGGCTATAATCAGCACTTTCTAATGATACAAACGAAAGAGGCACTTAAGTTTACAGAAATAAAAATATTTTGTATTTAAGAACACCTTATTTATATTTTAATCTACTTCCAAAGTTATCTAAATTGCATTAAGAATTATATCTTAAAGTAACGGACAGCTGATATTCTTTGAAACTGGCTTATCAATGTTATAATATGCAAAATATAAGCTGAAATAAGGAACCATGATTTCCAGACTGCCCAAGTGAAAAGTAATTTACTAATTTTACAAGTAAGTATTCTCCTTGGGTATAACAGGAGCAGCAACAAAGCCTTTGCAATCGCACATGTAAGCACAAAGGGTCTGTTTTCCAGTGCTTTAATCTTCTCTGAAAATAATAAAAAAAAAATAAATATGGAAGCAGTTGCAGTACATATAGTTAGCAAAAAGCTGGTAAAAAGGTTGGGATATGAAGAGAATCCTACTAATACATATACACAATTTTAGTCTGAACACAAATTAATCAAAAGGATGATAAAAAGCAACCTTGACATTCCTTAAAATGTAAAAGCATTGTGACATTCACTACTAACCTAATGAAGACATATGATAAGGCATAAAAACTGGTTATCTGTATATTAACACACAATAAACTAATCGGAGAAATAAATTTATGATAAAATAGGGTCTTTATCTCACGGAAACTGATGTTTCTCCAAGTGTAATTCAGCCTATTAATTTTGTACTTTTTGTGAAGTAAAACTAATTTCAGTCATGAGGAGATAAGACATAATTCTATCAATTCAGTAGTCCACTCATAAAGGGAACTAGTATAAGGTGCTTCAAAGGACTGTCTAAAGCTCTGTCACAAGAACCGCACATCAGTACAGCAAGACTCTGTCTCAGCCATAGAGCTACCTCGTCATTAACTCCTGAAGCACAGAGAATAATAAATAATGGTGCATGTCTTTGTTACTCATATATCTAATCCCTTTCTGAGTCTCTAAGTTTTTTATCTCAATTACATCCTGAGGAAAGACCTTCATAGGGCACATATGCAATGAAAATTTTCAGTGTTTCAGATTTAATTTATAAAATGTATTTATGAGAAAGACCAATACTATGATCTTTTTACATTACATGGTATCCTCGGTATGCCATTCATTATTTGGAATAAAGCATCACTGAAGGCGGCAGTGCAACCACTGCCTTCATTTAACATCAGCAAAACCAGGCTCGATTCCTTCCTAAAACCATGGCAGCACCTGGAGCCAGTTACATCCAGGCTGGGGGCTGAGGGAAGGGGACCTAAGAGGGTAAAGAAAATTACACAACCTTCCCGTAATGACACTACGAAGAGCACATACTACACACTGGGGGACCACAATTCCTCTATCATTCCTTCTTCTCCTTCCGAATTCTACTCCTATCCAAGCTGAAAACAGCATATCATCCAAAACAAAAGTACAAAGATTTTGAGTTATATGAAGAGAAAAATTATGCTGGCTCCCGTTTTAGTACAAATGTAAGACCAAGCAGGATAAATACAACAGAGCTAAATACAACAGAGATGAATACAGAGCTGTCTTCCAGTTTCAAGTCCAGAAAATTTCTTTCCTTAAGCACTACTTTGTTTTCACATTCTTTATAAGAAGTCATACATTTTTTGCTAAGGCCCATCACTGATTTCTCTTCATAAAAGGAACAAGTACACAGGTATTTTCATTTAGCTTACATATTAGGAAATGAAATGTTCTGAGGAATACAGAGCATGTGTCTAGCATATGCCCACAGCAAGCCATAAGCTTTTGTTTTTTGGTAAATTCATATTGTCCCTGTCCATTGCTTATTTTATGAACTCGAGCTTTAACTGACCCTTGAAGAAGCATTAGTAGAAGAGGAAGTCCTGTTCTGATGACATTGCATCCAAATGGAAATACCCCATGACAACAAACAATGTACTGAACGGACTTTAGTAGTACGGACTGTGGGTGGTAGCAACTAAGGAGTCACCTGATGAACGAATGAAACCACTGAAAGGAGTCAGTGGGATATACAGAAGGTAAGATGAGGACAAACAACTGTTCCTCTGAGAAAGTCATTCCTTAGGCCTTACAGAAAGACAGGAAACTGGGACCAGACACAAGCTGTACAGAATGAGAAAACTACTTTGAGACCACAAAACAACCCTGACCAAACTCAGAAAACCCACTGAATGGTTGGTGAACTACAAACCTTTGCACAAAGAATGGTTTCTGTAAATCTATGTATTTTTGCATTTTTCTTGTAGCTTAAGTACAAATAATTTAGAAATACACTTAGAAAACGTCACTGTTTGTTTTCCACTTTCAAACTTTCTTTTTTTTTTTTTTTTAAACTGGAAAAAACAGTAATGCGAGGGCTTTGTTGAACTCTGAGGCTGTGCAATAACAAGGAGTAAAGAAAGGCAACTCTTCTTGGTTTTACAGCCCAGTCAACTCATCACATCTCAAACAGGCATTCTGGATGAAGAGTCAGATCCCTGGGAAACGGAAAGGGATGTATAGCCTAACAATTTTCTTTAACTTTGTTTAGATTTTAGAAAAGTGAGATTTAACTGGCAGATCCACCAACAGCAACATGATATGAATATAGCAGGGAGAAATTAAAAAAAAATAGTATTAGTTACTGAACAACGGGAAGTTCAATAAAACAGAACTCAAAGTGATCAACAGGAGAGAAAAAGATAGCAGAAAAGTAACGCTGGCTTAGGTGCACCTACTTGGTACAAAAAAATGTAAATTCTGCTTTTAACGGAAGCAATGGTCATGTGGTAAAACTATTTTTATAAATGACAAAAAAGCCCAAGTTTTGTTTTTACTTAGCTTACCATCTTGAAATACACTTCGTAACTTCAAGAAAGGAATTATGCACATGAGTAATTAACTATTGATCTGATGATGCTTTAATGCAAATTATCTAGCTCAGTCAGCTGACTTTGCTATATCGCACTTAGAGAAATTCTCTAATTTTTCTGAATGATTTTAAAAATATGTAAACTGCTCTATTGTTCTGTAAACAAGCGCTGCTAACATCAGTACTTTATCCATATTTTCACAAAAATAAAACTTTTAGAAGAATTAAAGCATAGACAGGAAGTTTTTAATGTCGTTCCATAGCTAGAATATAGAAACTACAAAACTCCAATTTTAGAAAAAGCTGAAGTATAAAACAGCTATTCATCTAACAGTCTTACTATACAAAAGGGAAATAAAAGTGTGTGTTTTGAAACATGAAAGTTGTATGATTTTGAAACAAACCTTGTCCATTAGTTTACTTGCATGAAGACTAAGGCTATTAAAGAATATCTTCTTGCTCAACAAATGCATTTCTTCAATTGTTGTCAACAGTGTGGCTGCACTGTTTCCTACAATACCACTGAAAACAAAATTAAGATTAATTAAATAATCTGAAGGGATGGAACGTGACAGGGTCAGACACTTTAGACAGCATTCCAAATACAATTTTTCCAAAGTTGAAAATTTACAACTAAGTAATTGCAGGGAACAGTTGTCCATACTACCTGAGAGATTCACTCATATGTTGACTGGGAGAACAAACATTATCGACTATGTAATTAAGCAGATATTAAGTATGGGCTATCTGAAGCTTTGCACAACTTTTCAGTAGAAATCTAAAATTTAGCAGATTTTTGTTATTCTGTACATCTACTTCTGTTATAGAAAACAGATTACATAAAATAAAAATGGTTGATAATTCTGTCAGACTGTTCTTTAGGGACAGTATCATCTCTCTTCTTTCTTCACTGCGATGTTAGGCACCTCCAAAAGTACAAGAGTTCATGTCTCACTTTTCCAAGTGTCAAGTTCTTATACTTAGCCTGAATACCGCATAAACCTTAAATGACATTACGTGACTACTCATCTCATGGATATACCTTCTGTCTAAAGTAAAAGCACTCCTAAGCTACAAAAATGGCAGTAAAAATTCATTGCATCATAATAGGACTAATTTAACCTTGTAGCTTGATTTTCAATTATAATCTTCTTGCATTTAATAGCTAATTTTCTGAAACTGGATTTTCCCTTCATTATTGAGGTGCATTTCCTCTATACAGGAAATTATTCAGCCGACAGAATGTACTTCAATGTTCTTTAAACAACGCATTGTTAGCAAGACAGAAAGCAACAGATGAGATTGCCCAAGACCTTCCATTGTAACATCCCATTTCCAATTGCACAAAGCTTTATAACCACTGGGAAATACAAACTTTGGAAACAGAAAAATTATAGCAAAAATTGTTAGCTGTTTTTGACACCAAGATTAGGAATAAAATATGTTTTGTCCATATCCTAAAAGAAAAATCAAAAAAAGTTCTTATATGTGTTCTACCATAGACCTGTAGTGCCATCACAATTGAGGATTTTAAATACAGTGTGAGATGCTCAAGAACCAACTATCCCAGTCTCCCCAACACCTAAACGTCTTGTCAGAGAGAAAAGAAGCTCAAGCATTAATATTAGTGATTTTAATTCTTGGCAGTTCAGTCCCCAGCTGTGGAGGAAAATTTTCCTGCTACTGCTGTTTCTAGCCAATGGGAACTACTGCAAATTTCACAATGTATAAAACCAGAGATTCTGGCTTTTCTCCAGTTTCTGTGCTCCTGGTGGCATCTGGCAGCTTGGAAGGTGATGGGTGTACCTTCAACAGCGAGATACAGAATGATACAAGTATCTCCCCAACACAACAATGCCAGATCATAATTAGAAAAACTAGTATCCAAACATGGCTGTTTGAGGAAGAAAAGAAAAACTGAAGCTCTAGAGATAATTTAATTCTAGCATTTTCTCAAAGAGGACTTGATTTTGTAATCTTAAATGATCTGTGCATTTTTTTGTATACTACTTGTATCTAGACAGAACAATAAAGAAATGGCAAATTGATATATTCCAAAGCAGATTCCATATGAATTGAGCAATCACAAAAAATAAATGGCATCTCCTTGATACCACGCACATTTCTCCTTGATTCCATAGTACACAGCAATAACTAAACCATGAAAATACTCTTTTTACTCAATCTTTATATATACAATAAAAAAAAAAAAGATGTCTTTAACATACTTTATAATTTTGCATACCTGATTGTATGGTGGTAGAACTTGAGAAGATTAGAAATCTTGTACAGTAAAACCGCGCCTGGCTCAGCAACAATCACCTGCTCAATTCTAACCTGTGGAATAAAGAAATACAAGCATCCTTCAGATCACACATCCCAAAAGACAACTTCTACAATTTTATGTGCAATATGTGTCTGATTCTTGAAAAATACATTTAACCAGAAACAAATTTAACAAGAGAATGCCCAGTTAACTGCAACAATCTGCTTCAGCCAAAGTGCTTCTTAGCCTCTGGGTAGAAAACAAGGAGGTGCATGTATTCTTTAAAAAAAAAAAAAAAAAAATCCTGTTTCCCTATAGATTTTTAGTGCAACTTGTTATTGAATATTTCAAAACAATGAAATAATTTGACCACTTAATACCAGTACATACTGGAATTGTCCTGAGCACTGAATAGCAAGAACAGCTGCAAAGCTGCAAAATCCCTAACTACTGCAGTTGATCATTAGCATCATGCAACAACTCAGAACGTCCAAAATATGTATTTTACCCAAAAGAAAAAATATCACCTGGATTAACCTCTCCTTCACTTAAAGGAGATATTATATACCTGCTACCAGTATGTAATCAGATATATTGCTATCCAGAGGGACCCTGACAGGCTTGAGAAGTGGGCCTGCAAGGTATTACACACAGGTTGGGGGAATCCCAAGCACAAACACAGGCTGAGCAGAGAATGGATTGAGGGCAGCCCTGCCAAGAAGGACTTGTGGGTTTTGGCTGATGAAAAGCTAGACATGACCCAGCAATGTGCACTCGCAGCCCAGCAGGCCAACCGTATCCTGGGCTGCATCAAAAGAAGCTTGGCCAGCAGGTCGAGGGAAGGAATTCTGCCCCTCTGCTCCGCTCTGGTGAGAGCCCACCTGGAGTCCTGCGTCCAGCTCTGGAGCCCCCAGCACAAGAAGGACATGGAGCTGTTGGAGTGGGTCCTGAGGAGGGCCACAAAGACGATCACAGGGATGGAACACCTCTCCTGTGAGGACAGGCTGAGAGAGTTGGGGTTGTTCAGTCTGGAGAAGAGAAGGCTTCAGAGAGACCTTATAGCGGCCTTCCAGTACCTGAAGGGGGCCTACAAACTGGTGAGGAACTTTTTACAAGGGCACTTGGTGAAAAGACAAGGGATACCAGCTTCAAGCTGAAACAGGGTAAATTTAGATTAGACATAAGGAAAAATTCTTTACCCTGAGGGTGGTGAGGCACTGGCACAGGCTGCCCAGAGAAGTTGTGGATGCCCCCTCACTGACAGTGTTCAAGGCCAGGTTGGATGGGCCTTTGAGCAACCTGGTCTGGTGGAAGGTGTCCTTGCCCATGGCAGGGAGGCTGGAACTAGAAGATCTATAAGGTCCCTTCCAAACCAAACCATTCTATGATTCTATGATGTTTATAACTAACGACCAGCTATGCTGACTGTTTATCTCAACCAGGAGATACTGGCTACACAGACCAAAACAGTGCTGACTTTCTTTGTACTCGGAGAGTTGATGTCTTACCTCCATCAGCTGGGAAGACCATACAGCTAGGCAGGCGCAATCCAGGAGGTTCCTACAGAGCATCGATGATAACTTTCTGATGCAAGTTGTGAAGGAACCAACAAGAAAAGGCGCGCTGCTGGACCTCGTGTTAACAAACAAGGAGGGACTGGTGGAGGATGTGAAGGTTGGAGGTAGACTCGGCTGCAGTGACCATGAAATGGTCGAGTTCAGGATCCTGCGTGGAGGAAGCAGGG
>Ga0065711_1051310_pt1 | contig 10436 bp, 3 predicted proteins | sample Hoacrofraction12_FD_59098 | JGI IMG/M metagenome (GOLD analysis project Ga0065711, IMG submission 59098) | Hoatzin crop microbial communities from Cojedes, Venezuela - Epithelial fraction 12 v2 (version 2) | ecosystem: Host-associated > Birds > Digestive system > Esophagus > Crop | place...
CTGCAATATCCTATTCTCATTATTGTACCCATACATACATCTCCTTTTAGTCGTAAAAAGAATACATATAAAGAAAATTTATATATATGTGTATGTATGTTTTCCTTCCTTCCTTCCTATGTACTTTCCTTATATATAGGGAACGCATGGCAGACATGTTCACCATTCCTCCCTTTCAAATTTTATACTGCCTTACAATGATGGCCAAAATTTTCTTCTACTCTTCAAATTTACTTCTGAATAATCACAAGACACAGCTTACAGAAAAAACCCCTCACTTTCTTCTTTTTTTTCCCCTTTCTTTTTTCTTCCCTTTCCTCCTCTCCCCCTTTTATCTTTTCTTTTTTTCCTTTTAAACAAATTGTATCATCTCCTTTGCAAGTAAAGAGAGAAAAAACAAAACAGATGCATCTCTAATGTGTGCTACAGTGACAACACACAAAAAATAAAAGATAGAAGCTATGAAATATTTCCCTTGACTTAATGAAAAATCACAACATTTAAAAGACCAAATTCTAAGTATGGTTAATTTGTGTCCCTGTCTCTCAATAACCAATCAAGCCCTTACCTGCCTTACTATGTTTTTAGGAAGCTATTTCTGGTTATTAATTATGGCACAGATAAAAAGGGTTTCAGTCTAAAACACACTACTTAGAGTGTATGAATAATAACAACAGCAATTTCAAAAAGGTCATAAAACTGTACAAGTCTTCATAGCTGAGAAGAAAATTTTATTATTATACAGATTGCACACAGGCTTTTAAGAATGCTTTTTTCTTTATTTAGAAGCATGTTCATTAGAAACAATTTGCATCAAATATTGAGAAAGTTAATGAAATGCAGCAGTGAAAAGTTCAAGCAGGGGATGGATATAATCTTGATTCTATTACTGAAGACGAAGTAAAGCAAAAAAAATATTAATGCCTGCTGCTAACCTTAGTTACAAAAGCAACCACATAAAAAGTTAACCATTTGGTTTGTAAATGTTAGGCTGCAGATATTAAACGAGGGCCAGGAGCTCCTACCAAATTTCACGTTCTGAAAATCAGTTTCTGAGTGATCTTATATTACGTGAAGATACATTACATACAAAAAACCCCTTGTGGTAACATTAAGTCAAGTACTTCGCATAAATTTTTGTATTGGAGAAGATAACCCTGAAGAAAAATGGAAATGCAAACAGGACAGACTTCTTTTCTCCCCGTTTCATTCGCACATGTTGTACTTGCATGTTGTTCAGAGCATGCTGTTGACAAGCTGTAACTTCTACACGAAAAAATACTGCGAAATCTAGGCAGGCAAGGCAAATCAAATATGAAATGTCATTTCTAGCCCAAGTTCAGGATATCTATCCACTTTAAGAAAAATTTAAAACACATCTTTAGTTTTTTGATAGTAGTGTTCAAAAACCTATGTTACTGTAACACACCACAAAAATCCCAGTCAAAAATGTTTTAATAATTGAGATATGAAAGGACAGCCACCTAACAAACTCCTCCTCTTCTCACCATGTCACAGCGGTCGTGGTGCAAGCAGGATTAAGACCAGGTCTGCAGTCTTTTCCAGCCATTCAGAGTTCACCGAAGAAAGGAAGCCTCTGTATGCTGCTTATTCTGACACTTGCTTTTTCATCCCTCATGATACAACTTAAAACTATCCTAAGGGGAATGAACACGAACAGTGCCCAGAGCTTAATACAAGGGATGTTTGTTCTGTTTCCAAGAAGTCTCAAAACGTACGGTTGAAAACAAATTATGTGGTCTTTGCAAACTGGTGAAATATCAAAAATGTTATCAACTACCGAAACATTAACTAGCTCAGTCTGTAAGTATTTCCATTTGTGATCATCGTGAAGAGCTGGGATGTTTTTTTTATTTCTACTTTTCCTAACTGAGTCTATCCAAAACCCAGCTCGACCCAAAGCATTCAATCTTTGCTTAGATCACTAAGAAGATTAAAGACTGTTTCCATCCACATTCAGGGTTCACAGAAAAAAAAGGCATTATGTAAATACCGTAGCCTTGCCAGCTCCTCTATCCAAATTCATTCTCAATTGACTAGGAAACAGAGTGCACCAAGCCAAAGCAGCGTTAACAGAAAACACAATTTAACCATCCAAAGAGATCAAACAGCATTTCTTGCATCTGTTTGAAGGGCTCCGTAAAATTACAAAAAATCCAAATGACTCACCCACTAAAATTCAGTAGGTTTTGCAAAACCTTTTTGGCTAGACAGATACTGGAAGCTTCACCAAAACACCTGGCCTGCTGGAATGAAGATTTCAAAAGACAAAAAGTGTTTCCACTTGCAATCACCTTGGGCAGAGGGCCTGTATGAATGCACCACAAAGAAGAAAAGGATTTCTTTTTCCCATGGGCCAGAAAGACAAGCTATTGATATTATGCAAAACATACTACCAGCCTGCAAATGCCAGGCTTGTTAAGTGTTTTGAAAAACATGGAGTATTAACACAGACTTAAAATATGTCCATTTTCTTAAGCAACAAGAAGAAATTACTCTAACCAACAGATCACTGAACATGCAACTGTACTAGGCATCTGCCTCATCCTTCGCAGTATGGTACTGCAATAGGTTCAAAAAGTAAAACTCAGCTTGAGATGCCTTCCCAAGTCAAGGTTATTTTCTGAAAGATTTTCTCTCTGTGCAGATAAACCAGACCTTATGATTAGGCTTTTTTTTTTAAACATAAATCCTTTTATTCCTATGAATATGAACTTCAAGGAGCCATCTGCCTGAACAGAAAAATCTTACCAAGACAATCCCTGCATATTTGTAAAACTCAGCTGAGCGTTTTGCTTCAATTTATTATCCAGAATAATGTTACGGGATGGACCGTTCAGAGGAATAAGAAGTGTTTTGACACGAGTTTGTAAGATGTTTCTGCCTGCTAGGACCATCCCTGTGCATAGTACAAGGGACTTCAGCACAGTGCAAGTTTTGAGGCGGCTTTCACAACACGTGGAGCCAGCTCGCCTGCTCCCTGCTAGTTCACAGCTGTGCTCTCCAGCTTTGCAGGCAGAGATTCGCCCCTGGCTCTGCCACTTGTAACTGCAGTGGGCCAAGGACTAGCTGATCCCTCTGATAAAGGACTTTAGGCGAATACTAGCGAGGTAAGACTGCGCTAAGACAAAATGAATGGGAGCAGAGTTAGCTATTAATCCACAAAATAAATTCACAAAAAGTACAGCAAGTATTCACAGAAAGTTACTCTTCCTGGAGAGCTACCTGCAGAAGCTCTGTCATTTTTTAAATTGATATGTTAAATGATCATTTGCAAGCACCGTGGAATGTCCAATTACTTGACTGTGAGCTCCTAATTAATTTCACATACCTCAAGGAAAAAGTAGATTTTGTGGAAATGGAGGCCCAATTGCTAGTTTGCTGGTGTCAAGCACATCTACCTCATTATTAAAGTGTTCTCCAGCAATCTGGTAAGGCTTTGTCCTCACACTGGTATTTGTTGTTTTGCTCATGTTTTTCATCACTTTGAAATGGACAAGAGAAGAACTACGTAGTTCTCTACTTACACAAGTTCAGAATTTAATGGTTTAAGTGATCCTCCCCGCAAAATGGCTTAACAAATTCATTCTTTCTTAACTGATTTTCCTTTTTAATATGAAAACCTAAATGCAGCAGCAAAGCTATCACATTCAGACAATAACACGTACAATTTGATGAAATAGTGGCCTTGGTTGGTTTCCTCTTTCAGGATTGTAAAGAGAAGAAAAAAATGTAGCCGCTGAAATTAAAGCCAAAACTGCAAATGGGAATTAGATGATGCAAGGATTGAAAACAGTGTTTTGCAGAAGATCTTGATCATTAAACAAGTGTCCAGTTGTCTGTATCATATAATCTTCACCATCACCAGTAACTACCCTCTGCTTTGCAAACTCTGAGGATTAAAGGCCTTGAGCAATTTATTTGTATACATGCTTAAATGTCAAACAGGAATGGACTAACAAATGTTTGCAAATAGTCTCCTGAGTCAAAACCCAAGTCACTGTGGAAGTCAAGTTGAAAGACTCACGTGGGTAGACTGAGTTTGGGAAATGCTGCAGTGCCATTTTGTATGCTGTAGTTGTTTTTAGAAATACAAGACAAAACTTGAGGAATTCGGCAATGCTCAGGATGGAACTGGTGCACAGTAAAGGACTCTCCTCCGCTATTTCCTGCTAAACAAAGTATTTCTCCTGACACCGTTTCTTCCAGGTACTGACTGCCTTGAGGTGCTGAGCAATGTGATTCATTTTCTTTCTTCAATTCTTACATTTCACAGCTATTTGAATAGTCTCAACTACTCTTCCACGCTATTAGACTGAATTTAAGCAGTGATGACAATCTTGACAAAATTTCGACAGCAACTGCAAGACTAACACCTCACTGAACTGTCTCACAAATGTGAACCTTTTCCAGCGACAGAAGCAATTAAAGGTGAAGACAATTTATATTCTGCTACATTTATATGATACTATCTTTAGGGAAAGAAGTCTTACAAATATTTAACACAATTGTGAACACTTTTGAAGCATTTAAAACTTACATAGGTGTTAAGAAATGGAAAGCAAACTACACTATATGTTACTGACTACATTTCCATTTTTAAGCCAAATCCTGTATTTTTCATGCTCAGTGAACCCTATTCTTACTCTTTCTTAGCTTTCTAAGTACCTTGACTACAGAAAAAGACTTCAAACAAGGCTGATCTATGTTTTTGTGAGATGATGATATTTCCACTGGACATTCTGACATTAATTTTTCAATGACCGAGTAATTTTATGTGCTAGTGCAGACTTCTTGACAAAAGCTGCATTTGCATAAATTCTCATGTCTTCTTGAAAGCTATTAAGCTATTTTTGCCCCTCAAATACACACCTCCACCCCCCATATACAGCTGTTTCTGGAATATGTGTTAGGGGTATTGTTACACTGTCTTTACACAGCGGAGTAACAACATCCTGCTTCCCAAAGAGGCTTGTTTCAAAAGAGCCAATTAAGTGAAAACCAATTCTGCATTCTCTCTTAGTTGCAGAGAAACTGTGCTCTGTTGTTTCTTAGCAGAATAATGGAGGAATTAATAATATAAATATGCAGTAATCTGAATTTGCTAGCTCTCGTTCTTTGACCATTCAGTGGAACATCAATGGTATTATTCATGAGCAAGGGTGAAATCCTACAATTTATATTTTTCCCATTCTTTCACTGGAAGTGCCAACCCCTGCAACATTTAGCAAAAGCCCTGGTTAGCCCGTCTGCAGCAACCGTTTTCTAAAGCTCTCTGCTTCACAACCAGGCAACAGCTCTGCGTACATTCGGCAGCTCTTGTCTGTGCCACTCACGTATCTGCATTTCATGCAGGAGGAGCAGCGTGAAGGACAGGATGGAGGCATCTGGGTAAGAAAACTAGCTTCAGAAGCAGAGTAGAGGCAAAGATGGGTAAACATGATATAATTGGATAATTGAAGGAGAAGGGGAGTGGCTGTACATATTCACAGGGCTACCTGCAGTTCTTTAGCTAACAGCCCATTAAGCTGTGGAACCACCCTTTAAATTATTAAATAACTTAGACCTGAACAACTGATAGCAAAGAGCTGCACGCCTGTAACATCATTTTGTGTGGTTGTCTGCCATGCTTCTCAGGCCCTCCTTAGGGCTGGAGGGTGCCTTCTTACTGGAACTACTACTTCTGTTCAGCAGAAAAGAGAGGCGAGTTGGGTTTGTACCAGAATGCTTGGCATATGCAGCAGAGAATGAGCGCAGGATAGGCGCCCTTCTTTCTTCCCCTCTCCCCAAGCCTCCATACAAGCATACAAAGCAGCCATCACACTCAGAGTACTGCTTGAAAAAAAAACAGAGCATCTCTGGAAAAACAGTAGAAAATACCGAAATTTTCAAACAGAATAAAAAAGAAAACAATTTTATCAAAAGGCAACAGAAAATGGTAGGGAACGACTCTCAAATCAGAAACCTAATCTCACTGACACACACAGAAAAGGAAGGGGAGAATAACGCAGAAGAGAGGTTGTTTCTCTATCAGTTTTTCAGTAATGTCCATCAGTCTCATTACTAAACAGTTCAGATGTTTGCATACTTACTAAATGAGAGACAATATAATAATACAAGGCAGTTTTATTCATAAGCCACTCAAAATTCAATTAAAATATATCAACTAAAATAAAAACACACACTTTCCTTGGCAGCAATTTACAGTTCACACATAGAGCTTTAAAATGTATGTGTGTGGGAAGCTTGTTTGTTTTTATGTAAAGCACTGAAACTTCTCTCGGGAGGCATAATAATAATTTGCTTTCATGTTTTGTCCTGAAGCATGACTTTTTATTCCTATCCAAAAAAACAGATTTCCAGCTGCATAACCAAACTGCATTACTAAATATAACAAGCTTTTAAACTTCACTCCCAATGAATAAATTCAGCAACTTCTAACCAGTCTCATTTTGCTTTCATTAGATCTCAGTGTATGGAAACCTGTTCTATTCCTTCGTGTATGCTGTACTCCTTGTTTGTTGTACCTTTGTCAGGGAAATCAGGTCTTGAAACTCTGATGGCATGAAAAAACCCTACAGAAAAATTTTTCCTCTTCTTCTTCTAGGCAAGTGTGCTTAGCATTTTTTCCCCAAAATTTATAGGCATTGAATCTACATTGCAAGCATATCAGTTACATAAATGTTAATACTTAAAACATATGCCACTCTAAGACGGGTATGAACAAAATTATTTAACCCACATTTATTAATTGATTAAAAATAAAATACTGCAATTTTGATTCAAATATATATGATTGCTTATTCAAGCAGAACAGCTATCCAATAAATCAGAACTTAAAAGGTGTTATTTTCTCCTCAATTTCCTCTATTTCTAGCGGTGGTGCACTTTTTTGTCCTTTACCTCTATGCACACTCCATTCCTGGAAATTGTCTCCGGTATGATAATTACTGGAAATTGAATTATCTGGAGTCAATGGCTTTGACATACGCCCTGTATATAGGTGGGATTAACCACCTGTAGGGACTGCAGATGGTGTTTATACTGCCCTGACTGCTCAGAGGCTTGATGGAAAGACAGCTTTACCGCTTTGCTTTGCCTCCGCTCGTTTCTTGCCAATGGCAGCAACAGGAGTAAAACAACCACTCTGTCAAGCATCCAAGGCCACTTCGTATATCCCAAACTGCACTGAGTCTACAGCACGGGGAACTGCTGCTGTGCAGCAGGGGCTGCATCACAGTAGTTGCCTTGCAGTCCGTGCTGCTTGTATTCTCTCACCCTTGTGACACTAGGAATTACTGATTCTGTTTTGCCAGTGGAGATCTGAGGCCGATGCAAAGCCTACTGAGCTGGTCAGGAATCTTCTCTGATAAAGAAAATAAAATAAATAATTTGGCTGTTCTTTATAACAGTTACCTTGCTTATTTCAAAATATGCCACTTGTAGAAGGAGGCAATCTCTGATTGCAAAAACAAGCAAAGTTTGTTATAGTTTCAAAAAGAGCACTTTCAAATGCTGAGCATTCTTTTTGAAATTAATTTCTTTGCATACTCAAAAAAAACCCATTTGAAAATAAACACATAGTATGAAGTATTTGAAGAGTCTTCCTAATTCTTATTACCTTGCTTGTAAATAACATAAAATAATTTTGCACTTTAGGTTATTTCAACCACATCAGGTAAGTCTTACCGTTCTATCTAAGACGGGGCCTTGCAGAAACAAGCATGTTCTGCAGTAAAAGAGATGTGTTCTTGACAGCAAATAGTTCAGGGAAAAAACAACAATAAAAAACCACACACCACAACCCAGCTACCAGCTGCCTCTTCATCAAAACCTTATTATCTGAAGGGAAAAAGAGAAAATGGAAGGAGACAAATCACTTTCCTAGGTCTCCAGTCAACTTCTGCATGAGTGCTTTGTTTCCAAACACAGCTCTTAAAATAACTAAACTATTTCATGCCAAGTATTCTAAGGACCTGCACCATACATAATTATTTACCTGTTCTCAGTTACACATCATGAAAGACATATCTCTGCAAGTCAGGCAGAAGCTCCCAGCTCAGTTCTTCAACTTCAAAGCTACCTTTAAAACCCCTGGCACTTGCAGAGGCATCTACTACACGTCCGTTGAAATAGATGCTTTTTCATGATATGTTTAGCAGCACCTTCCAAAGCAGAAATATAAAAGGAATTAAATCTCTGGAAGGTAATTAATACTCTAGTGACCTCAGTCCATGGAGAGTAAGGTTATCAAAGGAGTGATCGTGGTAGAGCACTCTCCTGCGGGTAGTCAAAGACCAATTGTTACTCTTGGGTAACTCTTTTCTGTACCGACGTTTTTCATGATACAGCCACTTTTGAAGGCCGAAACCCAGGGCAGTTGGTTTCAAAAAAACCAAGACTTAAGAGCAAAGTACAGGCAACTAGAAATGCAAATATATAAATCTATTTCAAACATTGCTACCTTCAGCAAGATGAAAGCTGGTTTAATATCAACTTCATACAGAAGAACTTAATAGCAATGTATAAAGGGACAAATCTAAGACACTGGCAAAGTGCCTCAAACTGGAGTTTGCTGACAGCTCTGAACTGAATTTAGGATCTACCATCACATCTACAAAGAGTCGGTGTAAAACCGATGAGTGTTAAAGCTTACAGCTTGTTCTGCCAGCAAAGATAGCTGAAAACCTCACTCTCTTGTCAAAAAGCACCAAACTAAGTGTTCCTAAAGGACTTTTTACCATTATCCTTACGTACACATCAGGATCCCATGAGAAAGATAACTAAAGTGGAAGCTGGAGGAGGCGGGAAGGTGATGGGGGACACGGTCCCCTCAAACTCTGTGTGACACCGGCAGGGAGCTGCCCAGACACCACTCCCTGCCTGCAGCATCTTTACTAAAAGGCCTAGATGGCTGCCAAATTAACCTCAAAGAGAGGTTATCTTTATCTGTCAGAGTGGTAAAGAAAATTATTAATCATCGTATTGTGGTAGGCATGTAAGACAACAGAGGTTAGTGGGGGGGTGGCCTAGTTACCTCGCCAGTTACCTCACCTCAGCAGTTTGCTGCCGCGCACCCAGGCAGCAGTAACGCCCGGTAGGAGATTACAACCCCTTGGAGTTTCATCTTTACGGCACACAGTGCCCTGGACACGACAGAGACACCCGTCCTGTTTTACCTGCTCCCTCGACCCTAGAGCCAGGCCGAGGGCAGACGGGTGCCGCACATCCCCTGGCCCCCGGGGAGCACCCGAAGGAGCGGGCACGGCCCCTCTCCCCCTCTCCTCCTTCAGCCACTCCTGACAAAAAGCGGGCCCAGGTAGGAAAGAAAAAACAGTGTTAGGAGGTACAATTTTTGCAGCTGTTTTGCAGTTTGGTTTTTTTTAAAGGTTTCCCATAAGGACAGATTTGAGCTCTGCTGCTGAAGGTGACACCACGAGGCCGAGTGCCTCTGGCAGCCAGACTCTTCGCTGGAAAGTCCCCGGCAAAGTCCCTTGGCTCCGAACGCAGCAAGCACCACTTCCAGGACAAGAAATTGCAATAAATGCCCCTCCTTTGCTCACTAACACATTCAAACATGGGAAGGACTGACATCACCCTTTTAAAACGAGCATAGTGGTTATTTTCAAAGTAAAGCAGACCACAAGTTGACCTCCAATTACACTGCCCCGAAAGAAAAATCAGGACAACTGTTTAAGACACCAAATGACATCACTTTAATTAATGAAACCTGTCTGTCAACATAATTCACTTAAACACTTGTCACGTTCAAAGCTTCTTTAAAATTACATTAAATGGATTTACACAAACTGTCCCAGCTTTCTTGATCAAGCTAAGGTACATAAATCCCTTCACTTTCTGTACAGCTTTATAAGAAATTAAATGCAAACACAAGAGCAAAATCAGCTTAGTGAGTCTTTTTATTTCCAAATGTGTGTTGCCTGGAAAACATATTTTCTTTTTTTTTTTTTTTACCTCTGAGCCATTAAAAATATTTCTACTGTGACACGATTCTTCTGTCCAGACATGAAAAGACGTAATAAATCACGCTGACTAATACTATCCTGAACTTCAATTTTTTCATTGGTTTGTTAGTATTACATGCTACCACAGAAGGCAAAGTTTTTTAAAAAACCAAACCCTATAGCTCATTTTCTTCCCCCAATGTCATCATATTTTCAAACATCACTTTATAATCTTTCCATTTTAAAAAGTGGATTGAGGACAATGATATTTTACATCTACCTCTACAAGTGTGTGTGACTATATAAAATACATATATACTCCAGTGACGAGTGGAGTCCCTCAGGGGTCCATACTGGGACCGGTGCTGTTCAATATATTTATCAATGACATGGACAGCGACATCGAGTGTACCCTCAGCAAGTTTGCAGATGACACCAAGCTGAGTGGTA
>Ga0065711_1051311_pt1 | contig 10436 bp, 10 predicted proteins | sample Hoacrofraction12_FD_59098 | JGI IMG/M metagenome (GOLD analysis project Ga0065711, IMG submission 59098) | Hoatzin crop microbial communities from Cojedes, Venezuela - Epithelial fraction 12 v2 (version 2) | ecosystem: Host-associated > Birds > Digestive system > Esophagus > Crop | place...
TCTTTTCTTTTCTTTTCTTTTTTCTTTTCTTTTCTTTTCTTTTCTTTTCTTTTCTTTTCTTTTCTTTTCTTTTCTTTTCTTTTCTTTTCTTTTCTTTTCTTTTCTTTTCTTTTCTTTTCTTTTCTTTTCTCTTCCTTTCCTTTCCTTTTTTATTTTCTTCAGCATATTTTGAAATATCTAGAATTATAGGGGTTTGGATTATGCCTCACTCTAACTACATGTTTCTGTAACAGGTACAAGGAGCTTTGAAGAGACAATGGACACAGTACAAAACCCAATGGGGCCAGAGGCGCCGAGACCATTGTTCCACACGATCTACCTCCTACACTGCAACATCAATCACAGAGGTCCCCATTTACCTGTACCATCATGATTCCAACAATGAACAGTTAAATGGAAGATACATAGAGGACTCTGAGCTCGTTGCATTAAAATCTGGAGAGACATCTGCCTAGCTCAGCACCAGCCATTGCGAACATATCATTTCACACTCTGCTTGTGAACAAAGTGGGGAGAAGGGTGGGAGTTTCGAAATCCAAGCCACTGTGGGAGAGGGCAAGACCAGGTGAAAGGACACATCATATTCAAACAACATCAGCCTCTGACCGCGATAGCATGGAGGGACACTGACGCAGCGTTGGGAACAGCATTTCCTCCTGTGTGCTGCAGCAGGGAATGAACATGGACCTGCCCACCAGGCTATGTCATCTCCACATGTCCTGATACCAGCCGTATGAAGTGACCATCCAACAGTAGTAACAGTGCCAGGTAGCCAATAGCAAATAGGAAAGAAAAAGCCAGTAACTTGCAATTGGAAAATTCCAGCACTTTTTGCTTTCAATACTTTTCTCTAACACTAGATTTTGAACTATCAACTTTCACAAGATGTAACTGGCTTGGAGTCCCTTAATTTGCCCATTTTAAAGAGCTTGGTGACTGCTTAAAAGATTTTGCACATTGCAAGACAAATCAAACAGATGAACAGAAAAAGAATCTCAATGATCTCCAAAGGATCCCCTGAAATATTACCATCCCATTATCAGGTGCATAAAAAAAATGAAGGTGAAATACCAATTGCATGCCAAGATCTGAAACACCCTCAGAGAACAAGTCAGTTCTTTAGGCTGCCTCAAACAAGTCCTAAAGGCATCTTAAAATAGTTTTTGTCTAACAGTATTGGTAGTTCAAGAATACTTGTTTATAGGAAAAATAGTCACCCTATTACTCTGCCCAGAAACTCAGCATGAAGGCACAATTCTTTCACTCTGAAGAAACTGTGAAATTAGTTTGGAAATGATGATTTTTTTTAATAGCCATTCTGAGGTGAATGCTAGACGAATGTTTGTTATAAATTATGATCATGGCAGTGTTAAAAATTTTATCCTCACACGAGTGGGTTGCACTAGGTATTGCTTTATTCACATCTCAGAATTGGGCCATCACCTCAGTGAGTGGCAAAGCTTAACTTGCTAGACCAGTTTATATACATTTATTAAAGCGACTACATCAAGTCTAGAATCTTCATAAGTTTCTAAGCAACCGTTCCGTTCCTTTAAGTACATCATTTATTTCTACTCTTCTGTCTTCATAGAATTCTCCCTCGCTGGTTTCAGGCCTTGCTTGGTTTCAGGGTCGTCTCGGCTTCTTTTGTGAATTCTGTTTGATACAATCCATACAATTAATTTCTATCCCAATTGCACACATACACATTGTATGGTATCTTAACACAGCTGTGTTTACACAGCTGAATCTAAGTTCTAGTTCTATGATTTTATTCTATTCTATAATCAGTCTTTATAATCAATCTCTAACAGGCAGTAAAGAATCCCAGGTAAGAAATGATAAACTAATCTTAGCACAGGAAGTATCTATTTTTAGAATCTGATTGCTGTTCCAAGTCCCTAATTGTTGAAGGTGACAATTTCATATGTCAGTCTGTCATCAGGAAAACATGATGAATGTACAGTTTTGTGAGTAATAAGCACCTTTTATCACACTTTCAAAGCATCATTAGAGTCTCTATGTGATTACTGAGGCAGAAATCAGGTCAGGGAGAAGCTGATTTGCAGTTAGGATTTACAGTACTGTTGCTGCAAAAGTTCTGCAAATCACAAAAGAAATAAAACAGATTAATTTCCCACATGAAGCCAATTGTAAAGAGTCTGCAAGCAGCAAGACCAGTGCCAAGGAAGTTTTTACAGGGCTGTGACTCCTATGGAGTTTTATGCATAAAATATCTAATGAATATAATGTCATTCCTTCTTGCATCTCTCTGAAAAACTGTTCTACAGATTCCCACTCCTTTGCCTTTGGCTGAGATGTACATGGGATATTTCAAACGCTAGCAACTTCAAGATATTCATCACAGTCTTTAACTTTGAGGGAAGCTGGAAAGCTATCAGTCCGTCTTTGTTTTCCCTGCTAATCCACTGGCATCTGATGCTTCCACCCCAGCCCAAGCAGGAAGACATAGTCAGAGGAGGCAGCTGCAAGTGCCAGTGGTGACACCTGCTCATCTCAAATGTCTAAATACCAGCCCTGATCCAGGAGTTGTAAAAAAATGGTCCTATGTGGCAGGTGAATGAGGAGAGACAGAATGCCATCCTTTATACTGCAGTCATGTGGGACTTCTGCTGCTGGTGTAAAATTTCTTCCTTTCCTTCATTTGCTTGCTGCATTTCCATCCATAATGATTTTTCTTCTTAGAACTGCATAAGGTACTTAAAATATCATGGGTTATAATAGTCTTAAATCCAGATCTTGTCAGATAGTAATGGAGAAAAACTGAAATAAGCACTTGAGATAAATGTCAATTCTTTTGAGTTAGCTTTGGAGGTTAAAGACAGAGGCCCTAACCCTGCAGGTGTGTTGAGGAAGGACTTCAGGACAGGCTATGTGCCACAAGGTAAAACACAATTTAGAGTCCCATAGAAAGAGATCCTAAGCTAGTCCTGTTGTAAATCTTGGTAATCTATTTCAGATTCTATTGAAATAAGCAGACAAATCCCTGTTGACTTAGATGAGTGCTGAACAATTCTCTTCAGTGTTCAGGAATGACTATGCAATGCAGTTTCACATAGACCTCGGAAACAGGAGACAATTTCATCCTTAGCAATTTGAAACCATTTTTAAATGTTGTGTTCAGCCAGGGTCAGTGTTTCCTTCACTGACACAGCTAGGCCCTGAGTTTTACCCTTCATTCATAAATTTTAAATGGATGGTCGCTGTACATGTCTACCTACACGAGTCACCTTCTCCGTGGAAAAGTCCCTTCCAAGAATGAGTTCGTGAGGGATGGGTGTAAGCTCAGCACTACAAGAGGGGATCGAATTCCCACTATCCGCACATGAGGCAATACCTTGCAGGGAAGGGGTTTGCTCCATTTGTGCCACCAGCACACACACACAGCCACTGTGCACCTCTGAAGCTTCCTCCCCAGCGTGAGGACTGAGCTTCCGGCACTGCGAGTGTAGAACGAGAGAGAGGAGCCAGGGAAGAAGAACTAACTCTCCACCAACGGAGCAGATCATCACATGATTAATCCAGTGGAACATTTACAAGAAAATACAATCATGTATTTGTCCAAGCCACATACCTATTTTTCAGACTTCAAGGAATATGGAGACAGTTATTTTTTCAGACAACAGTATTTTGCGTATTGCTATTTCAACTTTTACCGGTGAACAATGGGAAGTTTAGAATTTAGTCATTAAAGACAACAAATTGGCTCTGCTATGGAGGCTGTATTCCTGAATAGCTTTGGGGCACACTGCACTTCCCAGGAGTGCTCCAGAAGGCATTCCTAGTTTCTAAAGATACAAATGGGCTGATTCTAAAAGAAGTGTGAGTAATACAGAGAGGTTAATAATGAACAAGTTTGGTTTAATAATGTATATGTTTACAACATGTATGTGCAAGTTGTTTCACAGTCTGTTATGTTCACGTGGATGTACAAAATGGAAATGTTTTGTCATTATAGTGGTTGTTTTTTTTCTTCACTAATGATATTTTCTTTCTCTGTTCAGTAGAATGCTGTGAAGAGCCAAGTTCAGGATCTGTGGTTTAGGATCTCAGTTTGAGCTTCAGACGATGGAAACACTGTGGTTATGTTGGTCTTTATGGCAGCTTTGGTTTCAGTGGAGGGGTGATGATTTGCAGCCACCAAAAATTCGGCCTAACATGCATACTGACTTTTGGGATTGGCATCACCCTTGGGTTTGCAGGAAAGGCTGTATTCTAAAGGTACTTACTGAGCAATTTCTAATCAAAATATTTTCCAATGGAAAATGCTATTTTTCTTCATCTCAGGATGGTTGGAAATGTTGTCATTGCACACATAAGGTAAATTTCGCTTCTCTGCTTTAAAAATAGTGCTGTACACTAGTGACAGTAATATTGGGAATACTGATATGACCTCAATAATTACAATGTCTTGGCAGTAGGGTGTTTTGTCTCTTAATACATTTCACAGGAACAGCAGAAAAACATAATTAATGTATCAGTGTATCAAAAAGTAGAAAAGGAGTTAACACTTTTGACACTTGAATCAGTGGATTCAAGGTGTATTTTAAGAGGAAAGTAACCTTACATTAATCACCTCTGCGGTATCTGTTTCCTCTCAAACACCACACCCAACACATGAAAACCCAGTTTAATGAACATTTGCTCTGGCAGAAGGGTTTATGTGGTTGCTTTGTCTGAGCAACCAAATCTATCAGGTAGGTGCTGGTTGTTGTTCTTTGCTAGGTACAGAAAGGCAGCGCAAATTAAAAGACTTGTTGTGGCATGGGGTGCCGAAAGTAAGACTTGGTTTTTATTTGATTTACTTAATAAATACAGTTTAGCTGAAATAAAACAGCAACAAAGGTAGAACAGACAATTTTCTCTGTATTAAAATTCTTAGCAATAATGCTACCTTAATTAAACGTCTGCCAGTATTACTATTACAAAGTGCTCATGTGTTTATAATTTGGAAAATAACTTTGTTTTAGGATAAAACCAACCACACAAATGTGGTGAATTTCTGTCCTCTTTTCTCGGATCATCCTCCATCTTTTGCCAACTTTAAGAAACAAGATCTGAGCCGTTTTTCAAAGATGCAGGTCCTAAATGCTAACGATATGAAGGTCTCTGCATTTCCAGTGCTTGGAATTTTAAGTCAGATGTGTCTTCATGAAGATAAATATGTATAGTTATTTGATTACAGCTCAAAAATATGAGCATTTGTAACTCAGAAGTCTTTTGCATTGAAACAGTAGTCAATCCCAAGCCAGTGAGGCTCTGCAGTGTGTGAGCATGCTCTCTCTGCCCTCTGGTAGTGTAGAAGACCTGAGCCCAACCGTGTGCAGTTTGGCGCCAGTGCTAGCCACATGCTAAAGAAACCAAAACAACAAAAAAGAAACTTTGCAGTTAATGGTAGCGGCAAACTGGGAATTTTGAGTTCCTGGGGCAGCTGGGTCTTTGCAATGTACCATTGTATTTGCTCCACGAGCAGCCGCTTCAGAGGGACTTGGCAAAATGGAAGTGTGAATCCTACACAGCCAATGTCAATATCACCAGCCAGTGCTGAGGAAAAGTCAGACCTCCAGCTTGAAATACCACCTCGGGAAGAAGAACATGATCAGGTCCTTAGTCAACTATCTAGTGAAATTAATGTCCCTGGCCAGCCCTGAGGTTTAGGATGGTGCCAGAGTTATGCTGCTTTGACCCTTGTAGTTCTGTGGCAATTGTAGTAACTAAGGCACCTGTAAGGTTGAAGTTCAAAGTATCCTCTTCATGACCTGCAGATGATTCTGTGCAGCACATCATTTTGCAGGTACTTGCAGATGAATCACAAATTTACTTTTAAGCACCCGTTTACTGAGTACTCAGAACATCATCGAGAAACTAAAAGAAAGTATTTCTCAGCATCTCAATTATAGATCAATATGTTCCTCTCAAGCCTAATAAAGGACAGCTGGTTTAACCAGTAAAATTAAGTGGTGAGAAACTGATCATTACTGAGCATGTCACACTGCTGCAGAAGAAGAACGCGTCGTGGTAAGATGACTAACCAGGGCGTTCAATATGAGTCTCATGAAACACAAATCAGCACAGGCAGTGTTAGGGATGATTTAGGACTTGCTCATCTGCGATGGCAGAGGGACCATTTAGATGACCTGTCAGACTCCTGTCAAGACTTACTTTCTGTGATTTTATAGCAGCAGAGATGGGCACTGTGCCCTGCTGGGGCAGGAAGGTACTTAACTCTCATTATATGCCATTTGAGATTTTGTTCATAATTGGATTTCAGGGTCTCGTGAGCCTATCTTTAAAAAAAATAAAAAAACAGCGATCTTCAGTCAATTTGTAAAGGACATCAGATGTCTGCACTGATTTTAAGAATCTGGTTCTTTTTGTTTCACTGCAAGCAAATGCAACTTTGAGAAGTGACCAGAGGAGGTTACTTCATTTGACGGGTGATGTGCAGCAGTGTGACTCGACGCAGCCATTCCATTCCCAAGCGCTGGAGATGTTCGCTTACATAAACATGGTCAGGTGGTTACAGCTTCTTCCCTCATCTGCCCTGCATTTCTCTCTACCACAGTACTGCCAAGACAAAATGTTTACTCTCCAGTCAGTGCATCCTACGCATTTTCAGAAGGAACATTTTTCTTTTGTAGTTTGCACCTTACGTTGACTTGCAGTTGATCTAGAAAGTACTCGCCACAAGTCATACTGGAAAGTGTGCATTTTAATCCAAACCAGTTCACAGAATTCAGGTGCTTGACCCACTATTTTGTTAAAAAGAACAACTAAAATTATGGAAATGATAGGTGTAGATTTAAAACTAAATTAGAGATAGAAGTTTGGGAACATAGATCAAGTATCTTTAGAAGCAGAATAACTTTACCTTTCTCTTTTTGACAGAATGTAATGCTGTCATCTAAAAAAAACCCAAATCTAGAAAGCTCTTGAGAAGCTGAATGTTAGATAAAAGGCACAAAAAAGCAAACGTTTGGAAATTCTACGTAGCATAAATACATATATATATATAAAAATTATACACATAAATATATATACAATGAATAATTACAAGAACTGTGTTTAGGTAGAGAGTGACCCATAGTCCTCCCAAAATGCACAAATGTAAGTCGTGAGTGGGAGAAGCTGTGGGGCAGTGAAGGTACGTAGCCTCTCTTAACTACCTTAATGCTTTCTGGGGACCCCGTATGGAGCACAGGCAATCAGGGTCACCCATCTGCCTGTTCCCGCACCAGATGGGTTCATGATGGGAATGGCTGGGACAAAAGATGTTGGCTACACTGTGTTTCTCAGCTTGCTAAAACAATGCTGAACAAATGAAATGGGCTGACAGGGAGGTGAGCAGAAATAATCTCTTTCCCAGCTGCATGTCTGCTCTCCAACAGGTAACCACATTTATATCACCAGCATAAGACCCGCTGTTGTGGATAAGACTGACCTGAGATTGGACAGTTCCTTCATGTGGAAAACCTCTTATTTCACTGTACCATGTGTAACATAGCAGTAATTCTCACTGACTTCAGCAGTGTAGCTAAGGGGAGGATTTTCTCCTCACTGATTTTAGAGGTTATATAGATATCTAGCAAACACTGCAAATGGTAGGTGAAATGCAGTCTCACCTTCATATTTAACAGGAAAGATCCCAATTCATCCTTGTTATGCCACATACAGACTGATGACTCTTTCGTTTTGAACAAGTAAGGCCTACATCACTCAGTGCAGATGGCAGCACAAGGCTGATCACCAGTATCTAGCACAGATAAGTGCTCCCGGGAGGTGACTGGTACGCAAGGACATGTATGGCTCTTCCCAATAACTGTTGCAGGGGATGAACTTCTCCCAGTGTGTGTGTGTGCGTGCGCACACGTGCATGTTTTTAATGAATAAACCCGTTATGGATAAATACCATCACAATTAACATTCCTTCTGAGAAGGGCTTAGGAGGGAGTTCTGCACTATTTAAACAATCTGTGAAATAAGGTCCATGAAGAAAGTGGCCATATCTCCCATTCAGAGACAGCATCACCAGTATCAGCTTCCACAGGGATGAAAGCTACATAGAATAGCTGCCTGTAATGAGTCTTGCTCTGCAAACAGCCAGAGCTCATATTCTGCTTGCTGCAGACTGTGTGGGCAGGTTTATCAAGTTCAGGCCCAAAACCAATGAACAGGAAATAGCTGAAGAAAAGGCTTTGCGTATTGAATTGCACTGTACTACAGACTTCTTTATTTTACGAGCCCTTTTATTGTCTGTGTAAGCCCTCACACTCGCTATTGGCTCTCCAGCAGCTGAAGGGAGGTGGCCCTCTGCAGAGGCTGTAGCTTTGAGCTGGCAGCAATTCAGAGCCTTCTCGAGAATTATATGTCCAACACAAAGTAGTTACCATCTATTCTGCAGCCTTCATTTTAGAAAGCAGGAAGGGCAAGGGTTTTTCATTTTATTCCCCTGTTGTAAAATTTCTTCCTGATGAGAGACTCCTTGGGAAGTCAGAGTTAGTAAGGATGTGGAAGGACAAGAGGTCACTCCAGATGTGCCATCACCTGCACAGGTACTGCCACATACGTGGTGAACAGTTTGTCATGACTTGTAAAGCTTGGGAAATTGCCAAAAAAGGACCAGAACATGTTTCTCTTTTCTAGATATAGGCCATGTAGGGGTAACTTCATGTCAATTTTTCTTGTATATCAGGATATCATGAACAAAAGTCTTCGAGTACTAACTGTCTTGAGTGGGGAATGTTGTATCAGTTACCAATAATGCAAGAGAAATTAATACAATCAGGACAAAGAAGCGTAATAAATATATTTTATGGTTTGCATATACCATCTTTGTAAATTAGCAATAGACCTTCAGGAATCAAAACAGATACAATAAAATCTGGACATATTTTAAGCGATTCCCTGTGTATATATAAAGTTTTCCTTTTTTTTTTTTAATTCATATGGAGATGAAATATTACTGCATGTTCATGACAGGAAATTTTTACGCAATCAGGTTTTATTGGATTATGCTTGAAATGCATGGTTCACAAAATTGAAAAGGCTTGAAAATGTAGCAAGACTTCCCATGCTGGCGAATCTGAGGCACAGTCTATAAGCCACAAGTTCATTGTTTATGGCTGGTATGAATTAAAACACAGTTCTAATTGAATTATCCCTTTGTTTTTATATAAGCCAGGAAATTCATTGTCTACTTTAGCATTTACTGCGTAATGTGGTTTTATGCCGTAAAAATACTCTGATAATTTGCTATACCAGGAGGTGTAAATTTCTGATTGTAAACCGATTGTTCTGTTGCATTGTGTGCTGTACGTAAGCTGAACCTTGCTGTAAATAATTCACCGCATGTAGAAAACATTCTTGCAAAGAAATATTGACTTACGTGAGTGAAATCTTGACCTTACTGAAATCAAAAGCATCAGCTGCTTGAGTTCTATGGAAACCAGGATTCTACCCTTTACAGTTCCCATTTTATCAACTTCAAGGGCTAGAGATGGATCAGAGACAGGATGCTCGGTACTGCCCCTGCAACACCTACATCCCTCACAGAGGCTGCAAATGTGGGGGCTGCTGCCCTCAGAGAACTGGGGAAATTGCCTAGAGAGCAATGTTTGAGGAAACAAGTTAACAAGCAGAAGTTAAACCTTGTTCTGACATTTCCTGTTGCAGCAGATACAGAAAGATGGAGCCCCAGAGTGGGGTTTCAGATATCCGGGAAATTTTCAGGTACACCCCTCAGATGGGGTGATGCCTGGCAGGGTCCATGATGAGCTGGGTGCCAGTCAGTTGCCCTCTCTTGGTTTATTTTGTTTGTTGCACGGCGAGTGTTTCATGTGAAATTTCTTTGGTGTAGAACTGAGCATTCAGGAAATTTTGGCTTTGTGAGAGGCTTCTATTTTTGCAATTAAAGAAAAGTTGGACTCATTTTAAAACCATTGGAATGTCTTCTTTTAAGATAATCAGATACAAATGAATACCAAACAACTGGTGCTGTTAGTCAGATAACCCGCACACCATTAGATATTTCCTGAAGTCTATGACAAGCCCAGCTATGAGCTAGCAGCACAATAGCATTGAAGGTCACAGAAATATCTATTAAAATCAAGTAAAAAAAACGTATTAAGACACCAGACTGCATGGACTCAGCAGACCTACATTTGGGTCATGTCCTTGCCAGAGACTTTCTGTACGGTCCTGAGAAAATGTCTGCAAAAAAAATGCTAGCCTCACTGAATCCATTGAAACTACCACTGACATATTCATTCAGGTGACATTATGGTGGGTGTGTACTACAGGCCACCTGACCAGGAGGAGGAAATTGATGAGGCCTTCTACAGGCAGCTGCAAGCAGCCTCACAATCACAGGCCCTGGTTCTCATGGGGGACTTCAACCATCCTGACATCAGCTGGGA
>Ga0065711_1051312_pt1 | contig 10436 bp, 2 predicted proteins | sample Hoacrofraction12_FD_59098 | JGI IMG/M metagenome (GOLD analysis project Ga0065711, IMG submission 59098) | Hoatzin crop microbial communities from Cojedes, Venezuela - Epithelial fraction 12 v2 (version 2) | ecosystem: Host-associated > Birds > Digestive system > Esophagus > Crop | place...
ACCTCCCTGGGCAGCCTGTTCCAGGGCTCCGTCACCCTCAGAGGGAAGAAGTTCTTCCTCATGTTCAGATGGAACTTCCTGTGCTTCAGTTTGTGCCCATTGCCCCTTGTCCTGTCTCTGGGCACTACTGAAAAGATCTTGGCCCCATCCTCCTGACACCTACCCTTCAGATATTTGTAAGTATATATTAGGTCCTTTCTCAGCCTTCTCTTCTTCAGGCTGAACAAGCCCATCTCCCTCAGCCTCTCCTCGTAGGAGAGATGTTCCAGTCCCCCCACCATCCTTGTAGCCCTCCGCTGGACTCTCTCCAGTAGCTCTTCAAAACAGAAGGGAAATGTTAAAGAGGTGTACTCATGTTTCTGACAAAAATATTTGTAAAAAATTATTCTTTATTTTTGCCTCAGTAAAAATAAACAACAGATTTTCTTGCCACTTCTAATCCTTCCACAGTTGAGAATAACTATTTATGGTAAGTAAAGGGAAATTACTTTTGTGCTGAACAAAGTGAAGGTTACGTGAAACAAGGTTTTAAAATAATTTGAATTTTCTTTGGGAAAGCCATGTGAAGATTAGATTAAATTCAGCAAGAAAAAAGTAGTTTTCTTACTGGGTAGTTTATTAACTACAGGCTCTAGAAGAAGCCTGAAAAGAAAGCGTATGAGAACAGGAATGATTTATGACAAATGTGAACTGAAGTCACACAGAATATACACAAAACAGTTTTTATTAGGCTGGCAGATTTTCTTACTTTCCTTTAATATTGCATAGAAATTGCTCTTCAGACTTAGTCCATCTTCTATTATACTTCTACAGGAGTCATTTAGTGAGGTTTTAGCTTGAGAGGTTTTAACTTAAGCCAAAAAAAGGAACAAATTTTAGTCCAGCTGTGACTTCTAAGAAGCTCACAGGTTTTCCATCACTTAGCTACAAAGTTACAGAGATTATTTTATGAGTATGTTCCAAAGGGCATTGCGAGGCAATATCAAATATCATAAAAAGGAATAAAGACAGTAGACATGACTTGTTTTTTGCAAATCTGTTATCTCAAGAATGAAGCTTATTAGGTACTAAAATTGCGGATCTGGAGTCTGAAGTTTTCTGTGCTGGAGTAAATCTGTAGCAATAAATTTCTTTTCAACAAAATTATAGCAGGGAGGAAAGAAACAGATCCACTGTGTGAAGGTAACATATCACATTTGCCTTTGCATATATATATTTATAAACTTCAGTCTTGCATTATCAGGCACACTTCTGCATTTATTTGTATTGTTTTCCGTGTGCAAAGTACACAAATATAGCATTATAAATACATATGACTGATCTGTAAAATATAGATATTTGTAAAATATCAGGAGGTTTATAGATGCACGTGTGTAAGAATTTATGTATAGATGATGTTTAAAGGTACAGCTGTATATGCATATGTTTTTTTCTCCTATGTGATACATCTATTGCACACTGTTGATAAGCAGTATTTAAATGACATATATATGTTCATGGCAGAGACAGAGAAATTATATACGGACATTTGTGTACTTATGTACATGATGGTATATAGTTTGCGCACTGCTGGAGAGAGCCACACAAGTCTTAATCACTGAGGTACAGCTTCATAATCTACATTATTTTAAATAGTATCTATACATTATTATATGCTGTATTGAACAGAGGACTGTTGTTGGATGTCAAACAGCTGTCTCTGTGTTTTGTCCTCTGCTTGTAGGCTTTGACTGATAAACTTAAACATATAAAATAAACCGCAAATGAGATCAAATACGTCATTCCAATGCACTCATAGTCACTCAGCTGTGCATTTCTGATGGCTTTGCATGCTGGTAAACTGTCATTTAGTCACAGTAATTTACAAGTGACTCAGCCAAAGACACCTACACCCTGAAGGCTGCCAGTTTCTACATAAGTGGTCTCTAAAGCATACTTCTCAGTCTATAAAATTATTCTTTAGAGAGCAACAGAGGGTCAAGATTGGCTTTCACAAATAATGGTAGAAAAAACTGCCCAGACTTTAAACTATACAACTGAGATACTGAAAAATATTCATCCTATTACTAAGGTAATACCCTAAAATGAAAATTCAGCTCACTGCAGAACTACAAAATATATAATTTTGCAGTCTCATTGAGATGCTTTCTGTTAAAGAGAGTGAACTTAACAGGCATTTGTGGTAACGTTACTTCACACTTTATGGAGGGCAGAGGTCCATAGTCTGGGACTAAATGACATTTCCACACACTGTAAAGTCCCTTTATTGGCCTTACATGTATGAGGATAGTTTAAGGAAGCCTTAATGTGAATGAGCATTTGTCTCAGTACATTTCCAGAAGAACTTCACTGGCTCATGGCTATAATGATTTATAAAAAGAAAATCAGTTTTCAAGTGCATTGCATTAAATATACAAAGGTGGCTACAGAGATGAGCATAAAATTTGATTCCTCCTACTCTGCATTTATAAAATAATGTGTTTCTTCACACAAAATGCATTTTCCAGTTACTCAAATATTAATCCAGTACAGAGCACAGAAAACTTCGACAAAACTTCTAAGGGACTAGGAGCATTCTCCAGAGGGTTAGATTTTCTGCTGTAGATTATTTCAGTCTTTCCTCAGTAATAGTATATATTAATGTTTAGCTGAACACAAGAGACACCCACGAACTGGTGACTTCTTAATTCCTCTCAGAAAACTAAATTAACCAGAAGGAGGAGAAGTACTGCTGAGAGTATTCTTTTTACAATATGAGAACTATTTAGGGAAATCAGAGGTGATTTAGCAAAGAAAAGAAAAAAAGAATTGCCAGTTTTTCTTTGCAAAACTAAGGGCCTTCAGCCCATTACGAATTTTTGGACAAATGTTTCTCTTCCTAGTGCATCCTCGAATGGACCAGTGGAAAATTTTGGCTTTCATTGTTTTCAGTGTGTTCTTAAAGTGAACAGGTTTGTGGCAAAAAAAAAGGTGAACAAAATGATAGCTTCAGTCTGTCTTCAGATTGTCTCAGGGTGTGAAGGACCTGGAGAGATTCCCAGCTGCTGGGGACAGCCACATGCCCCACAGTGTGCTGACTGATGGAGCTGTGTGGAGGACCCCCCTTTCACAACTTTTTGCACAGTTTTGGTAGGAATGAGTGGTGGGTGTAGGCTTCTGGGCAGACCAGCACCCAGGCTTGAGCTGGACCCCCGGCCTGGTGTAGGGAGCACCTCTGACACCATCTCCTTGTAGTGAGAAGATGACAGGTTTTCTATTTTTGACTTGTCCTCCCTTGGATTGATTGGGGTCCATTCCCTGATGTACATACGAAGCAGGAGCATTTCTCTGAAGCAGTCCTTGAGCCTGATCTCCTTTTACAGAATAAGAATGTTTCGCCTTCTAGCTTTAGCTGCATGCTCAGCGTGGTGTCAGAGGCCATCACAGGGCTTTGGGGGGAGGCAGCAGGTCTCACCTGCTGCTTGCCTTATGCCTGGGTACTTTTCAGCCATGCATACAGTAGCCGGACCCTCAAGTTTGACTGAGAGAGTTTTTAAGCAAATTGAAAGTAAGATATATGACAGTGGAGATGACTTCCAAATCTCCCTGTAGTTAATGACTAGCTTGAAACAAATGATCTAAACCAAAAAACCTCTATGTGGTCTTCCTGGGCAATACCGAGGAATTAACTTTGCAACCCTTCACATTGCAGGCATGAACACAGGTTTATAACAATGGAAAACTAATAAATTGATGAAGTGGCATTGCTATCAAATCTGCTGGCAAACCTGCACATATATTTCACAAGCATATTTCTCAGTCTTTTTTCCTACATGAAAAAAAGGGGTGGGGAGGATTGGGAAAACATACAGCTGGAGAAAGGGAAGCCTCAGGACAATCATCTTTTTGCTCTTCGTGTTTCTCTAAAATGAACAGAAGCTGTCATTTCTTGCTTTCTTCTCCTCTACTCATAACCCGTGTTATGTCAGCTTCTCTTCCTACTGCTCCACTGCATAATGTGTCACTCTCCAGACAAGCAACAGTCACACGTTCCTTCTAGCTGGTACAGATAAACCTCCTTCGTTTATACTTAAAGAAGCTAAAAATATTCTCTTCTCTTTTTGGAAGCTGTCCTCCTGGCTTCTCACCCTAAGGGAGGCCCCTAGCAGAGGGCTGGAAAAGCAAGCTACTGGGGGCTGATAAGAAAGGGGATAAGAGGACAGGTGACTGTCAGGTGAGATGTCGCAGGGCTCTGTCCCCAGGCCACCGAGTTGGGCTGTGTAGGACGTAGATCAGGAAAACAAGGAGCAGGATCCCAGGGCATTCTTCTTCCTACGAAGTCCCCCCAAAACCTGTCTATAAAGGCATCAAACTGTCTCGTCTCTGCTCACTTACTCATTTCTACAAACTCAGCGGCTTCTTTTGGAGGAAAAGGTGTTTTCACCCAGCAGACCTGATGATCAGGGATCTCCCTTTGGATGTAGGCTGAGATCTTCCCAAAAACAGACCTGCACTCTCTGGGTGAAAGATTCAACAGCTACTTTGGTGGAATACCAACTGGTTGGATTAAAAAGTTATCTGTTTAATCCTATGTTATAACTAATATCTAGAGGTATGTGCCTGGTTTTTCCAGAATAAGCTCTTCTGAGCATGCTGCTATATCCAAAGCTTGGGCATTCTTGGATAAGTAGGCAAACTGCATTACTGACAGAGAAAGAGGCAGGTCCTTGGCACCTACAGATACAGTGTAGGCCTAATTTAGGAGGACTCGATGTCTATTACAGATGTTCTTTCTCCAGGCTGGATGTTACTTTCCATCTCTTCTCATCCAACAGAAAAGATACAGTATCTTCTGTGTTTTGGGAATATCATTTGGCCTCACATTAACTCACTGTAGCTGCCTCATCTTGCCAGCTTTCCTCAGCTTTCAACCACTTACCACAAGCGTCAGCAGGAGACATAACTGCCCATTTAGACATTCTCTTTCTGGAAATAATTATTCTCTGTGACTGAAAATACTAATCTCTTCTTTTTTTTAATTGTTCTTGTCGAATCTTACAGACAGCAGAAGTAAGTTTGCGGCTTCACTGAAGTTACTGACTGAACTTCCAATATAATTTTTTTCCTTTAGGTTATAGCATAGAGTTTTTATGGAAGTGTCATGGCTTAGACCCAGCCAGCAGCAAAGAAATACGTGGTCACTCTCTCACTCCTCCCCCTGCGGTAGAATGGGGTGGAGAATTGGAAGAAAAAACCAAAACACATGGGTTGGGATAAAGACAGTTTAACAGAACAGCAAAGGGAGAAGGAAAGAACAACACTGATAAAAAGAATACACACAGTGCAATTTTCTCACTGCCCTATGCTCAGCTCGCTCCCGAGTAGGAAATCACCCTGCTCCAGCCAGCTCCCCCACTTAAATACCAAGCATGACACCACATGGTATCCAATATCCCATTTTATTGGCTGGTTTGGGTCAGTGCAACTGGTTTCTTGTGAAAATTAACCCTACCCCAGCCAAACCCAGGGCAAGAAGGAACAGGCACAAGTAGAGATCTGAAGAAAAACATTGAGATGAGGAAGGGTCAGGCAGCGAGAAGGGTTTGACGCTCTTTCTCAGGCATTCTGTTTTTTGTCTTATTCAAATACACAGTAGACAAGTGCTTCGGGTTTGAAGGACTCTGAGAGGTGCTGAGCAACATGTTTCTCTGTGAGCTCCTCCAACAGCACCGTGCTCCTTCATTTTTGGTTTTCTCCACAGTGATGTTTGTTGGTTTGCTGTGTTTCAGATGCATGTGTGGATCAACAGAAAGACGTAGTCTGTTTTTCAAGAATCCCATGCTAAAGTTTTGACATCCATTGTCAGGCACAGTCTGTTTTAAAATGTACCTCAAATCATTTCAGGTGCCAGCACCAAAACCAGCGAGGCAAAAGTAGACTTTACTTCGGCATAAATCCTATGTACCTGTATGTAATGTTTCCAAAATAAAACAAAGAGAGAGAAATTCTAAATTATAATCAAAACAAAGTATAAATATCAGTCAGAGGCAACTGGAAATGCAGAAATTCTATGCTGAGTCACTCTGAGCTCTGAAGTTGGGAACACATCGTAAAGCTCAGAGTTGAGAAACAGTCCAACACAGTTAATTAAAATGAGAAAGAAGAGACTGCAATCAAACACAACTTACCCATAGTTTAAAGGATGATAGGGCACGTTTACTTGGAATGACATTTACTGCTGTTTCCATAAAAGAGGGGAGGGGGCGAGCAGCACTGGGCCTTCAGCAGTTGCAAAAGCCCACACAACATAAAGCCCTATTTTTGTTAACATGTTGTCAGTCTTGAACGACTAGTGGTGTAACAGCTGGTTTTGATGTAATTTCTCTTGAAACCACTAGATTACAAGCCCTTTATTGCTTTCTTCTCCACAGACTGCTCCCTGGATACAGGCAGGGAGTCAAGAGGTCAGAGGTCTAAAGCCAGGAGCTAAAGGATTTGTCATCATTTAACAGGTCACTTGTTGCTATGTACTATGCAAACTGGACAGTGCGGCCTAGCAAGATGGTGTGCTATGTTTTATTTTTCATGTCTTCACAAGTAGAATTGGGCCTTACCCCAGTGCAGACGCAGCTTTCTTATCTGGCATCATCAGTTTGTGCCTGGGGTTTGTGGGAGGAAGGCACGGACGGTCACACACAATAGCAAAATACCCTCAATTAGCACCATGATTACAGTTGTTCAAAATTGTACCCAATATTCAGACATAGACCCCCAAAACATAGAGAGCGATGGATGTGACATAAGCAGGTAAGGAAGTTCACTAGCTGCTGTGGGTCCTTGTATCTGCACCTCAAATTCCACCCTCAGTTATAGGAGTGTAACTGGAAGAATAGAAATGATCTTCGTTCCTGCACAATTTCTGTCCTTTGCTGCTGCTCCTTGTTACATAGAGAATGGACACATTACAGTCTCTTTCTATGAGTATGAAAAATATTTAGCTTAAACCGTCTGCAGTTGGCAGCCAACGAGATATTGTCTGTAAGGAACACGTAACCATGGGAAGGCTGATTTACAAAGGGTCTGAGAAAACACAGCTGACTTCAAAAATATGGGAACTGAATGACTTGTCCCCAGAGGAAAAATCGAAAAACTTTTCGTATCATACCAGCGAAGAATTAGAAGCTCCAGCAGTGTGGTTAGTTGCCAAGGCGAGTCTTGCAAAGAAACTCTTCTCTTTGAGGAGAATTCTATTCAGCAAATAAAGAAGAAGAAATGTTCGTATTTTTGGGGTCCTTCATAAAAATCATATCTTTTAGATATCAGAAGAGCTATTGGAGATTGCCTCTAGCCCTAATAATTCTGATTCTTTATGTGTACAAGCCAAGAGAGCTTCACCTTTTGCCTTTGCAATATGTCCAAAGAACACATTTGGGCAACCAGGACACCAGCATTCAGATGCCTTCTGAAGACAGATAGCAAATCAACCGATGTTCGCTGTTCCCTTTGTTCCTTCATAGCGTCGGTACTGTGGACCTTGCAAGGTGGCGAAGCATAAGGACAGGCACTTTCTGCAAGGTCATTTTCATGTGAGGACTTCAATAAAGTGAGAAATTATTGAAAGTTTCAGGAAGGGCAACTTGAGAGCTCGCTCTGCCTTGAGACAATTATGTAATCGTTTTTTTGAAGCCAAAACCTGTCTGTACGAGGTCACTTTGTCTTTCTGATTTAGTTAAGCTGTCTGCTAAAATTCTTTTGGGCAATTCCGAGCTCTGGTCTGGAAATCCTTCCCAAGGTCTTGCACCATGTGCCAGAAGTTGCAGAGATGAGGAGGAGATGCTGCTTGATAAGGAGTTGCTAGAGTTTCCTACTCTGGACGAGAGGAAAGAGCTAAACTGGTAAAGCTGGACCATCTGAGTGATGTTCAGTCACTAGATCCCAGAGAAGCATGCACCTGATGTTTCTGCTTGGTTTTAAGGATGAAAAGTTTAGATATGTTCTTTACATTCCTTGGGAGAAGACATCCATGGTACTTCATGTCTGTACCGCATAGCTCTGAGAGGGATTGCTGGTAAGACTGGATTGCAAGCAACGATGTGTTAGGGGTCTCTACGATCTCAGTCTTCCAAGCACTGACCTCAGCTGCATGAGCTGAAGGACAAACTCTGGCAGGTACTCGTGACTGGTACCCCCCACTCCCGATAATGTAGTTGGCATAACTAACCCCATTTTATGAGGCAAGCAGCCACTCTCTATGACCGAGTGGGTCACGTATCTGTTCCCTTCCCCACATTATCAGGCCCTGAAGGTCCTGTGCACCAAGCAGACAAATCACACACATCTCTTCTTTCCCTCCCTCAAGGTTCTTAGGCGCCAGGCCAGTTACTCCCCTCCTCACCGGCCTTGGAGGTCCCAGGCACCCGGCCACTGAGGTGGTGGTGATGGCCCCGGCACTGGAGAGGGAAAAGTAACAGCACAGAGCACCATCCATGAAATCAGTTTCATTATAAACTCCGTACTTACAAGTTGTGCTGTGCTGATTCTGCTTGTAGAAGTCCTGTGCCATTCTAATAATAAATACTGTGCTATACTAATCATAACATTCTGTTAAGAGAACAAAACTTTAATTGTGACTACAGTTTAGTGCTGCCATCATTCTGCCAAGGATTGCTGACAGAGCTGGTCTGTCCCCTCAGGGTCAGGTGGCACGCATGGCCTCAGGCATCTTCTCTGTGGGTTGTCCAGAGAAAGGACAAGTGTAGTGGGAATTCACAAGCAAATCATGATGAGGGTGTCTCCAAAAAGCTTGCCATTTTGCCATGCTTGGGAATATCTGAAGTCAGTAAAAAACAGGAAAAGAAAAAAAAAATCAGTATCAACCACCCAAAATAAGGAATCCGTTGGATTTAAGCGTTTAGAATTTGTACCATCTTTTCATTTGAACCGAAGGCAGCTTCTACCCTGGTAACATTAACGCTGCTGTTTGGAGTGCATTCAGAAGTGCTCCTGGAGTTTGGAAATACCTTGTCCTGTTACATATCGCATGTGCTACGCAGCTTAGCAAGAAGGGGCGGTGCAGAGAGCTGCATTAAACGGTTTTATCTGGAGTGTTTGTTACCAGCAGCATTGCAGGGAGTGCTGACAGGCTGAGAGTAATCGTGTGAAGCAGCTCTTCCCTCCCCCTCGCACACTCTCTCCTGCCGAATCTAGGTCAATGAAGAGAAAGATGTCCATCAATATGTTGGTCACTGTCCTCCCTCAGTGATGATGCCATAAATTTTCAAAACACAACAATCTTCAGAAAAAAAGGATAATCATAAAGTGCATCTTATTTTGTTGTAGCAATAATTTTAAAAGCTTCCTACATGAGGATATGTCTGTATTTTCATCAGAAAGCCAGCTTCTGAGAGGTTTGCAGAACTCAGTTACAGAAACATTTACTTTGAAATGAAACTTGGTTTAGACCAACCTATCTTTTTATATACCGCAGACTTCAATTATATAATTACCATACATGCTATCAACATGCTACTGGGACATTTTTGGGGGGAATACTGAATTTGATTTTGTTCATCAAAAGGCTAGTGGTTACTACTTAAGGAATTCTGAGGGGTTTGTATGTCAACACTGTTTTCCTTAGATATGAAATAATCTAATTGAAAAAGATTTATTACTACATATTTTAGAGTGCCATTTTGAAAACAGACCTAGCCACAATGCTAACATCTACAAACCCTTTATTTTTTCTTTCCCCTCAAAAATTCCATCATTCATTTAAACATAAAGTCAGATCCTGCAATCAGAATCTTTATTGTAGTTAATGTTTCTCTATGTATGACCTAATCTACTATGGGATTTAAAAGCACAAACACGAATATATAGGAAATGTTTTGTATTTCTTTTATGCATAAAATTAAGTTAGTCTTAAAAGAGTTCTCTTTAGATTCTTTTCTTTAAAGGCATCGGGGGCAGAAAAGCAACATATATTCAGATATTTACACTTTCTTACATGTATTTTTCACACAAAACTCTGCTTTCTGACAAAGTAAAGTGCAGGTGAAGAGATGCCCCTTTGCTGGATGATCTGCTCCACTGTGCCTTTGCTCTACATCTAGAAAAAATCACGTCTTTTATACAATGTTGTGGAAACTGGATACTTTGCTTTACTGCTTCCATCTTTGGTTTTGAAGGTATTTCCCACTGATGTTTTCTAATTCATTCTAGAAGGTTTCTGAACAGTAGTTTTTTTAAACTCTAGTTCTCACTTACTGATGAAAAGTGACAAGATAATCTTGCCTTGAAGTATGAGAAGATTTAGGCAAAACCCTCTTAGAGCCCTAGTCTCCTTCCAGCACCTCTTTGTTAAAATAAATGAGCAGGTTTTGGGGAAGGGAACAGGGAAGGGGGAAGGGAAGGGAAGGGAAGGGAAGGGAAGGGAAGGGAAGGGAAGGGAAGGGAAG
>Ga0065711_1012939_pt1 | contig 10435 bp, 9 predicted proteins | sample Hoacrofraction12_FD_59098 | JGI IMG/M metagenome (GOLD analysis project Ga0065711, IMG submission 59098) | Hoatzin crop microbial communities from Cojedes, Venezuela - Epithelial fraction 12 v2 (version 2) | ecosystem: Host-associated > Birds > Digestive system > Esophagus > Crop | place...
ACCCAGAGCAGGCTGCACAGCACCGCGGCCAGGCGGGGCTGGAATATCTCCAGAGAAGGAGACTCCACAGCCTCCCTGGGCAGCCTGGGCCAGGGCTCCGTCACCCTCAGAGGGAAGAAGTTCTTCCTCACATAGCACTGCATCCTCCCCAGTCTTAGCTGCAAAGATCTCTCCTCCTGAGGACATCCAGTGTTTTACACAAACTTGCTCTTAACATGCATGGACCTGTATGAAGAAAAGAGGTTTTTGGGGGTAGGAAGTCAGAAATCCGATGGAGTTACTTTATGCACACACACCACCTCATCACACAGAATTTGTATCGTACAAAGAACTGCACAGACGCTTGTCCCAGCTGCCTGTTCTCAACACAAACTCTTGCACGTGTGGTTAGCAGCAGCATCTTCAAGGTCTTAAAAAGAGAAATACAGATTTGTATTATCAATTGCTTGTTGCTGGCAGTCGCCATGACTCTGGTGTGCTCAGAGAGACTGGAGAAACTTGGTGCCAAAAATTGCAGTTGTAATGGGAGAATCAGATACCCTCATGCTCACCAAGTAAATGTCATACCCGTACATAATGCCAAGACTGATTTTTCAGTACCACTAATGACTATTTGGCAAAGCAGTTAATTAGGGAACCACAGGAAAGGCAACTCTGGACTTGGCCCTGGCCAGTACTGAGAATCCAGTTCTTCACGTCCATAAATGCAGATCAGCTTCAGCCCATGGATTCCTGTGCGTTCAAGTTCCGTCTTCTATTAACAGGAAAGCAAGAGACTTTTTGCAATCGAGAACAACTTGAACCATGTTCAGAAAAACCCCATACCCCTCAGAAGCGCAGTCAGAAAGAGCAAGGTCCTTGCAGATGACAGAAAGGTTTCATAAAAACGACGCTACACTGAGGCTTCAAGAAGGTGAAGCTGTACCCCAAACAGGAAGCAGCATGCACCACTCCGGCAGGCTGACTGTACAGGTAGTACAAAATAGGCCAAAATACTTCAGGGAACAGCTTGCAAAAGTTGTAACATCTAATAATAAATCCCTTATCAAAAATGTCCTAGGTAGTAGCCTACTAGAGAGTCTGCAGGGCCAGCGGATGATCAAGGTAGAAAAGGAGCTTTCACAGAATATAAGGCCACAATAGAGAAGATTTGGGTTTCTTTTTTTTTTCCTTTTCACTTGGAAGGTTTCAGTGCTAGAAGTCTTTTTTCCCCCCCTAAGACAGTGGGAGCTAGTGGCCTTGGAAGACCTACCCAAATTTGAAGTGCCAATGGAAGAGGTTATAGTAAAGGTAGAAAGCGCTAGCAGTGCCAAATCACAAGCAGAGGGTAGTATTCAATCAAGAGCTTTAAATTAATTCAAAGAACTGAACTTCTATCTTTTACACCGTTTAACATCCAGTTTTGACCCCATGTTTACACTTGCAAGGGAGTTTTTAAGCTGAACTTTCTGGAAGGTCATGAATATAACCTGCAAATTACTGCTCACAAGGAAACCCCTCTTTACAATGTTTTGCTGTGTGCACTGAGAAAAGAAATGCACAGAATGAGAAAGGCACAAGACTATCGCCACGTAACCTGCAAAGGTCTTCATCATGGGTTAGTTACAGCTACTGGGATTTTCAAAGCAGGCTAAAGAAGTCAGGTACGCACATCTTTCAAAAAGGCTAACTGGGTATCTGATAGCTCCTTCATGGGCGCTTCCGAAAATCTTACATTCATCCCAAGTGGGCCAGTTTATCAATTCCAACACTACTGTTTTCTGCAACAAAACTGAAAAGTTTACAGACGTGCAGAGCTGGACCTGGACAGACTGGATTTCTGTCTCCTACTTTCATTCACACAAATTTTGGCGCTTCCTAAAATAGTTTGGGTGACTCATCCAGTAGAACACACGTCTCCCCACTAAGTATAGACTGGACCTAGTGACCTGGTTTAGGATGGAGATTTAACTGGGGCTGGTGCAAGTTTGACTGGGAGTTCTCTCACCCATGTCCCTGACCAACACTTTCAATCTTAGCAGAGCAACGTGGTCTTGAAGGATAAGATATCAGCTCCTTTGCTCTAATTTTTTTCCTGTACTCTTCAATTGCAGCCAAATCCTTTGCCTCTCCTCTTTGTAAAGTGGTTGTAAAAACAAAAGTTACCACTAAACCAGCAAAAAGTTACAGCTACCCCTGCCAATGTAACATAAATTAACCACATTATCTCAGACTGTATTATAAACAGCTACATACTGTGGCGCTCAGGATATATTAACAAGAAGAGATTTAATTATCTTATTCAGAGCTGTGAAGATAAATTCAGGTCTGTAATTAACATCGCACCACCTGACCTGAAAACAGCCTGTCCCTCGGAGCACACCGCCACGGGGAGGCCGTGAGAGGTGAAGGCAGAGAGGAACCAATTAACTGCAGGGTCTAGATGCAGTTGTATACATTCTTCCTTGTTTTGAACTAAAAGAGCTGCCTCACGCGTACTGGATACCAGTGAATTTACCTTCTCTCATATTTTGACACTAGTGTGCCTTACAGCCCTGGACACTTGAAGTAGCAAATCTGAATTTTGCGAACTAGTCTTCCATGGTACAGCTTCCTTGAGCTACATGTAACTTGAACCCAAGTCTTCCAATGATACAGCTGACAGCAAGAAGTATTCATCTCCACCTTTTGAATTTACAGATTGCCAAACGAAGCAGAATGGACACACTTCTCTTACACGCACAAAGATTCCACTCACAATTAGAATTAATCTCTTGGTAAAATACATAAAAGTAAAGTTACTTCAATAAAATACTTTCAGATCTCTAAAACGTTGGAAGGCAGTTAAAATTCTCACGAAGCAAGTGCACTTGAACTCAGTCCTTTCTGTTAGACTATGATCTGTTTGCTTTTTTGCATTTCCCATAGGACATGCCACTACAATTTTCCCTTGATGTCTGCCATTTCTGAAAGCCCAGAGGAAATTATAAGAATAGCCTCTTACAGATGAAAAATGAAGCAATCAATAGGCACTAAATGGAAAACTGCATACATGTATATTACATTAACTACACAGAAATACATCTTCCAGGAGACTTTACAGTAATTGTTGCAAAAATAAATCACACCCCAAAAGTGCTTATTAATGTTATGGGAAAAAGTGTTGCTTTTAATGTAATTTGTACTGATGGCTTACTAATTTATTTTTGAGTATGCTATAATTAGTAGCCTTTGCAACAATTTAGGTTAAAAAAAAAATAAAAGTCAGAGGCTATGTAGGTCAACACCACCATCATGATTTTCAAAAGGAAAACAAACCCAAAGGATTTTAAAGGCTGCTTTCCCAACAATTGCAGATTCCCAGCTACGCAATCCCATAATTATGAGATGAAGTCAGAACTGGAGATGTTAATTAATATTGCAGTTTGGTATTGAGAAAGAGGGGGAAAAAAAAAACAAGACAGTCTCAACATCTACCAAATGCATTTTGAACAACTCTTCATTCAGTGTTTTCTGTAGATGTTGTTTTGACAATACCACAAGAAGTGACAAATAATGGAGCACAAGAAGATAGAGGTTAAACAGAGATGGCTATCCCTGTTTGTTTTTTTTTTTTGTAGCAGCATAAATCTGTCCATTTATCCTAAGGTTCATGTGCTCAGTTAACATAACTTAAGAGAAAGCCGCTGCCCACCCACGAAGCCAAGGAGCCACGCTTCCCTCATCAGAAAATGAACAGAGATGTTTCCTGCTTTTTCCATCCACGGAAATTTGTGTGGTTACGGCCTTTAAACAGGAGCATCACCCCAAGATGATTCGCAAAGACAGACGCATCAATACAACAGACTTTATTAGCAATATATTCAGTTGCCTTCAGTCAAAAAAACAGCTGCCTAATTTGTACTTCTAACAGTAGCCAAAAGTGACAGTTTGAAGCATTATAGTAAGCATGTGAATGCTCTTCACTAATGAAGTAATAGATTTTTAAGTTTCTATACAGGTATATCACATTAACGTCAGATAGAAATGTATGGTTATGAATAATATTAAGCTCTATTCACTTGGTATGTTCTCAAGCAGGATACAATAATCTCTCAAGCTTCCCCTAATCTATATATCCTCTTAGAAGGAGATTAATTTTCATGCTCATTCATAAGCAAATCACAGAGTCTATGTAACGAACATTATCCAAATACATCCAAAGAATGTCTCATTTTTAACCCAGGAAGCATGCTCTCCAGAGGCCAAAGAGTCCCTTGAGGACAAGAAAAAGCGTTTAACTTCCTTAGCTATGCTTCCTAAAATATTTCTCTGTACAGACTCAAGAATATGAATATGATGTATTATAATAAGTTATTATACACAGTGTGGGTACAGGTCATTGAAGTTTCTCCCTGGAGATTAAAGGGAAAGAAAAAAAAAGCATGGTGAACTTCCTACTCTTCAATGCACACAAACCGCAGTAAATTGGTTCTGCTGCATCTCTATATGCTATTGACGCATTTCAGTAGATTACAGAAGATATTAGGGGGTCATTACACCTCCTCTGTCCCCGAAGTTAGAAGGAAATAACCATTGGTAACAGCACAGTCATGTTCCTTCAACTTTTCAAAGCCTTCCCCCCCCTTACAGGCTAACATAACTTGTACAGAATACGGTGCTTTTCAGCATACATTTGCCCTCTTCTCTCTACTTACACGCGCACGAGGATCTGTGTTCATCTCTGCCACGACGCACGTGGGAGCCCTGCCACATTACTCAGAGGCTCGTTTCAGGAGATGCTGCTCAAGTACGAGTCAGACAATGCTGCCGGCAGACTCCTACTCCAGCAGCCTCCCCGACCCTGCCTGCTTTCTGCACTCCACAGTCTCCGTGTGTTTGTTCTGCACTTCTCACCGCACTGCTGGGAACAACTGTATCAAAAGCAAACAGGCAGATAAAGGCCACTGCGAAGAGCCCTGACCGCGTACCACCGTAACGCGACACGCAACAACCCTGTGTGTGGCTGTAGGAACAAAGATAGCCACTTGGGCAAGCCAGATGAGTTCTCTGCAATCTAAAAGTAGATAAAAGAATACAGATGTTAGCCCCATTATTTCATTTACTACTGGGAAGTGTTCAAATGTTACTGCAGTAACTGTGGTACAAAAAAATCCTACTCAGAAATGCAAGAATACTATCTCCCTCATATTGTTCGCAGCCATTATGTTTGCTTTGTTCTATTCGCTCTTGAACAGATGTTGAAGCTGGAGGCTTGCAGCCAGTTTCTCAGTTTTAACCAATATATTTGATATTCTTCAGCATCGACTTCTAAAACTAGAAGCCTCTAATCCATTGTGGAAAGCCCTCTGATTTTAACAGGAAATGAATACTTGGTCCTCCCACTAACAAAACTTCTCCTTAGAAAACGAAAGCGGAGTTAGCAATATGCTCTGCAGCACTTTTCCAATCTTCTTTCATGAATACTTAAATAAAATTTTTAGGCTTAAAGACATTTTCTGGTTTCCCACATTTAGAAATGTTTTGGCAGGAAATAATTTTATTATCTAGTATTAATACATAGCAGCAGGCAATATGTTAATAACAATTGTTCATTAAATACCCTATTTAGAAACTAAACCAATTTAATTGCCTAGTAACTCCTCTCTTTTACTGTCATGATGAATTTGGTTTGTCAAGAGAGATTAAACTCATGAATCCTATTAAACCTATCACAGGCTTGTTTTATTTTCAGAACACACCTTCTGGCTGGAATGCAGATTGCATCAGGTCCAAGGCTAAATGAAAAGGCAAAGGTGGTGTTTTCTTGTAAGCACTCGCTAATGCTACCGTGTGCCACAGGGGATGGGGGTTTGGGTATTTCAAATCTAAACCAAGGGAGAAGAGCCCCGCAGGCCCTCGGTGCAGCTCTGCATGCTCCCAGCTAGCAAAGCCCCTACCAGGAACACAGCAATAACTCGGCGGGTTGCTTTACATGGCTCTGCTCCATCATAGCTTCCTCTCCCTGGAATTTTCAGCTGGCTCTAGGCAAGATCCTACTCCTGAGTGTCCAGGTGGAAACCCAGCACAGACATGCAAGGTGTGGGACCAAGGAAAGGGAGGGGAGAGGGCTGAATTCAGCGGCAGTGCTTGAGGGCTGGTATGGGAACAGGGCTAGGAGTGAAGAACTGAATGTAGGGTAAAGCTCAAGGACACTACCTGTTCGCAACCCTTCGCTCTTTCTTTCCTTTAAATGCAGCCTCAGAACAGGAGGACTAAAGCTATCAGCACAACTTTCCCACCTTGCCTCCCCTCCCACTCAATTGCCTCTACAGCAAAGCACGCTCTTTATAACCTGGCACGTGTAAATCAGGTGTGGGCCCCCTTCTCTTTTCTCTACATTGCCCACCCTGCAAAGATTCAGGTACATCCATGAATCACAAGTTCAGGATTTCCCACTCTCTTGAACGGAAAAAACCCCTGCTGCTGTTCTAAGTGCCGTTGATCAGGAATAATGCAGTTGCAAAAAGGGTCATTTACTTCCTTTCTTGCGGAGCTTTTCTGATAGGAAGAAATTGATGCAGACACTAGCTTTTAAAGTTTTCCCACTAGAAAATACCAGTTTTCCATTAGTTTTGTTTACTAATAAAAAATGAAGTGAAACTGCTTACCCCATTAGAGAAACAAACCTGGAAAATATAGGAATTGGGATGGAAGAGAAAAACAGAAGAAATCCAGAAAACAAGGACTTCTGAAGTGAAGGGGAAACTGCAAAATCTGGATATCCCTGATAAGATAGTACTTGATAAAACCGTACTCTAAGTACTACCTTCTTGCGGTATCGCTGACATAGTCAGGACTCCTTTCTCGCTGAACAGGTACAACCTGAGGCTTTTCCTATCTAGGCATGCACCTTACGCTCCCACTTCACTTCCCGCAGATCTACCGCCATATCACGATACATTCTTACCACTCTTGTAACACAAGGAGATAAGGAAAGTGAAGTACTGCCCTAAGCCTCTGTCCAACAAGTAGCGGCAATTTCTTTGCCTCTGTTTGTAACAGAACAACAGCTTTCTTCACTGCTGGGAGGGGCTGGAAACATCTAGCCTCCTTCGCAGCAAAGTCATTTTCTTTGAGCAAGCAAGGACAGAATTAGCGTCAGCTTTTTCAAACAGTACAAACCCATGTTTTGTAGGGATCCCACAAGCCTCCGAAAGGTGCAAGAGGAGGCAATGGTGACTGTTCAAGCAGGCAGGCATTTTCATTTGCCTGCAAGTTTACCTGCTTACAGCTCTGCAAGAAAAATGGTACGATCTGTCATCTGCTTTACTATCCTCTACAAATTGCACAAATCCATTGGCAAAGATCTCTCCAGTTCTTGATAGTACTCTACCCCAGAACTTCAATGTACTAGAGGCCTCCTTCAAGTAAAGTTAGAAGAGTGAACATCCATTTTACACTGATAATAGTAATTACAAAAAAGAATCTGTGCTTTAATGTTATGACAAGGAACTTGTACCTTAGAACACAACACAAGTCAACATAAAGCATGACAGTGCTAATTCTGGAAAACCAAAAACTGAACCATTCCGTACAACTGCTATCTATTAGCACTTCTACATATCCCAGAGAGTTTACTTTCATTTCCTCAACTATGGTTTTCAGAAGAGACATGAATATTTGTGTATAATTGCAGTTAGAGAAATTACAAAAATTGTATTAGGTTCCTACCCAGGGATTCAAATACAGCCTGCTGGGTTTTGGAAGTCTCTTTCTATAAGCTTCCTTAAGGTCTGCACCTGAGCAGACATGTGAAGTTGCTCCCTTTTAGAGAGAGCAGGAAACTAAAGGCCCAAGGAAGTGAGACCGTGTGCCGAAACCACAGCAGAGCAGCAGGGTATGAGTCCATGTCTGCAGATTCCTTGGGCAAGGTGTGACACTTTCTGAACCACAAATTTTCACATAAATCCAAGCAAAGGGAGGCTAAAGCAGAGAAGATGGGTAGGAAGGAATGACATTTCTCTACCATATATTTTCACATAGTTTGTTTGTAGAAAAACATTTACATTTATGTTTATCAACTTCCACTTTCCTCCTTCACCTGTCACACGAAGTGAAAACTCGCTGGTTTACTTGCAGTGTATGTTGTTACCAGCTATCACTTGCCTTGATTCTATCCTTTTTGTCCTCCCCTTAGAAACAGGAAAGGATGGTGCAGGGAGGTAGAGTACATACTTTGGGTGAGAGAAGAGAACAGGAATTGCCCCCTTTTAAATAACTTAGTACCAATTAAGGGAGCAAGTCAGAACAGTCAGAAACCTCTCAGAAAATGGCCTTGCAGGCGATGTGAGAAGCTCTGTGGAAAATCATCCCTGTTGCTGAAGTTCCATGCAGGTACGGAGTTTCAATGTCTCCACAGAATTGGAAACACCCACTGCTCTCATGACTCATGTTGTGAAACGATCCCTAAGTCCGACTAGTTGTGCTAGCTAACCCTCTACTCCAGACATTCGTCCTTTAACCCAAACCACAGCAAATGAGAAAAGGCTCTGTAACAGTCATCTCTGCTCGTAGCAACAATCCTGCACCCAAAGCCTGAAGGAGTTAAACAAAAGGCAGCATTTCCAAGGCTGTGCTGTCCTTTGATGTGTGAGTAACCCATCTCTCCTGACCAACCCTCTACACTGCAGCCCAGCGCGAGAACCACATGAAGCAGCAAGGGTTTCAACCTTAACCCCAGTCTGTCTCCTCCAAGGAGGACACCCTGAAGCTTTGCCCAGGTCAAAGATGCATCTGCAGAGCTTCTCATCTTTTCAGACAGGGAAGCGAAGTCATGAAATGAGAGACACACATTTCTTCTTGCTTGCTGTGTAGAATTTCTCACACAGAAGCCTTGCTCTCCAGAGGTCTTTCAACATCAGATGGTCCCACTTCCAAGAAAGCTCTCAGCTTTGAGAACAGAGTGTCAGCTCACAGAGCTGTTTTTCTTCTTACTCCTATAGATGGGCTCATTCTCTCTAGGTGGTAAATTATTCATTCTACACGTTCTCAGTCAAGGCCCTAGCATCGCATATACTGTTTAGTGCTGCAAAATCAATATATTCCAAAAGTTACGACAGTCTGTAGCAAGATGTAGAATTCTGAATCCTTTCTATAGCTACATAACTTAGTAATTTCTGCTGCTTTTCAATTAAAGTAATTTCTGAACAACACGATGCTATTTTAGAGGATAGTAGCCTGCAGGAAGGATTGAGGTATATTGTAGTTAGTCTGCTTCACGTTGTAAAGCCAAAAGCATATTAATGTTCTATTTGCTAATAATGTCCAGGTGTTATAGCGGTATCCAAACCAAAACATCAAATCATTTGTTTCTAATCATTTCTAAGCATTTATCATTGTTAACGAGTGACTGGCACTCCCCAGCTGAAAGACAATGAAAGCCCCTCTCTCATCCTGAAGTGATTTTCCCCAATTTCATTGTGACTACACATGTACTAAGAGTTAAATATTTGCAAATCTAGACTTTCCACGAAATACTCAAATCTTTAGTCTCTGCAAGGTTTTGTGCGCACCCATGATGCTTCCTCCGAACAAGGAATATGAGAAGTCCATCTGTACGTTCAGATTGAAGACTATATTCATTTTTTGGTAATCAGAAGGTTACTAAACCCAATTAGATTTTAAAATTTGGCAGAAGAATATCCACACAACACCCTGTCACAGCCCTCTAAAACTTATTCCATTCTGGCCTGATTTAAAACAACTGTTGCTCTCCGGCATACAGCAGAAAGCAAAGACAAAACCAAACGCTAACAGGCCAGCCTCCACCTCATCGCCACTAAAGCCCTGGGTTGCTTCACTGAATCTGAATTCTGCTCCCTTAGAAAGGCCAGTCATAGCACTGACTCCTTCCCATGACCACACAAGAGCAAGTGTTCCCCTTCAAGTTTGAATTGAAGCTCTCATTATTTAAGGGATGGGAAGCAATGAAATTATGTGCTAGTCCGTTCTGTGCCCTATTACTGCCTTAGACTGATTAACACAAAATTAAATTTCATGCCAATCATTCCAAGTCCTTGCTATATGTAGTAGGAACAGGTCCTATGATGCCCCGAGTCCTGCAAAAGCCACCTTCTTTCAGAAATTATTGTAGTATTATTCACTGCAAAACTCTCCTCCTCCTCGCTGGCAGTCTCATTCTCACCTCCACTGCTGCGCTCAGACACAGGTACTCCGACCGAGCTGCAACCAGTGGAGAAAGTAAATCCCCCCACTGTAACAGATGTTGTACAAAGGATGGATAAATCACCACCAGGAAGAGTCCGCCTCTTTCTTACACAGACTGGTTGAGTGCCTAAATTCTGGAAAAGCAGAATCCAGGGACATCCTCCTCAGCAACAAGCACAGCAGAGGCAGGCATTTGGAAACCCCTATCAGCTAACTGAAACCTTGGAACAAACAGGGGTTATTTTAA
>Ga0065711_1051313_pt1 | contig 10435 bp, 6 predicted proteins | sample Hoacrofraction12_FD_59098 | JGI IMG/M metagenome (GOLD analysis project Ga0065711, IMG submission 59098) | Hoatzin crop microbial communities from Cojedes, Venezuela - Epithelial fraction 12 v2 (version 2) | ecosystem: Host-associated > Birds > Digestive system > Esophagus > Crop | place...
GACAAGATCCTGTGCAGCCTGCTGTAGGTGACCCTGCTTCGGCAGGGGGGTTGGACTAGATGACCCACAGAGGTCCCTTCCAACCCCTACTATTCTGTGATTCTGTGATTCTGTGAATTTCTAGGTCTGTGTATGTGTTAGCTTGGGTGTTTGCATCATTTCTATGACACTGGCTACCGCGTTCTCTTGGTACTTATCCTATAGGAGAGGCTATAGATCTACATTTTTCAAGAACTGTTTCTGAAACATACACGAGCAAATGGCTTTAGGACAGTACATAGTAATATATCCCTTGACATATAATGTACAGGTACAAACACAAACTAAATGTTATTTTATTCACTGTTGGTCTTCAATAACATAAAGCTAACTCAGGATCAAATGCATTTGTTTGTATTTTTATTACTGTCAAGGAAAACAAGCGTATTCAGTTTTGCAGATAGATTTTGATTGTTAAAATCATAAGGCATTGTAGTCCCTCTATCCCTTTTTTCGCATACTCTTATGTCTATAAAAGGATATGCAATTTTTCTTCATGTACTAGAAAAGGCTAAGGAGCTTCTGAGATGTTAGTATCATGACTTTCTTCCATATTTAGATTGTGAATAAGTAGAATATGATGATATTTCATAAAGTTGGAAGGGGAAAAAAAAGACATCTTGATTGTGGGTATTTCTTTTGTTCTTGTTATCAGGTCTCAAATAACAATACAGCCAAAGAAAACACATTTCTACAAGTCCACGTCTTTTCCACTTAATGTTTTGCTAGTGTAAGAATGTTGCAAAGCTACCAAGGAACACTGAAGTTTTGCTACATCATTTACATCCTTCAGTGGACTTAACGGTTACATATCCATAGGGATCGGAAAGAAGATCTTCCTAACTTTTAATCAGGAGCTATATTGTCCCACTGAAGAAAGATTTGTGCTCCTGTATGCAGTAAAAATTTTCTCTAATTATGAAATGTCATTCTGTGTAGGAGACATTTATATGCGAATGGCTCTGATGCTGGGGGTAAAATTCAGCTTCCTGTGTTAAGTATCTAGATAGCGCTTGAAAAGTGTACGGTACTTCAGGGAAAGATCTGAAACAAACTTGTGAGCTTGATGGGCAGCTGCTTCCTTCAGAAGTGAACAAAGTTGAGTACAAAACTGTGCTTTCAGCTGTTCTGTTTCTGCATCCTGGTCATCCCTCTGATGCAGACAGCTCACGGCTTTTCAAATTCGATAGCTTTCCCAGTGGAGGGGTATATGGCATTTTCACATGTAAGCAGAACATGGCTTGCTCCTTTCTTTTAAACCACAGTGAAGCTTTTGTGACAAGGACACTGCCCACGAGACAATACTTTCACTACTGGAGATGATTAAGTGCTCACATTCCCCACCATTCAGGAGACCACAATAACTGCAAACACCACACACAACCAAGCAATAACTCCATTTGTTTGTCTTAAATGGCAACAGAACATTTGTGAGTGAAAATGAGAGAGAAAAAAGAGTATATTTTCTCAGGGTTGACATAATAAACAGCTAAATTTAGGGAGATTTGCTTTTAGAAGTGTTCTGAGGAAAGCACACACATGTCACAGGCTTTGCCAATCAGCATACGTTCTTTATGGCATATTATGGAAAGATTTCCATAATGGTTAAGGGGATTGAAAATTGTCCCATTGAACAAGAAAAACCTATTCAAAACCACTGGAATTCTTGACAAAATGTCATAATGCCATTATAGTTTGATGTTAGTTTTGTCTGTGTAGTTACTAATACTGTTCATTACATTGACACCCACACATATTGTACAACAAAAAGTCAGGACATGTGACCACAAATGTCTGTAAAAGGACATGGTTATCTGGGCAAATCAGGAGTAATTTCATTGTTCACCTGTCTTATTACCTCCTTTTCACAAAACAGCACATAATCCAATCAACTACAAGGAAATACTTTTTTTTTTTTCCTTTTAATGACTGACTTCGCTCATTTGCCATATTTTAGGGAATCAGCTCTCCAAGTTTCAAAAAGCCCTCAATATGATCCTCAAAAAAAAATTTTTACAAGCAGCAGCCTTTGCCAAGCTTTTCCTACAAATCTGGTAAATATTTTGTTATATGTGTCTTACATTTATTGTTTCTAAAGAGACAGTTGAATCCAATAATGTATTATAAGCTAGTCTAACAACTTCTGGTAAATCATGTTTTTCTATCACAAATTATACTGCCTTCTGCTTTTAATGTTATTGTATTCTTCTCTTATTAATTCCACAACATGCATCTCTTCCACTGTTCTATATGATAGAGAGTACTACAATGAATAAACTAGGAAATGTTAAGGGTTTGCTGCTCTAGGGAGATTACTGTGGACTAAGTTAAGGAATATATTTAAAGTAAGAGATATCTTATGTGCTACAGACATACTGGTGAAAACCCATTTGTTTTAACCTAAAGCAGGGAACAGTAAGTTTTCATTGAATGGTGTACTAAATATTTACAACTCGATTATGTTTACTGAAATGTCTGTTTATTGTCTGTATGCTGGTGTTTACTTAGAACACAGCAGTATTTCACTGCAAAGCTTCTGTTACTTGTGAAATTCTTGTTTTATTTTGACCTTCATACTCTTAGGGCAGCAAACCTGACAGTAAGTACTTCCATGAGTAAAGGTAGTTATATGCTCTCTTTAGCATAGAAAGTTGACCTGCAAAGAGAGACCAGCCTAAGCTCACATGTATAAAGGGTCTAAAAGGGTTGAAAAGAAGGGGTGTTTTGAGTCAGAAGTGCACACTATACTTTCTGGGCTACTTTGTGTTCAGTGTGTTATCTAAAACTAATTGTGTCCTAATTTACTCATTTTCTTTGTTTCCTGTCATTGATTACTAAAAATGAGGGACTTCTGGAAACATACAACTGCTTGTGAAACCTCATTGTCCAAACTCCGAACAAAGAGTAATGGTTTTAAATGGATGGAGGGCAGATTTAAACTGGACACAAGGAAGACATTTTTTACAAAGAGGGTAGTGAAACACTGGATCAGGTTGCCCAGAGAGGTAGTGGAGGGCCCATCCCCAGAAACATTCAAAGCCAGATTGGATAGGGCTCTGAGCAACCTGATCTGGTTGAAGATGTCCCTGCTCACTGCAGGCTGGGCTAGATGACCTCTCAAGGTCCCCTCCAACCCAAAGCATTCTCTGATTCTACGATTCTATGAAACTCGTTTTGCAAAGAATTAATGTGTGGACAGAAAAAAAGGAGAAAAGTAAAGTAGGGAGCACCTCGCACGTCCACCATCCTCTGGCACAGACTGCTATCACCTAGAAATCTCTGCTAATTAGCAGTTTTCCTCCAAATCACATGTGCTAGCTGTGGAGTACTAGAAACCTAGACTTGCTCCTTCTTGCCTCTGCCTGCTTGAACTGAGACAGAGGTTAAACCTTCCCAAGCTCAGGGAATGTTTTGCTGAACCCCTTCAATGTCAAGTGTGTTGCTACTGAAGCTCGAAGCAGGGAAATTATAAGGAGACTGGATTTCTTTCTATTTTAACTTGTATCAACAAGGAACTGATGAGTAAAAGGATGAAGAGGTTTAGGATTCAATGGATAGAGGCACAGCTTATAATTTTACAGGGACTGTAAAATTACTTTTGTTCTTAGAGACCTGACTAAGTATCTCATTGTGAAAGAAACCTTCTACATCAGAAAGAGACAAGGAAGGGTGCAGGAGGGCTTTACAGAATCCTGGTAATTTGGTAGTATTCAGCGAACTGTGGCCATAAGCAACAAGAAAATTCATTATGGGTTTTGAATGATGTCCTTTGTTCTGTGCCTTTTACATTCTGCTGGAGGTCTGTAAAAACTTGCAGTGATGCCAATTTGAAAAAGTTTTCCTTACGCTTCAGTACCCTGTCTTTGCAAACAAATTGCTCTTTCTTTCTTTGATATATGTATATTTAAATTATAATTATCTGCAAATGTATTGCAGCAATTCTTCCCACTTCAGGACTACTGTTGGTGTAATAATTTCAGCATAGGTGTGTCACCGCTTGAAACAGGACAGCACTAAACAGTGTGGCAGATGCTCCCTATTAACCCCTGTCCTCCCCACCACAGGAAAGGAACAAGGAGTAAAAGGGAGAGAGACTTACTAATCGAAAATTGAAAAACTTATATGAAAAATATTGATAATAAGAGAAATAATGTAAAATATACAAAATCAATATTGAGTTTCCCACAGTTGTGTGCCACAAGGGTTGGCATTATGCCAGCGGCTGCCAGGCAGGCACCAGGAGATCCCAGACTGGACTCAGAAGTAGACAGGAACCGGATTCAGTAGTGCACAGATCGGAATCTGGATCAGGATCACTGGCAGGACAAGGAGCAGGGTCTTCTTCAGAAGCTGGCCATGGATGAAGCAAGCAAGACCCGCATGGTCCTCTATGGTAAAAAAAAAAAAAGATTGTGGCGAACAAATCTGTTGGACTTTTTCTTGTCTCTGATCTAGTTTCTTTTATTCTGAAGCCAAGTAAGCAAATGAGCGAGCAAGCATGTGAAAGGAACAAGAGAGAGCAGCAACAGCAACAGCCTGGTATACTCTCCCCACGTAATCACATTACAAGTCATGGGAGTCACTAACATTTGATGGATTCCAGTTGTAGTAAAAGAACACCTTTACTGACGGATGGTCCACCTCTGTTTCTACTGTGATCCAGATAAGGCAAGGAGCCCCTTCGGGAAAAAGCTTCCAAGGGCACCCAAGGGGGTTCTGTTCTTACTGGGTCCTGCAGCCGAACAGAGTAGGTCCCATCTGGGATGCCAATTGTTTCAAAGATCCAGTAATAACCTAGCGGTCCAATGTATACTGTTAAGCAGGTATACTTTACCACAGCGACCGGCACAAGCGGGATCTCTCCTCCAAAAGTGTGCACCAAACACTCTTTTCATTCCAGGTTATATACAATCACAATATACATAATCATTATGTTTCCAAGAAATGCTTAGCATATTCTTCTTTTTCTCCAAGAACTAATTAGCATATGTTAATATCTTTCACACATGTCCGTTGGCACCTCCAGGTTGTCGTCCAAGGTCTTCAGATGAAGGCTCACACTCTTCATCACAGTGTCCACTGGTTGACCTTTGTTTCTGTGCAATCTCAGTTCTAAGATCATGTATACTGCATCCTTCCAGGCTGTTTTTCTCTGGTCTTGTTGCCTTCTTGGTGCCTCTTTATCTCTGTAGCTTTGTGCATCTGCTCTCCCAAGGCTGAACTGTCTGGAGTAGAATTATTTAGGCATCTCTCATCTTACATCTATCCCAATTATCCACTGAGGACCAAGACTTGCTTTGGTTTTAAATACTTTGTATCTCTGTCAGCCCTTGAGCTTTAAACTGTGTATGAGGTGTATGGCATGGAATACCTCATTGGTGAATATTGGGTCATCTGTTCTGTCCACCCCTGCCTGCAAGTGCAACCCTTTATGACCCCCTGACTTACAGAAATTACGAGATCTATCAATGACCTTGGCTGCTATAGTAATAATTATAAGCATGGGCCTTTTCTGCATTCCATTTCTACTGTTATCTCAGTAAAACTACAAACATTAACTGCTTTCAGCTCTGGAGCAAACACTGTCTGAAAAATATGTAGCTGACTTCAGAAAAACGCAGTTACTTAGAAGAACTTAGCTGAAAGGAAAATTCACTAAAGGAGATTTGTTCTGTTTTAATCAAACCAGGACAAGCTCTCTGCTTGCACCTTTGTAGCCACATCACTCTCTTGCTCTCTATTTTGCATCACAGATCTAGTTCAAGCTTTCCAAAATGAAAGTAAGAGGTCTTGTGTTCATATAAAAAGCACCCAGTTACATTTCATGTGTTGTTTCAGTACTGGCTGTGTTGTTTTCTCTGCCAAAATGGAAGGATTTGTTTATCTGTTTAAAAACAGTACATGACCAGCTCAGAGGATCAGTTACTTTCTCTAGATAATTATCTAGTGTTTCTTTTTTTGACAAAAATTGCTTTCTATGGAAATTTTTTAGAAGATCTGAACTGACCCTGATTCTCAGCTGTCTTTTTACTGAAAAAGACAGAAATATTACTATGAGATTTAATATTTGCAGAGACATAATTGTAGAAGAAACACAATGTTCAAAGGCAAAGCTAATCTCATAAAGAAATACGAATATTTAACAGAAAGAACTTTCTGACAGATGATTTCACATCTGATGTGGATGTTTTTCATGATGCAATACTGTGATTTGGGATAATACATGATCAGTCAGAGATTGTACTGTGTGTTGTACTGTAAGTTTAAGTAAAGTTAAAAGCAGTTACTGTGTGATGTAGTGTCAGTAAAATACCATTGGAGAAGACTGTCTGTGTTTTAAAAACATTAATTACTAGAACATATACTTCTAATGCGCTGTTAAATCTATTATACAGGATGAGAAAGTAGGCAAATAATATTTCTTCCATTTCTATTTCACAATATTATTTCAATTTTTCTATATTACATGTATATTTATGGGGATCTTTTTGCCTTTGTTTCTAGGGTCTATCTGCAGCTAGCAGTCTTAAATACCATTTCAGAGCCTCCTTGAGTAAGGCTTGCAGTGAGGTCCCCGCTGAAAGACCAAGTCCTACGTTTCCAGTACTACAGTCCGTGGACCACTGCTGATGTTAGAGAGCTTTCTAAGATTAAGTCCTTTTATTTGAAGGAACTCTTGGTGCTCTTTGCATAGAAGAGACTGTATTTTCAGAAATATCCAGAAAAAAGATGAATAAGTCTTTCTGCCTCTTCTTTGAGCCCTGCTTTTCCTGTAGAAAGAAGGAAAGTAATTGGTAGTACTTATAAAGGAACACTGAAAATAATGGAAGAAGTTGCTAATACCTTGTAGTTAAAAAGTGTAGTAATTGCAAAGAACACAAATTAGTTGAAGAAGCTGCTACTGTTCCCAGTCAGAATGTATTACTGTTTTGAAACAAAGTCCTTATGTTCAAAAAGTCCAAGCTCATTGTTTTGACTAGTGTCCTTTCCTGTATTCTTGTTTGTGTACCTATAGTCTTGCATCTTCACACTCCTGTGCTTGGTGTAATAGTGTGCTGTTACAGAATGGGAAGTCTGAGTGAGTTCAGACCAAGGATCTCTCCTGTCCTGTGTTCTGTCTTCAGCAGTGAATGGGCTCTCCAAGACCAAGATTGTAGTTTTCTCTGGAAAAGTTCAAACCTCACTTTTTAACTATGCTGATCTCTGGAATTTCCTTCAATACAGGAATCTTGGTTGCATCATTTGTGCAGGACTGTGTTTGGGGTCTTCTCTGGCATGGTTGTCAGAAGTCCTGTGTCACAAGTCTGAGGTGGTCCTCACCCTTATAACTTGTGTCCAAATCCTGCCTTGAAATTATGGTCCTATTTTACAGGGAAATTCTGTATCTGCCTGGTAGGTAGATGCTTCATGTCCAGCAGTGGTTTTACCAAGCTCAATCTCTACTGCAGAATTTGTGGTAGGAGTGAATATTTGCATTGCTGGGAGGTGCTGATGAGAGATGTGAGAGAGTACACGTATTCAGACATCTACAGAAGAGTAAAATCAGCACAAGCATATACAAATCTTCTCCAATTTCAACAGTTCCTAGCTCATTTGAGTAACTCTTAATGCGTTAACAGTAATTTCAATCTCCTTTCGAACACATGAATATGTTGCATCCTGAACGCATTTCATCAAGGATATACATGGATCTATTACTCACTGGATGAGAATAAACTTCTTGTCTTTACTTATTAATAGTGCGATTACTTTTGGATTTTTTGTGGGTTAGTGCCACAGTACTTTTAAAAATGAGGTCTCTTTCTTACTGGGTGTTGCTTATTGTTTACCGATTTCAGGCTGTGCCTGAAACTCTTTAGCTGTTAAAGCTCTGCATTGTCAACATTGTTTCTATAGAATATGCTTAGCTGCTAGTACACCAAGTCAATAGCGATACGGTACTGATTATGAAATGTTGGTAAAGTGATTCTTCTTCATTACTACATCTGACTTTTAAGTCACAAAGTCTGAGTTACTGTCCACAGGATGCTTTGTTATATGTATGATCTATTTTTCAGAATCACCTTCTTCATTTAGGCAGAAAGATATGATTTTTGTGATATCTTGGCGATTTTCCAAATTGAGAATGTCCTGTGCAAGATAACTCCATAATAATCTGTTTTCCAGATCATGCCTAGCTTTCATCTGTATATCAACAGAGCAGGCAAATACAATAATAGTTCTTAGTGGCACAACAGCTTTAAGTAGGTGGCGCATTTAATAAAATCGTTGCATAAAGATTAATGCTTCTATAAATCCTGCTATTTTAGGGAGATAGCGTAAGTATGGCTTTTAAAATTATCATACTGGTATCTAAAATACACTTTCTGTATTTCATTTGTCTATGACAGATAGACAGAAATGGCTTTTGCAACTAAGAGGGGATTTCTGTTGTATTTCTTTAGCTATTTGCCCCCTGTGGGACAACGTGCTTTTAATCTCACTATGGGTCCCCCTGCTGAACCAAAGCCCTAGAGTTAAAGTGGTAGAAGAGGTATGAGATCAGAAACAATCCTGAATGTAAATGATACACTTTCTGAACTCGTAATCCATCTCAGATATTATACTCTTTTGTCTAGAAGTACTGACTGGGAAAAAATGCTGCACAGTCGTTTGCCGAAGTTGGCTTTTTCACAGCAGTCACGATCTTCTTCCGGTCTCACTTTGAGCACTGCTAGTCAGCAGCTTTGCTCAAGCTGCCACCAATGAGGGCATATAAGATTTCTCTTTACAAGCTGGTTTGTTTGGTTTATCTTTTCCTTTTTTGCTATTCCTCTTTAAAAATTGTAGTAAAGTTAGCAAGTTTGCATTTTTTAAGATTTCTTCCTTGTTATATGCCAAAAGATTGTCCGGTTATTGCTTTCCTTACTAATTATTTGCTGCAGCATAAGCTGTACTTACTGCCTTGCTTAATTAACTAGGGGAGAAAAATGTGTGTGTATTCAAATGGAGAGGAAAGAGAAGAGCAAAACAAATTAAGATGTAGAAGCGAGTAAGGAATTGTATCTCAAAATGTCCCTTGCAATGAATATTTTCATAATTTTCCAAGTGACCTCTATTCTACAACTGTTTTAATGGATGAGGTATCAGTAAGATTCATAAGTTCACAAGAAACTTAATAGTTGTCACTTAAAGAAGTTTTTTTGGAAATATTAACGTAACTATTAATGATGCTTAAAGATGTCTGTTTTTAAATTCCTGTGTAACTACCGTTCAAAATCGTTTATAAATACAATGAAGGCAGATGAGCACCTCAGCTGTAAGCTCACATCTTCTAGTCAGGCTGTTGGTTGGTCTACAAACTCTTCCACTAAATTACTGGGGTAGCTTTGAATGCGGAATGGAGTGTCCTTCTTGTGACCCTTCATTTGTTTCTCACCAGTGTAGACAAGGAAGGATTTGGAGAGTACCTTGAAGAGGCAGGGTACATAAACATCAATACCCCTGTTTTTATAAACTCAGAGGATGTGTCTACGCTATGTGGGACTGGTGGAGGAAAACACTTACCCTGCAGATGTCTCCTTTGAGGACCACAGTTCTTATCAGGTTTCATGCCTAAAACCTAGAAAACATAGAAACTCTTGTATTATACTGGAACTTCTTGTCCTACCGAATATATTTCATTATAATTAGAGACTTGACTCACTATTTCTGAGACCTGCAATAGAATCCTTACAACATGGTTTCCTTTTAAACACTGTCAAATTAATCCTTCTGTTCTGGAGAGTACGAAACATTTGCTTTCATATTACTATCTATCCCTCTCACAGGCTACACATGTGAAGCGTGACGGATACATTGCTCTCTTTGGAATGAAACAGAACATTGAACCAAAAGTGTCCTTCCAGTCTACCTCAGCGTCTTTGCTTTCTCCATTCACTTTCACTCTTGTGCTTCAAGACCAGGTGCTCTTCATTAACACAGAATGATAATAATAATATCCTTGATTCACTGAATCACAGAATCACAGAATGGTAGGGTTTGGAAGCGAACTCTGTGGGTCATCTAGTCCAAACCCCCCTGTGGAAGCAGGATGCACAGGACCCCGTCCAGGTGGGTCTTCAATATCTCCAGAGAAGGAGACTCCACAGCCTCTCTGGGCAGCCTGTTCCAGTGCTCCGTCACCCTCAGAGGGAAGAAATTCTTCCTCATCTTCAGACAGAACATCCCATGCTTCAATTTGTGCCTGTTGACCCTTGTTCTGTCTCTGGGCACCACTGAAAAGAGTCTGGCCCCCTCCTCCTGACACCCACCCTTAAGATATTTGTAGGCATTCAATAGGTCCCCTCTCAGCCTTCTCTTCTTCATGCTAAACAAGCCCAGGTCCCTCAGCCTTTCCTCATAGGACAGATGCTCT
>Ga0065711_1013552_pt1 | contig 10432 bp, 9 predicted proteins | sample Hoacrofraction12_FD_59098 | JGI IMG/M metagenome (GOLD analysis project Ga0065711, IMG submission 59098) | Hoatzin crop microbial communities from Cojedes, Venezuela - Epithelial fraction 12 v2 (version 2) | ecosystem: Host-associated > Birds > Digestive system > Esophagus > Crop | place...
TCTCCTTCTCTGGAGATATTCAAGACCCGCCTGGACAAGGTCCTGTGCAGCCTGCTCTGGGTGACCCTGCTTGGGCAGGAGGGTTGGACTACATGACCCACAGAGGTCCCTTCCAACCCCTACTATTCTGTGATTCTGTGAGGTGCCACTGGGAAGGCTTCTGGACGCTCCGCTTCAGAATCACAAGCTATCTAGTTGGGAGCTACTGGAGATTATAGCTTGATTATGTCTCTTCTAATACCTTAATTGGCCTCAGATATCACTTTCGAACTTATATCGGGCTGCAGCTGGTAGTATTTTTTAAGCTTACTTTTGTTCTTTTGCAGCAAGTCATGCGCTTTGCGGAAATGACCCAGGAAGTTGAAGTTGCAAGACCTGTGGACAGACCGCTCTGCGGCTTAACGCCGGGACGGCGCTTTAGGAATCAGGCCTTCAGAGAGGAGCTCGCACGGAAACTGGAGATGCGGGGTGGCCCGATCAATGGAGGTAAATGCTCCAGTGCTAGGTGATTACAGCACAGTGGGTTTTTTGTGTTAGGAGTTGAAAGCTGTTTTAAAACAAATTATTTGAGCCTTGAAAGTGCAAAAGGAACTTCGCTTAACTGTTAGTTGTGAGCCTTCCCTGCAATAGGTTCATACTGTGGTGCTACTTGTAGTATAAACCAGGTACTGTGTAAGTCTCAAAATGATTCTTTGTTATGGGCTATCAGTTGAATTCATGGTCCCATTATTGCAGCTCCTGAAAGGAAGCTCTGCTGAGGTGATACTTTGATGTTTTTGTATGCTTAGGGCCTACTTTAGAAATCAAGAGTTGCCTGGAGCTATTGTAGAGTAATGAATCAAGAATGTCGCATTTAATCTTTTCTCAAAACTGTCATCTCTGCTGAAGACTCATAGTTCTCATTAATTATTCTAAGTTCTGTCTACTTTGTGATACTGGTGCAATGAACGATCTGTGGCTGTGCATTGTCGAAAGGAATTTTTCTGTTCTGTAGCTTGCTGACAGACTTTCTTGGCTTTAAATCTTACAGAAACAGAAGAGCAATCTGTTTCAGAAATGTTTTTGCAGAACTTTCCTCCACTGCCTTCGTGTGAGCTATTGGATGTTAATGATGATCAAACACTTCCAAAGCTTATTGAAGTCCTGGAAAAACGCCATAAACTACGACAAATGTTGTCAGAGGAGTTTGCCAAAAACGGTAAGAATTTAAACATCAGTGTGGAGCTAGATTTTTTTGGCACCCTTATTACCACTCAAGGGATCTCTTCTGTACCAACACGAAATAAGTATCTTGTCTGGGTTGATCATTTGAAAGACCTTTTTTTAGGTAGTGAAATAACTGGTAGCATTAAATTGGTAGGAGAAAGGTAGAACTGCATTTGATATTCTGGAGATACGGTGAGAAGGTAAAATACACTGATTTTCTTGCAGTGCTTGCATTTAAAACAATGCTTCAAGAATTTGACTCCAGCGTTGTGTCCAAGGAAAACTATATTCGAGGAAAACTATCTGAAAAAGAGAAAACAATAGCAGGACAGAAAATGGAGCTAGAACGACTGGAGAAGAAAATTAAAACTTTGGAATATAAGGTCAGTTTTTTCGTTGTCTAAAGCTAAGCACAAAATGCGTTCTCTGCGTACCATGTGTCAAGCTGCTTGACACCAGAAGTGGCTTGCAAGATGGATTTTGGAAACAAGATTAAGTGTTTTGTGGGGAACTTCACTGAACACTTGTACCTTATTCCTTACTTATGGGATGAGGCTTTTCTTAATACATTAAGATGGGCAACTTGTAAGAAAGTTCTGAAATCTCTGAAACCTTTTGGAATGTGGAATATTTATCTGGGTGTATTTGTACAACAGCTAATATATGCTAGTACACGTTAACAGCCAAATATAACTAGCAATTCGGGGTTTAGACAGTTGCATTTTTAAGAAGCATGCCAAGTCCTTCCTCTCTTCCTCCAGATTGATATTTTAGAGAAAACTGCAACAATTTATGAAGAAGACAAGCGTAATCTTCAGCAAGAATTAGAAAGCAAGAGCCAGAAACTGCAACGTCAGGCTTCTGACAAGCGTAGGATGGAGGCACGCTTGCAAGGCGTGGTGGCAGAAACAACCATGAAATGGGAGAAGGAGTGTGTAAGTGCACTACCATATCTATTAGAAATGCAGAATGGAGCAATGCTGGGGGGAGCTGGGCGGCTTGGTTTTGTGAGGGTTTTTTGTATAGTAGTAGCATTAAGAATGGAGATGTGTTTGGCTTTAATTGTGGACTTGAACGGACGCTTTGAACTGAACTTTTATAAATATGGTATGATAAGATAAAGTCCTTGAGGCCAGCTGGTGCAGTTAGAGCAGCTCTCAAGCACTGTGTCACTTTGTTTCAGTATCTGGCACTTGTTCTTTGGGGTTTGTGGCACTCTGAGGACTGATTCTTTTGTTCTGTCCATTGTCAGTAGAAGCCTAATGTCAGCATTTCCCCTTTATCCTCCTGTAAACTCTTGCTTAGAGGTGCACTTGACAAGCAATAAAGAAAGAAAATCCTTAGGATTAATTTACACTGCAGGACTACTTACTGCTACAGGACCACTGACAGAACTATAGCTAGACACGCTCCTGTTTGTCATGATTTAGGAAGCAAAACGATGATGGCATTAAACCTGGTACTGTTTTATTAAGTCTTTCTTTAGTCTGATATGTCATTATTTCCAGTAGCTTATATCTCAGCAGGGAAGAACTTTGTTTGATGTGGACTATGCAGTTCCCTTCAAATTTTCGGCACAATTACTTGTGCGTTCGTGTAAGGTACTTCATGCTTTTCCTCGCTTGTCTTTGTAGGAGCGTCGTGTAGCTGCAAAGCAGCTGGAGATGCAGAACAAACTCTGGGTCAAAGATGAAAAACTGAAGCAACTGAAGGCCATTGTTACTGAACCAAAAAATGAAAAGCCAGAGAGGCCTTCGCGGGAGAGAGACCGGGAGAAGCCTGTTCAGAGATCTGTGTCTCCACCACCAGTACCTGTAAGTTGCCTTCAAAACACTTCTTGATATAGGGAAAAGGGTTTTTGTAAGAATGAACTGAAGTGCGGGGCACTTCCCTTCAGTGCTAGAAAATAGTTCCCAAGCACAGAATTTGGATAACTTAAACTTGCTTTGAATTCTTTGTCTCCTGTTGTATTTATCAGTGCTCTTTATTCATGTTCCTACCTTCTAATGCTACTAGTCTTGCAAGAATACCTGATTCTTAATGCCTCACTGCAACACAATACCTGTCCAAAACCATAAGCCTGAATAGCTGAATTGGCACTCTGCACATTGTCAGTATTCATTATTTTCTTGCCTTATAAGTTGATAGTCCTGTATGTTCATTAACTTCTTTCCTGTTCTCTCTAGCCTTCCTGTAACTTTATTACTCAGGTTCCTAACAGCCAGCAGCTCGAGAGAAACCCACAGGTGCACAGACGTTCTAATTCTTATAGCAACATTTCTGTGGCATCCTGTGTTATGGAATGGGAGCAGAAAACCCCTGCGCACAAGCATACCAGTGGCACTTCTAATGCAAGGAGTAGACAACAAGAACCAGAACAAAGTAGAGACTATAACACCTCAGACAGAAGGCGAGGGATGTGCTGGACTGGAGTCACTGAGGTTCCCAGGAGTAGAGATGAGCTAGAAGTAGAAGAGGATCAATGCTGCAGGGTTAGTGCTGCTCCTCTCGAAAGCTACATGTAGTGTTGCTTAGTCTGGCTCGAAAGCTCCTTACAGCTGCTCTCTTACATTGAGCACACCTAACATGGATTGGAGTTTTCCCCTAAATGTATTTCTCGTAGGGCAGTACTGTTTCCAAATTGAGTCTCCCTACTTCTCTTTTGACTTCTTCACTTGGTGTTTAGAAACTCCTTAAAAGCAGTGCGTGTATTTCTTGCTGGCGCATAGATAGCACTTGTGAGGAACTCTGAACAAGCTAGGTTCTTTTCCTAGCTATGAATGTCCTTGTGTTTTAACTTGTGTCTGTCTCCTCAGATCTATCTTGCAGCCTGCAATTTACCGTAGTCTGTCTGGGCAGCTTAAAAGGTGGTCTTACGAGCCATGTCTGCAGATGTCTACTGGAAGTAGTGCTCGGACAAACATCTCGCTTGTCTGGCCGTTGACTTTAACTCTTAGAATAGTCTTCCCTAATTTTCACATCTGCGTTAAAACTGGGGGCTTTGCTTACAGGTGGGAGGCTTTGTTTTTTTCATTAAACTGCTGCGTGCAACTGTTTGTATCGGTGGTGTCTGTCACCTTCTAGCACTGTCGCAGTGGCTCAGGTAAATCGAAGAGAATTGTACAACCCCAGCCTCTTGAGAGACCTTGAGAGGAGGAAAGTTTATCGTGGTATGGTTCACTTTTGAGAGCATTCTCAAAATTTCTGTCACTTTGTGGCGCTGTGAAGCCAGGGACGTGTTTTTAAGCTATTCCAGTGAACTGATACACGAGCTACCATCAGCAGAGGAAGGGATGTGGTCTCTGCCATAGTAAAATGTGATCAGCAGTAGTATGCTGTGTGCTTAGAACAGAGCTTCTAAGGCACCTCAGCAGAGTTGTTTCAAAAAAAACATCAACAAAAATAAGTACTTGCCCACTAGAAGTATTGAAATTATTTTTTTTTATTTTAATGGAAGATTTTTGCTGAAAGCCACTTTTCCCTATATCTATTTAAGAGCTGCTTTAGACTTGTAAGAGGTTTGTCTGCAAAGGGTACAGCCAATCTCATGTCTTTNGGTCAAAGAAATCCTAATTGATGCNCATCACCTGAAAATATAGTGGATGGCATTTGCATTCANAGGTTTGGGTGANGTGACCTCACCATGATTTAGAGGTCTCTCAAATTTAGTGAGTAAATGGAACAGAGGGAGTCTACAAATACTCTTTCAGAAGCCCATTCAAAGATCTTGAAGGGACACAGGTTTTTAAACAAGTTTCCAGAATGGTTTGATTTTCCTGAGCAACCGACAGGAATGTTGATGTTCATAAAATAAAAATATATAAACTTCAATCATTTCTTGTGGATTTCCAACAGCTGAGTTCAGAAGCAATAGCACTAGCACAGGGGATACTTCCTCTGCTCTGCTCTACTTGGAAGTGTTATGAGTTATGAGATCTTGCATCCTTTAGAGATGTTGGAAATCCATACTCAGTCTGCTTGCTTTGCTACTTCAAAAATACATTTAGATCCATGAATGCATCCATGGAGATATAAAATTCTCTTTTCTGGTTGGTTAATATGTTCACAGCAATCAGTTTTGAATTGGAAACTTGGGAGGAGCGTTACTAAACAGAAAGATGTCCTCCTTGAGGAAACTTTCCTAGGTGTGGAATGCAATAAATTGGATTTGAGGAAACTTTCCTAGGTGTGGAATGCAATAAATTGGATAACGCTTAGCTAAAATTTGCAAGAAATAGGAATTGGCACGGAAATAATCATTAGTAATTTTATGACAAGCTCTTGGTAATGGTGCCTTTCAGGGTGCACTCTGAAAGCACTCTAGGAACGAAGCTTTGATCTCGATACAAACGCATCTTAACCAGACCTGCAAAGTTCTCTTCTACTAATGATACCCTCCGAGAGATTTACTGTGTGCTGATTTCTTCTGATTCTCTTCCGCTCTGATCAGAATGCACCTCTGGTTCGCCTCCGACACAGACGGTCGCGCTCAGCTGGGGAGAGATGGGTGGATCATAAGCCACCTTCCAATCTGCCCACCGAAACAGTCATGCAGCCGCATGTCCCTCATGCCATCACGGTGGCGGCTGCCAGCGAAAAGGCGCTAGCTAAGTGTGACAAGTACATGCTGACACACCAGGAGCTAGCCTCTGATGGGGAGATTGAAACAAAGCTAATTAAGGTAAAGCCTTCGTCGTAAACTTGTGATAAAGCCTGCCAGAAGCTATTTCTGGCGATGCCTGTGTGCTGCAGGCGTACTGGCTGCGAAAGGGTGCGTCTGGCTCCGTCTGCTGAGAGATGTGATCCGCAAGTTTTCTGCGGTTGGATTCAAGGGAGCTTTTAGACTCTGAAAATACTTTCCTTGAACTTTGTCATTACTTCATATAAACCATTTCAAGCTTGTTTATTTCAGTCACCATTTTTCTTGAAAGTAATTTTTGTTTTCCCTCTAGTAAAATGCAATAATCCCATTTGTAGTGAAAGTTTCTTAGGCTTGTGGCTGCAGCTGATCTTGTGGAGTCAGTCTTGTTGGAGTGATGTTATTTGATTTCCACTAGCGGTATGAGTAAGCTTGCTGCAGCGACGGATGCTCGAACGCTCCAGGACATAATTTCTAGTAGTCAACTGACAAACAAATTAGTGAGACAGCCCAGGCTTCAAATGCTTGCGGTGTCTGTGTCCCAAAACACTGGCTGTACTCACCGAAGGCAAACTGAGAGCTCTTTGTAATTTGTAGCAAGAAGCTGTTGGTTGATTTTTTTCCTACAGTTACTGGCCTTCCAGTATTGCCTTTTTTCTTTTTCATTTTGAGTTTTAAAAGCGCTCTCACTCCTGTAAGGTAACCTGCTAGGTTCCAGCGATGTTTTCAAAGCAAAGTCTTGCCTGGCTGACAACATACCCATTCGTGCTGTGGAATGGAACTGTTGAAGCTAAGCCTACGACGTGATTTCTGTGGTATTACTTGGTCATCATTATCATACAGAAATCTTCGTCACAGTAGTGTCTGCTCTACAAGTACCTTGCGTGATCATCAGGGTAGATGGTGCTCACTCTTTATTGTCCTGTGTATAGTAAGAGAAGATACATAGTGGGGGAGGGAGTATTTGTGCACGTATGCTTGCTGGCTACTAACCCGCGCGGAAATGACATTTGTAAGCACTTCAGTTTTTGTGTGAGAACTGTCACTGTAGCCATCATACTGACCTAGTGACTGTGCCTTGTTAACTGCTTTTTGATCCCAGGGAGATGTTTTCAAGACCAGGGGAGGTGGACAGGCTGTGCAGTTCACAGAGATAGAAACTCTGAAGCAAGAATCTCCGACTGGGTGAGCTGTCTTAATTTTAGGTTCTGTGTTGCTGTTTGGGTGATGAGTAACTCCAGTAGTAGCTGATTCGGGTCCAAATGATTGAACAAAACATTGTTGCATCTAACTTGAAATCACATGAAAGTGATTTGAAGAGGCTTACAGACACTGTAGCTGCTTTTTAAGGCTGGTCTGCTGCTGAGGGCACAGTATTTATTTAGAAAGTATAAAATGTATTCTCTTGTGTATGGGAAACTGCCAAAATACATGACGCTTGTCACTTTTTTCCCCACGTACTCCTCTTTCAGTCGAAAGCGAAGATCATCACTTTCTGATCCTGACTCACCCGAGGATGCTGCAGACTCTGAATGGACTGACGTAGAAACTAGAGTAAGCTAAAACAGAAGGAGGGGGCACATCTCATGCTTGATGTGAATGAGAATTTGGGGTAATGCTGATTAGCTGGTTGGGCGGTTAGCGATAGAGGCTGACTTTTTTCTGTTTTTCTCAGTGTTCCGTGGCAGTGGAGATGAAGGCAGGATCAACTCTTGGACCTGGGTATGAACATCACGCTCCGCCCAAGTAAGTGCGGTTCTCCTTTGTAGCTGGGCTATTGCATTCTCTTTCCTGAGAACCTCTAAAGAGACAGAACTTCCCCCCACCCCGACCTTGCTGCCCTTCCCGCTTCAAGTCTGGGGCGCGTACCCCTTCAGTGCTGTAAGATAAGCAGGCTTATTCAGTGTTGGGAACTGGTGACAGGATAGATCTGCAGGAGGCTCTGAGCAGAATTGTTCTGGGTGGAACACTGGCATTCAGTGCAGCGAGCAGAATGTGAAGTCTGATCTCATGCTCTGTTGACTGTAAAAAGCTGGGAACTGTAGGATGCCTGGCAGGCCCAGAGTGGAATAGGGTTAGGGGCGGCAGTAACCAAGTACTAAGCTGTGTCCCTCTCCTGTGCCCCTGGCCTTGATCAGAGGCTGGTGATGTAAAGAATACTCATTTTTGTATCTTGAGATAAATTTAAATTAAACAGGGTTACAATATCAATATGGCGTAGGGAGCTGAGGCGACCGAAGGATATCGCTAATGGTGCACTTGAACAGAGCTAATAGTCCAGCTGCTACCTGTGTGTAGTTGTCAGGGTGCCTACTAAGGGCACATGGGCTCTAGTCATGCTGGAAGAAACTCTCCTCTGTTTCGAGCGCATAGACAACAGTCTGAGCTCTTCAGGGCTGTCTCATCATTCTGTAACGTGGTGGGATCGGTGGTGGTTGCACACGTAAACGCAAGCTTGCCAAATCAGAAGTCCCAATTTCTAGCAAAAAGTCCAAATGATCCCGCAGTTTGAGGCTAGCACCCACCACTTGAGCCCCCACGTCTAACAAAACACCGATAAAAGGTGTGCTTCAGATAAGAGTTCTGTTACGCTAGGTGCTGCAGAACGGGATCCGATGTCCAGGTTTGGCCTCTGGCAGACAGGTGCTGGCACTGCTGTGGAAGTCACCTGTTCAGCTCAGGGGAGGACAACTTGCAGTTCTGAAAGACATTTGCAGGCAGGAGAGAGGGCTGGAGAGGTAAAGAGGCTTCTGTGAAGCCCACATCAACTAAACTGAATGTGTTTGGAATCCAAACCGTTCAGAACTTGGTGGAAGGGTATTTAGGAGAGTATCTCAAATCAGTAACCCCTCTTTCAGATAAGGTGACAAATATGTGCCTTCCATACACTTTATTACATCTTTTAATAGAAACTGGGACCTGCTCAAGGTGGCTGCTGCTACTTGCAGCCTTGCTACAGCCTTGTAATATTGTAGTAAATCCTTTAGTTTGTACATGCGTTGAGTCGGAGCTTGTATTTTTTTTAAACTTATTCATTGGAATAAAACTTTGGTTTAAGCTCATGGTGGCTTAAAGAGAGCAAAATCCAACTGTTTCTTGATAAGTGAGCTCTTTAGTTTTCTTGTGTTAATTGTAGTGTTTCTTAGCATAGGACATATGAGAAATATGCATATAGCAGAACAGGTAAAGAGGCTTTTGACTTCTGTTAGGGAAAACGCTCTGTGAAATCTGACAGTTGCCTGTGGCTTTTTTCTTTTCTTTTTTTTAGGCGAAGAAAGCCATGAACTTCATGTACTGCTGTGCTGGAATCCTTGATTTTATCAGGCTGATGTAACATCCACTGCCAGTGATAAACTTGAACTGCTTTGTTATCGTGCCAGGCTTGTACCTTTGTAGCTGCCTGTGCGAGGCAGTGGTTACCTGGGAGATGCTGTTTTCGATCCCAAAGAAGTGTGTGTGTGGGGGTGTAGATTTTCTGTAGGTGTAGGGGGGTTCTGTCCTTGTGTCCTCTGGACTTCCAGAGAACGCCTTCGTCTTGTATGTATGAAGCCCTTGTTGTTAAGCTGTATCTTTATAGACTGATGACACAAGGCTTTTGCCTTGCTTTTTTCTTTTTTTTCAGCTTTTTCTTTTTATAGTGCAAAGTACTTCTGTTCTGGTCACTGTCCCTTCCTCATCAGGTCCTCTGTTGTGAAGAGGCTTAAATGCTGCTATTTTATTTAGATGCAGTAACGCACTTTAAGAGTGTTTCTATGCCATTTCATATTTTATTATAACTAACAACAGCTTGGCAATGTGGATTTCTTCTTGGAATAATACCTTTGATTATTTAATATGCAAATTAGCTTGTGAAAACAATTTCAATGCTCAGACCTTCATAGTAACGAAGCAAGAATATCGAGATGATGAGTGATGGTGACTTGACATCAGACCTACTTTATTTTGTAGTGCAAGTAAACAATTAAATGTTTTACATCTGTAGATATGGGGTAAAAGGGTAATTTGCTCACGGATATGGTGAGAACTTTCTATGTATGGCTCTGCAAATATGTTAAAATAAATACTTTTATTCAATGACTCTTACAAACCTTGTTCTTGCTTAGGGGTATGGGAAGTTATGGAAACGAAGGTAAGCATCGCAGTGTCTTGACGGCGTCTTGTGCGAAGAGCTGTGAATGAGTGGACCTTTTGGGATGCTTCTGAAATTTAAACCTGCTTGGATCCTGAGATACACCTTGGCCAAGCTTATCTTCGTGTCTGCAGATAGCTGCTGAGGGCAGCTGGTTACGTTTTGAGTGACTGCCTGCCTTGTTAAAAGATATTGAAGCTTTAAGCTTTTTCCAGCGTAAGAAACAGTTTTTGTTACTAAGCAGTTTAAAAAACTAGGGTATTTTTAATTTTTTTTTTTAAGGAAGTGACCAAGATGAGTGCCTGTTCGTTGCTGGTATAAACAAATTTATTTTTCAGATGGTCACAGAATCACAGAATAGTAGGGGTTGGAAGGGACCTCTGTGGGTCATCTAGTCCAACCCTCCTGCCGAAGCAGGGTCACCTACAGCAGGCTGCACAGGACCTTGTCCAGGTGGG
>Ga0065711_1051314_pt1 | contig 10432 bp, 10 predicted proteins | sample Hoacrofraction12_FD_59098 | JGI IMG/M metagenome (GOLD analysis project Ga0065711, IMG submission 59098) | Hoatzin crop microbial communities from Cojedes, Venezuela - Epithelial fraction 12 v2 (version 2) | ecosystem: Host-associated > Birds > Digestive system > Esophagus > Crop | place...
CACTGACTGTAAGGACTAATTACTGTATCCCGACCCCCCCCCCCCCCGTAATATCTAGGATATAGTAAACTCATTACATGTAAAATTCTGTTAGAATACCTCTTTTGAAGCAATACTGTTGGAGCTGGTGGAGTCAAACTTCTGGTCCGTGGGACCGTTTCATCTGGTCCATTTCTTTCCTGTGGCAGATGAAACTCTCTGCTGTGATTAGGCTGCTCTTAATAGAATCGTTTTACTTAAATAGAGTTGGAAGTGGGACAGGACTGGTTTGAGTTTTCAACCATGGATCTAAAGTATGTTTAAAGGGAAATATTTTCATAAGGGATGGGACACAAGCAGAGGAGCAACTTGTACAAGGTCGTTGACAAGTTGTGGAATATAACCAAAGACTCTCAAGTTCCGGGTCAGTGCTCTGTTTATAAAAGTTGATCTGGTAAGATGTTCAGTGCTAAGTTGCATGAATTGTTTTATATTGGTTTATCTCGTGGTAATTCTGGGAGTAAGCCAGTTGTGACAAAACTAGTTTGTTTATTAAAATTTCCATATGTCAAACATGGTGTTTTGTTTTTTTTAAGTATATATCAAAAGATGCAGAATGAGGTTTATCATTGCAAGAAAAAAAATGTGCTGAAAACAGTTATTGCTAGCGTTATTGTCTTGCTCATACATTGCGTGGAACCTCATTGACACTGAGAAGTACAATTACTGTTATTCATTTGTAATGGAGGTGCAGATAAAATCCTTCCTCCTTTCTGCAGCCAGGTAGCTGAAGAAATAGAAGTCACCACCTAAAGCACATACACTTGGTAAAGCTGGAGTAAAAGCTGAGCTGTTACCCAAGAAGCTTCTTAGAAAGAAATTCAGCATTGACGGGGCAAGCTATACAGGCATAAGTGAGCAGAAGTACAGAGGACGTAGGACAAAAACTCAGTCATAGGCAGAGGAAACCTGCTGCATTGACCCAAGTGAAATAAAAATGTGCTACTGAGCGCTGTTCTCTGTGAAAACTGTAATCAAAGAAACGCCTGCCGTTTGATTTCTCCTGTGTCCAGGAAAACAAGAATGTTACAAATTATTTCTGAATAAATGATCAAGAAAATATCTGACACCATCTGAAACTTTTCTTTATAGTGGAAACAGCCCTTAAGTCTCCAGAACTGACATCATTGCTTGTGACCAATGATAACCTGGTATCATGAGATGGATCCAGCTTCCAAAATGGAATTTGTGGCTGGTGTTCCTGTCTCAAAAGAGACCAGAGAGAATGGATATGATTTCTAATACAAGAACTGGAAGCCTTGCAGATAGACTTAAAGAAAGAATAAAAATGCCATCTGAAAAAAAGAACTGGGTGCATCAGAAGGAATCAAGGTAAAGAGGTTTCCTGGTGAACACTTTGAATGAGGATTTGCAGATGAAAGTGAAACCTTTTACAGGCAACAGTTAAAAACTGTCTGGACATGTTTGGGAAATGAGCAGGCAATACACACACTCTTGAACAGCAAAGTGGGTCAGTGGGATGGTCAAAAATATATTTGCCGTGGTTCTGATCTTGTTTTCCACAAAATGTAAATGAGGAAAGCTTTGGATTGCTTTGAGTTTGAGCCTCAGGGAAGACTTAACTTTAGAAATGATCTTGCAGTTCACTTCTGATTAACATAATAATCAGTTATCCAGGCATGGAAACCTGGGCATGAGAAGACAAAGGGGAGTCTAGGAGGTGATGAAGTGTGATAACATTTTTGAACTACCTGGGGAGACCTCCTTTTGGTGCTTACAATTTCAGACATTTTCATAACAGTTTATCTAAAAAAAAAGCACATGATCACGACAGACTATGCTGAGGCATCTTGAAGATAGCTTGCCTTGTGGTTGTAGGAATTAATAGGGCTGTGCTTTCACAGGCGTTCACAGATCTGGGAGCAGAAGGGTGACCTTGATGCCTCACCCAGTTGAACGCTGTGGAGGCTAGTTGCAGATACTGTCTTAGGCAGAAGATCAAAGTATTATTTCAAGGAATGACTCTACTGAAAAATAAATCACTTTTTCTCTCCTTCCCATAACTTGCAAAACCTCCTGAATCATCCACTTGAAGAATGTATTGTTCCTGGAATAGACTTCAGAGCAGCCAGAGCTTTCCCCGCAGAACATCTGGGGAGATAATTGGCTTTTGCAATCATCTTGAGTGCAGCATCCCCTCAGAGCGGCAAGATCAAGGTTTTCTGGTTGCAAGAGGCAAGCTTGGAGCTTAGAAATGAGATAGTGTATAGGAGATTATATTTGTTCAGAAATTGTATCATGGCTTTGAAACTGCTGAAATTGGGGGGGCTGCAAGAGTCATAGCTGATTTGAAAAAAGTATGGTTTGGTGAAGTGTCAGCAGGATGTGGAAAATGGCGCAGGAAATGTGATGTCGGCAAGATAGATAAGAGAGCCCCGATGCAAGGGTCTTGGGGGGGCATCAATGGAGTGTCTTGCTGAAGAGCTTAGGTTTTTTCTGCCAGAGAACTTGTAGTTATGACTGTCCATTGACATAGTCGTGACTTCTTTCACAGAATTGCCTGATGCTTGTGAAGTCAGACACCAAAGGGCACTGGAAATAGAAGAGATTTTGCTGAATGATTTTTTTAGATTTAGTCAAGCCATCTGTGGATCAAACGAAAATTTTAAATTTTGCTACGTCTTTGAGATTGTAGGCTTCTGTAAAAGATGCACTACCTCAGTGTGCCCACAGTCTGATGGGTGTGGTAGAAAGGATCCTTATGGACTCATACCTTCAACTGCCTTATTTTATAGACTCAAGGAAATTAGGGCATGATATCCCATTGCCTTTGAGGGTCTTAAAATAGGAGTGATGATAATATGAATTGTACTCTAGAAGATATTTTGTTTCAATATAAAATAAATCTCTTTATTATAAGGAAATTTTGGGGTGATAAGGACTGTACAGAAGATCAAATGCTAGACTGGAAAAGCTCGTTCAAGCCTGGTTGGTAACGTGAACATCTCTTGGACACATTTTTACAGGCAAGCGTATGGAGTCCAGAGGTTGACTGACTGTGAGTGAGACACAATGAATCAAGGAGAATTCAGTCTCAATTGTACTTTGTGCCTCCTTTTTTATGTAGTTTGAGATACATGTGTTATTAGCTTGTAGTGACAAGTGCATGGACGAAAGAGACCAAGTTCATGTCCAGATTAAAAAATGAAGATTTCCAGCAAGCTGGAGTGAAAGCAAGCGTTTTTTCAGTAGCTGCTTTTCATCTGCTGTCTCTGTTTAGCAGAGGTCATATAAAAACTAGAGGCATTTTATCACTTTAGCCCAAAAGGACTGAAAATATCTTGTCAGATCTTTCCAATCAGTTCAGTTCTCTGAGGATACCGAAGATACTGTATTCCCAGACTTGCCTGAGTGATTAAACATCTTTAAGTGTCTTCAAATACTGTCAGAGTGGTCTCTGCACCTTGGCTGTGGATGTCTAGGTTGGTGGATGATGCTACCTGTTGAAGGAGTTTTGGAATTTCTGAATTCTGGCTGTTTTTGCTCAAGAATAGGATGTAATGGTATTTTGACAGATCGGAACTGAGTGCTTGTTTTCTGAGGATTGATGAAGACATGCATTGTTTCTACTAAAAAACAGGCACAGATTTTTCTCCCTGACTTTTGCAACCAGAACGAGTGTGGATTGGTTTTGTAAGCTGGACCTTAAATATCTTCCACGAGTCTCAGTCTTTCTCTATGTAGAATGGTACTGAATTCTTCCAAGTGAAATGAGGTAGGTTATTTAGTCTAGTGTAAGAGAAGATGGAGGACGGTTTTCCTGGGCATTCAGTAAAGTGCGTTGGTAGCTCTTTCCATGTGGCGTTTGGTCCTGGTCTCTAGGCTGTGTAGCCTGAGGTGGTTTACTGTGGCTCCCTGTTTCCAGCATTGAATCTACTGTCGGTCGTGGAGGAACAGGAGGCCTGTTTTGTCCCTGTTACTGAGCTCTGGCGTCCTGAAAGAGCAGTTTGTGCTGCCAGTGGCATGCTTCAAGGTATCTTTTGCACCACTGACACTGCTTCTGCCACAGCACTTGCAGTTTGTGTGGTTGGTGGGAAGATGCTGAAGGGAAAGTTTGAGCAGTAAGGGGCCCACACAACCCAAACAGTAGATAACAAGTCATTATCTGTTATCACTAAAAAGTCAACCTTATTATGCACAGTTTCTGCTTCTAAGGTTAATCTGAAAAATTGAGAGAGTCCGAGTCTCAGGATGCCAACGAGCTGTGGTTTCCCATTAGTCTGCAAGAAGGAGGAGATGCTCTGATCTTTGCGCAGATTAAGGCTTTATCTCAGGAGGCTCATGACTCCATCACTACCCAGTCCCTAGATTGAAGGTAGGATCTTTCAGCATAGACAGTGCATACGAAGGCACTGAGGATCGCCTGGCAGAAGCTGACAGGTTCTTCAGAATAGTATAGACGTAAGTGACTTGAGATCATTTCCATAAAGGCTGAACTCTCCATGGAGAGGCAATGGACAGGACTTCAACACTGCCCCAGCTGGCTAGCGGCTCTTTTTGTTCTGGAGATGATGGATTTTCTTTCTGGAGGCTGGTGTTCCCACCTTAAATTGGCACCTGAGTGGCCAGATGAATTTCTATGCATTAGGTTTGCTGATTCTTGTTAGCTGTAATGCAGAAACAACTGCTTTCAGATGTGGACTTTCAAATTTCTTGGCCAGAGGGGATACCTGGTGAGCACTGGGAAGTCTTATTTTACTGCTGCCACCTTTGCTGCCATGAGTTGAGAGGAGAGGAAGTGGAACATTTGTCCATCCCTTGCGGGTGTTGAGTGTTTGCTGGTCAGGTGTTTTCTGTGTGCTGTGTGTTGCCAGAGGAAGTCAGCACAGAATCTGATCCAAATGCCAGTTGAAAGTCTGTTCCGCAGCTATGACGAGATTTGTACAAAGTTAATTGGCAGGAACTTCCACACAGCTTTGGTGAGTGTAAGTGCTGTGATACTTTTTTTTTCTAATTTTAGGATGACAAGTTAAATACAAATGTTTCTTTTATGTAAACACAGAACTTTTATATACAAACAAATAGCCATTTTCAGTGCGCGTTTCTTAGGGAAAAAAAGTAAACTTGAAAGAACATATTTTTGTTCATTTTTACCTAAAACCTATTCAGATTGAGGATTAGAAAAAAGAAACAACAAAGGCTCAAGCTCACTTTCAACTCACGTAATTGCTAACACAGAGCTGTGGACCAACCAGATGAACTGCACATTGTGAGGTGCAGGAACAGTTTGTACTCCTTTTATGTTGCCAGAGTAGTAAGCAGCAGCATACATGCAGTGGAACAAGCCTTGTCTCCGCTTTCCATTTTTCTTAGAAAGATTATCCATTTAGGTTTAACCGATATCTGTTTATATCTTAATGTCTCACAGGAGAGTAGGTAACTTCTGGTGACTTATTTAGGGCACTGTACTGAAGGAAGAATTTGTGTGTGAGTAAATGGTGGTATCAGACATTATCATGCATTTTGATTTGGTGAATATTTTTTCAAACCACCGAGGCTGTGGTTATACATTTACTCTGCAAGCTATTTTTTATTGGTGGTTGTACATCACTGTTCATCATCAAAACAGTTTATGTGAGTGCTTCTTGGATCTCTCCAAGCAATATGAGTTCATGTACTTAAACAATTTAGTAGATGATTTATGCTAACGGAGTTGACTGTTGCTTAGAGACAGGCTCTAAAAGGTTGTAATGCGAAATGAATGAACGAGCCCAGTGTTTACTTTTGCTCTTTCCTGCATTTGGGTGAACTTAGTCCTTTTATTGAATGTTGTGATCTATGAGTCTTGTAATTCAGAAATGTGTCAGGCATCACCTAAACCAATGCTTTTTTATTTCCTTGTGTCAAATCAGAATATAACAGAGTTCTGCTTCAGAGAGGTACGTGGGGCAAGGCTGGCAGCTACATTTTCCAATCGGAGAAAAAGCCTGGGACGAGCATGTCTGTTTTAGCAGAAGGCCAGACCTTATGCCAATCAGGCTGAAGCATCTCAATGTCTTCTTAAATGGAAGTGTTAATCAAAATATAGCAGACTGTTTATGTGAGTGGATGAGATTATCCCAGACAATGTGGTGCTGTTTGACTTGGAGCAAGATCTGTGTAACCATATGCAAAGCTGCACCACAGAGATAGTCGATTGGCTTTTTGATCATGTAATAAAATCTGGAAAGGTGATAAAAATGGAGTTGATTTTTGGGTGGGGTGCTGTACTGTCTTTTCAGATCAGCTTGTAGCCGAGTCATTTTCTGTGCACAAATGAATAGGGAATCGTAGCTAAGGCAGTGAACAGGTTTTTAATCTTAATGTGCCAGGCAGTGGGTTAACTTCTTGTGATAATGGGTAGCAGCCCAGGAGGGTCGTGGAGTGATAAGGGAAAGGTTAGAATAGTTTCTCTGCTAAGTATGATTGCACAACAGTAGATTGACTTCAGCAAGACTCTTTAAACGGGGGTTGTGTACACCAATTAGTTTTTTTAACTTGAAACTAGATGTGACCTTTGGTAGGCTTTTTTTGTGTCCAGGTTCCACTTGCAGGGAAAGTGTCCCGCAGCAGAGCAGCCTGGATGCTGCAGACAAAGTCACCATGGGAAACAGGGCAGCATGGGTATAAACCTCAGGATCTCAGGGTTGCCTGTAATTGCATTTAAGACCGTACACAGACACAAAGAGATGGAATACACAAAGTACCCTGAAAGGTGGAATGCGTTCTTGCTGGAAAGGGCTGCTAAAATGTATCCCACTTATTTATTTTTACCCATTAAGAAAATAAAAAAGAGTAGCCTGAGAGAGCTGACATCTCCAAGAAAGGAAACAGGTAGCTTTCTGTTGCGTGCCTCCGTGGTCCCCACCACACTGCTTGACAGTTGGCCACGCAGGAGTAAGTAATGATGACTACTTACTCCATCACCCGCCATGTTCTCACTTGCTCCAGCTCCTTGTGGTAGCTGCATGGTCTTCTTCAAACCAGGTCTTCTCTTTTCTCCTGCCACCGCTCACATCATTTTCCCACCTGTCACTGCAGCAGGGGCAGGACTCCTGCCCCCTCATGCCTCTCATCTCCCCGAGCCCTGGAGCGCCGTCAGCCTGCCGTCCCGCTGCCTGCCTTTCTCCCATGCCAGGCTGTGCCCCTTCTGCACCCACCTGTTGGCTGAGGGCATGTGCTGGCCACCCATGGTCATGGAGAGCTGCTTGCTGAAAAACCGCTGGTGGTTCCTCAAAGTTGCAATCAGGGCTCTGCCCCAGGTGCAGAGGAGCTGACCCTGTGGTCCTCCCTCTGCAATGCCTCCTGCCCGCGCCGAGCAGCCGCTTGCCCAGCCTTGTGATGGTCCTGCTGCTGAGTGGAAGAGGGGAAATGTTTTTTTTTTTCCCCTGTGTATACAATGAGAGGAAGAACTGTAATAAACCACGTGAGGTAAAAGAGCTTTCCCGGCACATTACCTTGTAACGTTTCTCCATCCCGTTTCTCTGCTCCGGGTGCCGCTCGGGCCGGTGCGGCCTGCGTGGAGGTGCTGGGGAGGGTCACGTCCAGCTCCCAGTCTCCCGACAACTGGCTTCTGCCCCGGCCAGCCCCCACGCCCGGGCTTCCTCAGGCAGGGCGGCCAGGGAGCCCTCGCTTGTTGCTGGGAAGGGCCTGGCAGGGTGATGCTGTGGGCTGCGGGGTGAGGCACAACAGAAGGGCTTTGCTTTCTTAGCTGGCGTAGAGGGGCCTCCCTGGCGTGAAAAGCCTCCCTCTGCCCCATCGAGGGGAGGGAGGGCTCTGTCCCTTTGGTTTGGGCAAAAGAAGGGAAGGTCTTGCTTACCTTAGCACACTGGAGCTGGCATTGAGCATTTCATACGTTTCATTGCCAATGTAGCAAAAGGAATAATAAAGTGTCCAGAAGTGAAGCAAAAGGCAAGGCGGGTGGGAGGGTGGAGAGAGGAAATACTTGGAGATATCTGCGGTGCTTCCTGTTTGCTTCTGAAAATTATGACTCAGATCCCCCACAAACAGGAGAGAAGGGTTTGAAAAATCGTGAGATTTTGAAAAAGGTAATCATGCATGGATTTGTTCTCTTGGTCTTCTGGCTTTTGAGCTTTCAGAGCTGGAGGCCATTTTTCATATTTCTTGGGGCGGTGGTGACAGCAAGGAACACGTGCTCTTTTCCTCTTCAGTGAAAGAAGAGGTTTTTTAAAATATATATTCATAGAGCATTAGGAAGTAGACCAATAGAAAAGACGCCAAATATCTCAAGATTTGGAATCAGATGTGTGATACCATCACAGTTCTTCTAGAGTTGATTGCTTTGACTTGAAAAACTTCTGCAATGCAAGTTAGTTGCAACCCTTAAGCCAATTTGCCTTTGCTTTAAGAGACACATACTTTGGCACAGGAGGGAGAAGGTGCCTTGTGTGTGCCTGGATCGTGTTTGAGAATAACAGTGCTTTCTACTCACTGATCCAGAAGGAGGAACCACACTCCTTTTCCCCAGGTAAAACACAGTTTGCATCTTTAAAACCCATGGATTTTATGGGATTGTAACATGAGCATTTATAAGTGTGTGTACAGCAGTAATGCACTTAAAAGGAAAAATGAAGTGGATGCCATACTGTATCACTGAAATGCAGGCTTTCCTAGAAGATGTGATTTCTTTCTTTCTCTGCCAGTTAATTCCCAGTAACTATACGTAAATGATAAAGGACTCCAGCTCTCCAAATAGAAGGTGACTATTTGCAGGCATTTTTCTTCTGTTGTGGTGTCAGAACAAATTGTACGAGGAGACCTGGAAAGCATTTCCTTCAGCTGAAAAGAGTGCTGCAGAACCGGAGGGCCTTAACGTAAAAGGCCACACTCATTTCTTCGTAACAGGGCCTGTTGTTAAGGCACACCTTAGTAGGTGGTATAACATTTGGACAACTGACAGCACAGCCTGAGAGTCAGCGCTCTTCGGTCTTCCGTAGAGTCTTTGCTCTCTGATATTTATGTTGTGATTAAAAAGCCCCCTCATCCCAGTTCAGCATAAAGTTGTAAATACTGAGAGCGCAAGTGGAAGCACTAGGTCAAGGATGAGATCATTTTCAAAAAATTTTCTGGTATGGCTGTGTTAATAAACAAACACGTGCTCATATGTGCTCTAGGGTGGTGGGAGGCAATGGTCTAGACCAGCAAACTGCTGAGAGTGTTTCCTGGTGTGATTTCGGCACTAAATGCTGTCCCTGGACCCTGTGCAGGGGTGGGGCTGGAGGGTTCCTGGAAGCTTCTCCTGGAGCATGCAGCCACGCTGGCTTGAACAGTGAGGTCTGCAGAGGCAGACGTGGGGTTTTCCATGCCGCTTGGCCTCAGACCTTGGGAGCATTCTTGGGCACATTAAGTTTGCTGTTGTGAGTGTAGCCTTGCTGCGTTAAAACCAGAGGGGATGCCAGCCTGTGTTATGGTCAGTTTGAGAAAGGTCTGAAGCAGTTTTGAGGTTCGAACCTGCTTGTTACAGCATTTTCCCATTTAAAAATGCTAGTTATGAAAGATTCACACAAGTAGCACAGCAATGCGTTGGCTCTTTTTCCACCTTTACCTTCATGCCCATAGACTTGCACAGAAACTACTCTTTTGCCATCTCGCTTACGGCTGCTGTTTCTTGGCTCTGCTGCTTCCCAATTCCTTTCCCTGTGGAAGGAGTGTTCCCAAGCATTTCCTCTTCAGGTTGCTTCTTGGTGCTGTTACGTGTAGCTCTCGTAAGCGAGTGTGTACAGGTTGGCTGTAGGTGTGGCAAAAGGCTCCGAGAGCTGCTCCCAGCTACTGGGAAGGCAGCTATGAGAGAATCTGGAACAGCTCCCAAAATGATCTGTCCCAGTAGCAAACTGGCTCTGCTTAGTTTAAAAACAAGTAAATAATGTCACTGTAATTTTTCAGCTGGTTTTTGTTTGGAAGGTATTTTTTAATTTGCTGCAGAAGAAACAGAAAAGCAAAGAGAACCTGCAAAAATACCTGGCCCAGCTGCACAAGTTGTAAACATTCATAATGATAAAAATGAAATAAAAAAATGAAAATGAAAAAAATGTTTTGTTGAGAGAACTGGAATGCATGTTGAAGTGCTGTCTTATCCTTTAATAACTGTGCATAATTCTCATTACCATCCGCGAGAGCTGGGCACATATCAAAGGGTGAGCAGACCTCGTTCAGTGAATTCCTGCAGACCAAGTCATTGTCCCCGGAGGCAGAAGTAAACGCCGAAACCAGCAGCAGGATTTTGGGAATTACATGTTGGGTACAAGCTTGATGGTAGTTATGCTATTAAAGTGAGAGCTGTCTCACAGAATCACAGAATGTTCGGGGTTGGAAGGGACCTCTGTGGGTCACCCAGTCCAACCCCCCTGCCGAAGCAGGGTCACCTACAGCAGGC
>Ga0065711_1051315_pt1 | contig 10432 bp, 8 predicted proteins | sample Hoacrofraction12_FD_59098 | JGI IMG/M metagenome (GOLD analysis project Ga0065711, IMG submission 59098) | Hoatzin crop microbial communities from Cojedes, Venezuela - Epithelial fraction 12 v2 (version 2) | ecosystem: Host-associated > Birds > Digestive system > Esophagus > Crop | place...
CTTCCCTCTGAGGGTGACGGAGCACTGGAACAGGCTGCCCAGGGAGGTTGTGGAGTCTCCTTCTCTGGAGATATTCAAGACCCGCGTGGACAAGGTCCTGTGCAGCCTGCTGTAGGTGACCCTGCTTCGGCGGGGGTGTTGGACTAGATGACCCACAGAGGTCCCTTCCAACCCCTACTATTCTGTGATTCTGTGTGATTCTGTGATTCAATACAAGCAGGAATTCCATAAGGTTCCTAAATAAAAAATAAATATATCTTCTGGAAAAAAAAATCCTTTGGACATAACACATAAAGATAGCTTGTAAGTTCCATTACAAGGGAAAGTGACTCAGATTTGATGGAAAGGGACCTGGAAACATTAGAGTGGTTGCTCTCATGAGGAATTCTTAATGTTTCACATTGGGCCTTACCCTAAAAATCCTTTAAACATCTGTAGAATTAGGTTAACATTACAGTTAATTTGAGTAAAAGCAAACTTCTCCTTTTTTAAAAATGAAATATTACAGCTGGTGAAAGTCCCTGACCTCCATTAGTATTTAGTTTCCATTGATTTTGTCATCATCATCAAGGATCATAACTGTTCTGGAAGGGCTTACAACTTAGACTACGTGTTAGATCCCACCTTAGCCCCTCTAAGAGTACCAGGCTAGGAACTTAACATTCATTTGGTATTCAATATATAACAAACAAAAGCATTCATGTTGACTGATCTGTATATGCGTTGTTGTATGTGTTAGGATTCTCTTATTGGTCCAGAAGGCCGACCGTATCCTGGGCTGCATCAAGAAAAGAGTGGGCATCATGTCCAGAGGAGGTGATTCTGCCCCTCTGCTCTGCTCTGGTGAGACTCCACCTGGAGCCCTGCGTCCAGATCTGGAGCCCCCCAGCGCAGGAAAGACATGGACCTGCTGGAGCAGGTCCAGGGGAGGCCACAAAAATGATCCGAGGACGGGAATCCCTCTGCTATGAGGAAAGGCTGAGAGAGTTGGGGTTGTTCAGCCTGGAGAAGAGAAGGCTGCGGGGAGACCTTATTGCAGCCTTTCAGTACCTGAAGGGGGCCTATAGGAAAGATGGGGAAAATCTTTTCAATTGTGCTGGTTGCGATAGGACAAGGAGTAATGTCATTAAAGTAAGGGAGGGTAGATTTAGACTAGATATAAGGAAGCAATTTTTTACCAGGAGGGTTTTGAAACACCGGAACGAGTTGCCCAGAGAGGTAGCGGAGGCCCCATCCCTGGGAACATTCAAGGCCAGGTTGGACTGGGCTCTGAGCAACCTGGTCTAGTTGCAGATGTCCCTGCTCACTGCGGAGGAGTTGGGCTAGATGACCTCTAAAGGTCCATTCCAACCCAAAACATTCTATGATTCTATGAAATATTCTTAAGTGTGCTGCAATGTTTAGGCCAAGAAAACACAAACAGATTGCAGCCTTTTCATTTCCTAACAGAACAGGAAGTGATTTTGCATTTTTATTGTTTTATTTAATGCTGTAGAGATTAACAATAACATCCTAGGCCTGATATTGTGGAGTAGGGTCTTTCTGTGGGCAACAGGACAGTGTTTAGGTGGAGCTAGTGTCTGGAAGAAACACCTCTGCCTTTCTGGTTTGTAGTTTCAGATGGTTTCTCAGTCCAGCAGCTGCTCTTACTCTGCCCTGTTGAGAGCTGGGCTGTGCGGTGTTTCACCTGGTATTTAAGAGCAGTCTACTCTGGAGGCACTTGTACAATTCAGGTAGCAGTATCACGATTTTTTCTCCTGGGAGAGTGAAGAGCCGCTGAACAGGATGTAGTAAGAACAGAGCTTTGTGGAGCTCCCTTGAGACCCTATGCGGCACGTGTAACCCACAAGGTGTGTGTGATGAGCAGTGACCCAAAACCATGTTTCTTCCCTCTTGCCTTAGGGCAAAAAAGTGAAAACAAACACCTTGATATGCTTGTTTGGTCAATTTTCTTTGCTGCAGGGAGTCAGCCTGTAGCGTGTGGGCTAAAGCACGAGCTAAAGCATTTGAAAAAATACGGTTCAATAAACTTTGAATACTCTTTTGAAATCAGAGTTTACGAAGTGGATTAGATATAAGAGGAGCAACATAAAATGCAAGCCATTGAAGAGAAAAGGATCCTCTGTTTTCCACAAGCTTCGTCAGGATATCTCCAAGAATACATTAATATGAGGCAGCAGTAGTGCTGCTAGGATCCCAATATGCAGCTGTCAAGTAACATCTGCCAAAAAGGGACTTGCTTCATTACCTTTAAACCTCTCCATTGCTCATTAGGTCTCACCAGATGGGGATTCAGTATTTTGAAGTCAGTCATCCTGTATGAAGTAATTTGTTCATGACACTGATGAAAAATTATCTACCCATACAGTTGGGACTTTTATGCTGTCTATTTCTGCTGAGTGTCAGTACAGGGCACAACTTTAGCATTTGATGGTAAGAATAATTGAAATATAAAAGGTCAGTTTGGCTAACTAAAAGAATGAGATAGAGTTTTCTATAATAATCTGTTGCTAATGGTCCTGTAACAGAATCTATGATTATAACCCCTCGTAAGGTTTTGCTACAAGTTTTTATTTATTTTAGTTTTTCAAGTACTGAAAAATACCAATTATCTATTCAAAAATATTGTTCCAACCCATCCAGTGGAAGATAAACTGCTGTGCATAATAACTGTTGTATATCTGTTGCCTGATACATTTTTAATGGTTTGTTAAAAAAATAAATGTCAGTTTAATCATGAAAGTGACAATAATAACTCACTTAAATACTTGCATTGTCGCCTGCAAAGGCAGCTGTAAACATGATTCCTTCTAAATCATGCATGTAGCCTATGGGTACAGATATACAGCAGTCCCCTTGAAACAAATTCCCCATCTCCATTGAAATGTTTCATTTCTATTTTCTCTTGTTCACAATCCTTGTTATAAAAAACAGAAAAAAACAAAACATTGTCCCCTGGATCATGTGAATCATTCTTCTGTGAGGTATTGATGACTTTTTGTAGCATCGGAATTTAAAAGGAATTAAAACCCTTGAATTATAATTTAAGCCATCTTTTTTTTCTCCACACTTTTCAATTAAGTCAAACCACACAGGCAAATATGGGAAAGAGACATGTCTACACACACATACATATACATATATGTAGTTATATACGCACACTAGAAACTCACAGTGGAAATTATTTTAAAAAACCTGCAAACAGGACCAAACCAAGTTACAATAATTTCCTCTAAAATTAATAATATTCGTATTTCATGACTAGGTGCTGTCTTGCTGTCTTTGCTGAATTTTCAGTGAACTATATTTTCATTGACTTCAACAGGAAAATACCTCTAACAAGACCTCAGATGAGAACCCTGAGGTATCTGAGTCACCATGGACACCAGCAGGCAAGCAAATCTTTCATTGAAATTGTAGGTGCGAAGTAATTGAAAACTTCACTTTGGGAAAGATACTGGTGTACTTCATTAACTGCAGCAGTACACTGAAGTTTTTAAGGTCCTTTCTTGGCCATAGTGAAGGCAGTGGAGGAGGTTGTGTCCAAAGTCTTCTTACCCTCCTTCATAGCGTGACTGACCTGTGGCTTTTTCAATAGCAGAGGGATTTGCACACTCATTTATGCACCTTTTCAGGAAGTTTTCAATTGACTGCACAGGGAAATGTAGGGTAAGGCTTCTCTTCTCTTACAGTATGATGAGAATTGAGGCTAATTTATGAAAAATGAAACTGTCAGCTTCCTCCCTTGTTTTCCAAGTTGCTTGGAGAATGTGCAGTAAAGATCTTGCTTTGCAGTTCTACTCTGAGCCCATGCTCAACAAAAACAAACTTTTAAAAATTTCTTTAGTTCCCCTTATATCCTCATTTAACCAACCCAGATGCTTCTGCTATTGAAGAACAGCTTTTGTGGTCTGAGGAAGAAAAGCAAAATCTCTAGTTAAGGTTCTGGAGTTAAACAGATCCTTACAAATCTTCACAATGTAAAAGTAAGTATGAAAATAAATAAATAAATAAATAAATAAATAAATAAATGTATGTTATTTTCCTTAAGGAACTCTAGGAAGAACCCAGGTTTTCAATTTAAAGCATCTGGGAACCACAGAATATTTATGGACCACATCTTTCCAGCGAAAGTTCATCCTTACAAACAGGGTATTTCTGTGTGATCACTTAGTATGCATATATAGGTACAAATGTATAGAAACACTTAAAAAGTAATGTTGGAGCCAAACCTAAATAACTTGACCTTGAACATTTTTCTTCAGAAACACTGAGGAAACTCTTCTCCAGTTCAGGTGTTAAGTTGACGAGGAGTTACCAAGCATTTCTTGAAGTTTCAAGGTCAATATAGTTGTTAGTATATATACTAAAAATAAATAAAAAGGATTGTTTGTCATGTACAATGACTGAGACAGATGTACCTCTTTTGCAACTAAGGTAAAAAGCAGTATCAGCCGAAAAAAATCAGAGTAAATTAGTAGCACAGAAAAAGTATGCTGAAGTGGAAAGGAAAGAAAATAGTGCAAGTTGGCAGATAGCAAGTCTTGCATTATCTTAGAGTGGAGATGAGACCCATGTTTGACAACTCCTAGCGAAACACAGTAGTTATTTGCTGAAAATTCCCTCCCTCGTCATAAGTTAAACAAGAACTGTGTATAATTGTCCAGTATGGTTGGCCTGTGGACTAAACAACAAGCCTTTATGCATTGTGTTAACAAAGTGCAAGGAATGCATCTTTCAATCTTAGTGCATTATTCTTGGCTCCGTAGAGCATTATTCTTGGCAGATTATAGCCTTGTAACATTTCCAGAGTGGTGGGGTGATAGCTATTCTGCCTTAAAGGTGAAGTCGATTGAATCGAGGCTCTGCAGACTAGACAAGATAGAAGGATTTAGTTTAATTACTAGTAACATTTTACAGCTATGCCATTGTAAGGGTGGCAGTACAAGCCATAAACTGACTTCCACCAAGATGCAGGATGTGTTTGTCCAGACAAGAAGTGTGTGGTAGTGCATTGGCAAGGTCTGTCATTTTGGTTTCTTCTGCACCAGTATGCTTTATTTTTCCATATGCTGAATGATGGGGTGATGCTGGACCCGACTGCAAGACCAAGGTCAAATATAAGGGCTCAATTCAACATTTCCTAGGTCAGTGAAAAGGAGTGAATTTCAGTGGATTCTGGTGGTTTCTGCTGGAAAATAACAAGTGTGCATTTCAAGACATGGTTTAGTAGGCATGGTGGTGTTGGGTTTACAGTTAGACTTGATGATCTTAGAGGTCTTTTCTAACCTTAATGATTCTATCATTCTATGATCACCTTTCCTAAAAAAGTTTATGCCTTTAACGGTGGTAGAATATTTTTTGTGTGTGTGCTTCCTCTCTTCAGAAATAATTTTAAATATATACAATGTGTCAGTGCATATTTGAAAAACTGACCCTCATGAATAGCAGAGACATCTTACGAATACTTGCACAGAAGTGGAACATCAATATTTCAGGGCTTAATTTACTTTTGTTGAAAAACCTTATCTAAAATACTATGCTTACTTGGTAGCTCTCAGCTGCTCTTTCCCTCAAGTTAGATAACAAGCTGCTGAGAACAGTTAGTTTAAAACACAGTCTTGTCTGGCAAAGGTGGAGCAGAAAAGCTGTTCTTATTTCCCATCTGCATGCCAAAATTAATTTATAACGGTAGTTTTAAATTTTTAAAAAACATTTAGTTAAACATTTTTAATCAATTTTTATTATGAAATAAAGTATATTTTTATTAAAATGCAGACTGTGAGCTCTGGCAGTTTTACTAGCAATTTGGGATACTTGCCTTCTTTTTCTCCTTTTTCTACTAGACTGTCTCATGTATAATTTACTGTGACAAAACATTGGCCCTACTTACTGTCTGTAAATATCTTCCCATTAGAAACGTGTCTGAGGTGTAGCTTTTTAATGGGTGCATAATGTTCTTGGACCTGGAGTTAATGGAATAGTAAACAATTTTTGGTTGCAAAAGCAGTGAAGTGGAAGTGTTCCTCCATAAAATTGGTTTATTGTACATGTATGGATATTTTATGACAAGCACAATAATTTGTATATACTTACAGAGAAATATGAATTCTTGTCACCTCAGTCATATGAATATTTCTGAAGGTGTTAGGCTCATCTTATCATGAACAGGATTTGGCTGTGTACATTCACTGCATAAAGAAGAGTAAAGGCTGTCACTGTAGTGACCCTCTTTATGAAACTGTAAGTGGTGCCAGTACAGATGTGAATTAGACAGATTTTGATAAATACAGATGGTTTCATTCCCATACACAAAGCGTGGAAAAAATCACCTACAGCATATGAGTAGGAGGTGGATAAGTTTGCAGCACTTGAGAAAAATCCATAGTTTATTAAAAGAACCCAATGTCATTTACTGGCTTTTTGCCGTGTCTTAATTATAGAGCTGCAAAGTTAAGAACTGTAAAATGAGCACAGTGAAAAGTCAGGTGTGCTAAAGAGATCACTCTAACTGAAGTAGCAGTTAAAAGGAAGAAAGAGTGGGCTTACTGGCCTTTAAAAAATTATTATAACCAAAACAAAAGAAAAAATAATTGGAACAACTTCTATTTCTGTCAAGCAGAATTACCATGAGAAGAATGTTCACAAACTCTGTATTTCTCTGTGCTTTGAAAACCACTTTATCTGGTCCAGATCATCTCAAATAGATGTTCATCTTATCATTTGTTTTAATAGAATCACAGAATCATAGAATAGCTGAGGTTACTCTGGTCCAATCCCCCTGCTCAAGCAGGGCCACCCAGAGCTGCTTGCTCAGGACCATGCCCAGATGGCTTTTGAATATCTCCAAGGATAGAGACTCCACAACCTCCCTGGACAACTTGTGCAAGGGGTTGGTCACCCACGCAGTCAAAGACTATTTCCTGATGCTCAGAGGGAGCCTCCTGTGTTTCAGTTTGTGTCTCTTGCTGAATATCTTCAAGTACTTGTATACATTTATCATTTCTCCCTGAGCCTTCTTTTCTTGAGCAGTCCCGTTTCTCTCATCCTTTTTTCATAGGAAAGATACTCCGGTCTCTTAATCATCTTAGTAGCCCTTTCCTGGACACTCTCCAGTAGCGCCATATCTCTCACATACTGGAGAACCCGGAGCTGGACACAGAACTACCCCAGCTGTGGCCTTATCAGTGCTGAGGGGAGGGGAATGATCACCTCCCTCGATCTGTTGGCAGTCGTTTGTCTAAGGCAGCCCAAGATATCATTAGTCTCCTTGCCTGCAAGGGCACATTGCTGGCTCCTGTTCAACTTGATGTCCAACCGGACCCCCAGGTGCCTTTCTGCAAGGCTGCTTTCCAGCTGTTTGGTCCTCAGCATCTGCTGGTGAATGCAGAGGTTTCAGCCTGTAGCAGTGAATATTCCAAAGCCCTTCTAGCAATCTATTCCAGAAAATCCTCAAGATTAGGTGTTGTTTTCTTTTCCCATATAAATTATTCTTGCTGCATTTTGAGGTCATTTTTTAAATGCTCTCTCACCTTTTGAGATGGGCTTTGTTTCTCTCTTTGTTTTAACAGTGATTTTAAATATTTCTATGTTTATCACATCCTTTCTCAAACTTGTCTTCCACTTCAGTAATCCTAATGTTCCCAATGTTTTCTTAGGGGTCGTATTTCCTTTCTCACGATCAACATAATTTTCTGGCCATTTTGTGGGGTTTTTTCCTCTTGAGTTTTTTTCCTCTAGGATCACACCTTCTTGAAGTTGTAGTGTTATCACTTGAAGCTATAGTTGCTGCAGAGTGAAGAATTAATGATGCGTTTTGCATAACTTTCCAGTTTAGATATCTCAGTGTGACATTTATTTATTTATAACAATATGATGCCTTGATTCATGTCCAGTTTGTAATCTGTTATAACAGATAATATACAGTTTGTGTTAAAAGTAACAGCTGTTTTGTTTTGATTTTGTGCTTAAACAGTTGATTATTCCTAATAAATTTAGTATTCTGCACTCCAGTGGCAAGCCCAAAAGCTGAGCCACTTCTTGACAAGATCATTAGTCCACTTGATACATCTCCCTACACAGCCATGGGCAATTTCGCTAAAATTGCCGTTGGAAGTTCTGTTTTCACATCCACTTTATGCTAATTTCACTTGGTTCTATGCTTGCCTTATCAAGCTTTGTACAGTTTTAGAAGTTTTTCGTCCTTGTACCCCTCAGCCCTAGATTAGAGATGAGCAGCAATTCGCAAAGGAGATGATTACTGCCTTCTGAGCTGATAAAACTACACAGGTACTGCATCAGACTTTAGCAGGACTGTTATTTACAAGCCTTCTGCTTTTGGGCTGTCCATGACGCTTGGAAAAAGTTCTCCTTTCTCTATTCAATGGAATTTAAAGAGCTTGTGACGATACATAAACATGTCTAACATTGCAGTTAAATAGTTTAGTGAGCTGAATAAAGTTGAGCCCAAGCGAGATAGGGATCAAATTTCCCAGTAAAGGAAGTTATATATTGGCTGCCAAGTTTTAGAAATCTCAGCATCTCTTTCTAAGTCCTCAAGAAGCACTTGAAAATATATCTATATGTTAGGAAACTTCATGAAATCATGCAATTTTAAGGGGGAAGGGAAATCTGTATGAGAAATTGTACTTTTTCTAAGGAGAAATTTCCATTAGTTTCATAAACATGTTTTTATTACAGCTCTGAAACTAAATGCTGATGTACAAAAGTATTAGTTGGATTGGAGTGGAGGATAATCAATGCTGTTAGATCTCTGTATTAGAGACTATCACAGAACTGATATTCTTGGTTAGACAAGATTATATTTTTGTAAGTGTTCTGAGATCTAAAACAATGTAATACTTGTTTTGGACTTAGGAATGGTTTTTAAAACAAAAAAAACCCCTTTGTCGTTATAAGTATTTTATCATTTTTATTTACCGGGTGTTAAGAGCATGCTCGTCTTTGAAATATCTGTGAAAAAAATTAAATGAGATAATCCATTTTAATAAAAATGAATTTTCAAAGGAATTGGGGACTTCTTGTGTTCAGTTGGGAATATTCCATAAAGTACTTCGAGGAGAAAGGAGAATGAAACGGTAGTGAAATAGAATTGCACAGAACTTCATGTATGTGAATCACGTGCTGCAACAGAAAAAGGACAAATAACTGAACTATGAAATTGACAGATTCATCAAGTAATATCCATTTCAAGCTATTTTTCCAGATTTTTTTTTAAGTCTCATGAAAAGTAAAATTTTCTTTTGATGGCAATGAAAGACCTTGGTGCTTGGAAATACAGTTATGTGCAAAAAATGCACACTAAAGTGAATTTAATTTATGGTGTGTCTACTTTATTGGTACTACAATGTCAGAAGATTGAAAAAATACGATTTTTCTTGGAGTCCAGAAGGTTTAATGGAATAAAATTGGGACGATGTACTGTTGTCTCTTTTTTTCTTTCTTCCTTTCTTTTCTCTCATTCCTTTTCTATCATCTGAGGTGAATTATGCTTGACTTTAATAAGACTTGCATGCAGACCACGTACACGACAGGGATACAAATAGAAACATTATCATCTGGTTTTGAAAGAGGTGTAGCTACTGAAAGCCATCTGTGTAATTATCTACTGAAGAAAACCTCTATGAAAGAGTTTTATTCATCAACAAAACATGCTATACAACATTAAAATGACAATTAAACTGCATTAGTAAAAGATTGCTAAAAAAGAAGCTGTTGCATAGCTCTGGGTGAAAAATATTTCCAAACACATTGCTTAAAATTTTATAATGCTATTTTTACTGAAAATGTATGTCAGTTAATGAAGATATGAGGAATGCAAGCTACATTTACATTACATTACATCTAGTTTAGTACATCTGTTGCTTCATTCTCTAGCTTTTGAGTCGTGGTGACTACAGTACTTTAGAGACTATAATGGTCTGATGAATGTAGTTGAGCTAAAAGTTACCACTTTTAGTGAGACCACCATTATAATTTACAACCATTAATGGTTTTATATTAATAAGCAGATTTAATATTTTGTTGTAATTGGTATGAAAACTATGTAAATAATGTAAAGTTATTTTCCCAATTCCACATGTGTAACTGCTGTTGATGCCAAGGACAGCATGGCATTTAGAGTATATGCTTTAATCTCTAGTGGCCCTTTTAGTTTTCATTGTAACATTAGACATATTTCAACTGATCCTAATGTGTTTTAAAAGTCCATATAGTGCCTTCTCATGTCTGGTGGATCACAAAGCAAACCCTGGAATAGTCTCTTCTAACAGAAACATTAATCAATGTGAGTTGTCTGAACTTCTTCATCAACGACCTGGATGAAGAGTTAGAATGTACCCTCAGCAAGTTTGCTGATGACACCAAATTGGGAGGTGTGGTAGATACACCAGAAGGCTGTGCTGCCATTCAG
>Ga0065711_1051317_pt1 | contig 10430 bp, 11 predicted proteins | sample Hoacrofraction12_FD_59098 | JGI IMG/M metagenome (GOLD analysis project Ga0065711, IMG submission 59098) | Hoatzin crop microbial communities from Cojedes, Venezuela - Epithelial fraction 12 v2 (version 2) | ecosystem: Host-associated > Birds > Digestive system > Esophagus > Crop | place...
GGGCCAGACTCTTTTCAGTGGTGCCCAGCGACAGGACAAGGGGCAATGGGCACAAACTGAAGCATAGGAAGTTCCGTCTGAACATGAGGAAGAACTTCTTCCCTCTGAGAGTGACGGAGCACTGGAACAGGCTGCCCAGGGAGGTTGTGGAGTGTCCCTCTCTGGAGATATTCAAGACCCGCCTGGACAAGGTCCTGTGCAGCCTGCTGTAGGAGTCCCTGCTTCGGCAGGAGGGCTGGACTAGATGACCCACAGAGGTCCCTTCCAACCCCGAACATTCTGTGATTCTGTGTAATATTCAAACTTTTATAAGATCCACTGCATTCTCAGCTTGTAGTCACCACCGGTGCCCACTGGTCTTGCCCAAAGACCAAAAATATGCATTTCCAGCAAACACACACGTTGCTTTCTCTTGCCTTCCTTTTCACAATCCAGTCCCCTCTTATTTTTATCTCCAGGTATTTCTAGAGCAATTTGGCCCTCTCCTTTTTATTATATGTGATCTATTAGCTGCATAAATTTACAGACCAAGATTTAGGGATTCTCAGGCACCTAAAACCTTGGAAGCTGAGGGAAAAAATGGACTAATGGAGGCTAATTTGTCTGGCTGCCCACGTCGAAACTATAAAGATGACATGAAAATCAGAGAAATAACTGCATGGTTAGGTGGTCTGGCTCCAAAGATGGTTCTTGAGTCCTAACATCTGGGGGAGCAATCATTTTCCACGTATAATAAGCTCAGCTATTTATTAATATAGAAGTATTTTGCAAAGGGAAAAGTAGTGTGGAACAAATATCAACTAAAAAACCCAGATCCAACAAAAAGGAAAAAATCAAAGACATTTTAATTTTCTGTATTTAATAATGTTCGTTCCCATAAGCGTAAAGCATTAGTTCTCTCCCTTTACAATGATTTGATAGCCATGATATTAAAAATATAATGATACAAGAAATGTATAGAGGGGAAAAATGCCAGAAATAAATTAAATTATATTGATAAACGATAGGAACAACTAATGGTGTTCTCCAATTAGAAAAGTGACTGGGTTTTTTTCCCCTTAATTTTTAAAAAAATGTTTAGTATTGAGAACTATTTACGATTTCCTGTGCAGGCTTTCTGAAAATGTTTCATTAACCCCAGAATTTCCCCTTATCCTCCAACCATTGGAAGCAGGTATCTTGACAGCGGAAAATTATCTGCAAGTACTGTAGTGTTTAAGATTGTGAAAAAATGTGGAAGCTAGGTTGGTTGTGGGATACTGCCCTAGCCTTTCACCTCTGCTGAGCTGGTGGGGGGGGGAACCACCTGTCTTAGGTCACAAGTCAAATGGGCTTCATGATACGAAGGAGTCCCTCAGGAATGAAGACAGCAAAATGAGAAATGAGAGAGAGAGGCACTAGGACTCATAACCTAGTTCTGTATTGCTGCGAGCCAGCTTCCTACAAAAACCTTGCACAAGCATGCTCCTTCCTACTGAGTTTCACCTGGCTGCATCCTAGGAAATTCTTGAAAAATCTCAGCTTTCAATCACTGAAATCACACACACGCATACACAAAGCGCCCTTCAACAGCTTTTGGATCTACATCCACCTTTCTTCAGCAGGCTGAGCTCTCGGCATGGAAAATGCCGGGTTAACTCCTCCCGCCCCTGCCCGTATAGACAGACGTTCACGTCCCATGCCCTGCCGTCGTCAGGGAGGTGACTCCAACACAGCAGGGCCCCTGCCCCGGCCCTCGCTGGGCTGTGCCAAAAGGCTGCTCTCAGCAAGCAGGGTTTGGATGTTCAGCCTCCTCCTCTTTCTCTTCATTTAATCCTGTAAACCTTGATCTTACTCTCCTGAATCATCCTCCAGGCCAGGTAGTTAAGGAATCTCCTATTTTTATCAATCCCTAATAGTTCAGGACAGCAGTAAAATACCTGTGTGCAGGAAAATAATGCACATGGGATTAACTGAGAGGAAAGGTTTCCACTACCATACTTTTCCTCTCTGCCATAAGCACTAAAAAAGCAAATCAAAGCCTACAATGTTTGTAGGGAGTAGCAGTGACTTTCTCTAGTCCAGCTCACATAGCTGGAAGAGAAGAAAAAAGGTCTGGGGCACAAATGACTTGTTCAGGGCTCCCTGTATCATCATCAGACTGCTGCAGCTACAACTGTATTTCTACCTCTATGATAAACGCTAAAATTATTATGTATATTCACATGTCCATATATGTAACTATGCATATATGGATACATGCATCACACATGTATGTAGCAGAGGAAAAGAGCTAGACAATGACATTTTACAGAAAATATGCTGAACACATCATACTAGAGGCTTTGTGTTAAAGCACATGTCCAAGTACAGTTCTTTCCTCTGGCTACTAAACGCAGTGCTTAGGCTGGACATATTGCAACAGAGCTGTAGCAACTGTATTAAAATTGTATTCTGACAAGTAAAAGTACGTTTTCACCAGGCTTCGCGTATGGTCAGCGATTCAACCCTGCCATTAAAGAGAACAGTCAGACAGTAAATATCTTGCGCCATTCTTCCCTCGCAGGAATGTAATTACACCCCAGCACACCAAACCGCCCTATCTCGTCCCTGTGACCTTTGTACTTTAGCAAATCCACAGAGGCGAAAACGAAAAAAAAAAAGAAAGCTGGCACTCTTGCTCTAAGAGCATCACATACTACTTTTAATTTGCTTCAAGATTTCGCTGCCCTTACAAACACTGAACTCTCGTCTGTGTGAACAACCTGACAAGCAGCCAGGCAAAGGGCCACTGGGCGGTCAGCAGGAAGCAAGCCGGGACAAAAGGTCCAAGTTGAGGAACGCTGCTCCGGGCTCTCTGTTGATGCGCAGCCTCGGCAGCCTGCGCCTGGGCCGGAGCCAGCATCAAAATGTACTCCGGGTAACTGCGGGCTTTGATTAAAAAGCCACAGCGCTTAATAACAAAACCTGACTGGAGAGAAAAGAGGACCAAAAAGGAAAGAGCTGAGCTTATGAAAAATAGCTCGTGCCTTCAGGCTCATTTTAAAAATGCATTTTATTGACTTTTTACTCGATTAAAGGATATTCTTTTTCTCTCCTTAGATACTGTCCACTGCTTCATACTGCACATCAATAGATGGCGAACCAATGCAAAAGACTTAGGTAAAGCAATCCAGAACCACTGTGTGAACGAGTTCATGTTTCTCTCAGCATCTCGGAAAAAATGAGCTCTTGCACTACTCGGAAATCCCATTAAACCCACACATGTATAGAAAGTAACTGCATTTCCAGAATGTCTATGTGCGCACTGACACTAAATACTAAGTACATGTAGGCCCAACCAGATTCTAAGCACTTCCGAGTTAACTGCTGGGAGAAGCAGAAGCTTCCAGGCAGCTGAACCAAGTGGCATCGCCAGTGCCAAAAGATGTTTGTTCACTGAAAAATCTCCAAAGTAGGACTTCGGGCAGATATATGAAGGCTCTTTAGAAGTCACAACAGGTCTTCAAAACTAGCTGCTTAACCACAAAACCAAATCACTTACCTCACTTGCAACTGCCCTCTGTACGTGCAGAGAACACGTAAATGTCTCTTGCGTAGGAAGATCTGTCTGTAGCCATCCCTGCAACTTTCCTGTATGCAGCTTTGGGGGATTCCATCGGATGTCTCTTCCCCCTGCCCCTTGTAAAAAACTTCTGAATTTCTTTTGCACGTAAGGAAAAAATAGCCTTAAAATGAGACTCAGAGCTCAAATATGACTTTCTAAAACAGGACTGTGGATTCCTCTCCAAGTAATTTTAACTGAATGACTAAAAATTTCAGCTGAATTATTAAAAATAGATTCTTTTTCCTTACTGCCAGAAAATTTCCGAGTGCCCTGAAGTCAGTTGGCTCAGAAAGTATCACTAATAAATAGAAAGAATAAAAATCATTCACAATTTAAAATTCCTCAGTACATTTTTTAGTTTTGATGAGAAACCTTTTCCACTACATCATATGGTATGCTTATAAAGGCCTTCATATTTAAAACACAGTTAATTAGTTTTTCTTATAGTTCAGGATGAAACCGAAGTAGCGATACAGGACCAAATTACCATCTATCATCTGCCTGGCTACCCCGTTTGCAAGTTCTCACTGCATGAAAAATGCAAGGCAGTTTGCTCCTCCATTGCCGAAGGTAACCTCTCTCATAAATAACTTGCATTTACTCCGGTGTAGAGTGGTGCGTCGACCTGAACAGTCACCGAGGAGCATGCAAGAACTTGCCACCTTACAGTAACTTGCTCATAGGAGCCTTCACTCCCTCTCTCCTTCCTTTGTTGACTCTGTCATATAAATAGCAAGAATAAAAAGTGGTAAGAAGAGATTCTGCAACAGAAGTAACCTAATACGGTGCTTAGGTCATACTGGGGACATACGTTTAACTAAGAAGGGGAATGACCGCCTGGCAGCAGCTTTGACAAACACATGCTGGAGCTCATCGCGCTAGCAAACCGAACAACGCCACAGGAGCACCACAGAGCAGATCTTACCGCAACGCGTGAGTGGGAAAGTGGTGCAAAAAACAGCTACAGTAATCCTTCCACTGTTCAGTTCAGAGGTTTGTGCCCACTTATGAAAGCCGCATTTCACGACCATCTGGTTAAGTCCAGAGTAGAACAGAAAAATAATTACAGGCTTGGACAGTATAAGCTAAGAGGAAAGACTGAAACAACTGGGGTCAGTTACTGGAGAAGGCAGAGGAGGGACAGTGTAACAGTCTTCTGGCAAATTAACAGTTGCTGCAATGTGTAAAGGGAAAACTATTTTTCCATGTTCCTTGGGAACAGTAGCCTAAAACACAGCAAGGAAAATACATTAGATGTCATGAAAAAACCTGTGGGTAAGCAGAGCATGCATTGCCTGGGAATGTTCAGGAATCCCAATCATGGAACTTTTGGGGGACAGGATGCAGGAATAACTGTAGGAAATAAACCAGGTATTGTTAAGCCTGCCTTAAGATCAGGTGGACAGTCTACACAAATTCTTCCTAGCTCTATCTTCTACAGATATTATTTTTATAGAGCCCCATTTTAATCACACTTCAAACTGCAGAATTTACGCTAATATTACACTGAATATCTCTCACAACAACAGGTTTATACTGCCTAGCTGTCATTGATAATTTCAAGCCTGTAATAAATATGTTTTGTAACTAATGAAACTTTATACATATTGAGCTAACTACCAGCTGAAGAAAGACCGCATATTTCATGGCAGTATTTTTTCACTTCTAAGGGCACCCGCATTTTTCTCATGTTAACCTCTGTAAATTAAAAGACAGATTAGCATTCAAAAGCTTATGTATGAAGTGGATGTACAAATCTCCATATTATAAAAAAAAAAATTCATAGATACAAATTTCAGGCTATTCAGACAGCCAGTCATTACACAGCAAGCATTTCTCTTGCTTTATCTGTTACAGTCTGTTTGAAATTATGTTCATCTCTCACTGTAAAAGCTTTCAGAAAACTTGAGAATGGTTTCTGATCCCTTTTATTTTCAATGCCCAGTAACAAGACCCACGGAGGACACCTGCTTCTACCTTCTGGACATAGCTTTCTGCAATTTTTGTTTGACTGGTAGAGAATAACAAACCTTAAAACTTCATGATAGTTGTAGCCAGCTCTGTCATACTGACTTTTCATAGTCATCCCCTCCAGAAGTCAGACCTTCAGTGAGATTTATTAGGAAAATCCAAAAGATATGCTAGAGTACAGTGTCTGAAACACAAGGAACACTGATTTCTATTTCCTTTTTTTGTGCGTTTTGTGTTGTTTTCCCTCGTTTGTTCGTGTGTTACACTGTCAGGCACACTGGAATTAACCAGAAGATATGACCCAGATGTCAGTGCATTTGTAGTGGAAAAAGGCAATTTCAGAATCTAGTGCTTAATAAAATTTTTGCATGATTTCCTACAGCTGTTATCCATGTGCTATTTCAGGATAGATGAATCACTGCACTGTTAAAGAATTGAAACAAACATGCAAAAAACGCCGAAAATGCAAATCCACAAGTTACTTTCATGTGGGATGTAAGTGTAACAGAGCATTTGGGGCTAGCACTGATAAATAACCACTACGTTATCCTTGACACCAGATTCTGGATTCCAAAACCAAAAACCTACTAAACATATGTATTTGTCATATGCAATTATAACATCCTGATTTAGTCACTGGTGTATTTTCTTTCTCTTAGGTTTAATCCTGTTTATTTGTGACATGATGCGGGTTCTCACTGCACTCTGAAATCTAGAGACAAAACAAAAGTCTGTGGTTTAAAACAAAAGCTACACAGAAATCCTTCCAACTGCTCTGCGTGTCCAATGATCCTTAGTGCCGCAACAATGTGCAAGTTCCAGATGATAGTCCTGGAACTTTAAAAAAAAAAAAAACAAAAAACAAAAAACAAACACATTCCTTTTCTCTCAAAGTGTTAAAGAGAACAGGAATTGGTTTGCCCTATGTTAAGAACAGGCATGTGATCACTCTTTGTTGCCTACGCTGCTTTTGAGTAACTAGTATTTGCCCCAGTCTGTGGAATTCAACAAGTGTTGCGCTTACCCTAAAAAATAGATGAAAACAAACATCCGTGCTTACGAATACATTGCTACTGCACTTGGGTGGCCCTCTGCAAGAGAAGAGATGCTGGGACCGAAGTCTCCTCTGGTATGATTCCAATGACCTCAAAGTTACACCAAGACCAACTTGCCCACTGCACTTACTGATACACATGAGGTTTTTAAATAAAAACATATCTTGGGTGAGAGATCGCCAGAAACAGATGCACAAAGCCTTAGAAGGGTTTTGCACACAGCATGGTGCAACTGAGTGATCCTGTCCAGTGAAGCACTGGAAAAGCTCATCAATCAAGAGCCAAAAGCCCACACTCTGGATTTTTTGTTTATCTTCGCATAATTTGTTTACATAAACTTTGCACAATATTTTTAAACCCACTGTTCCTTTGGTATTTACTTATCTTCCTAGAAAAAGCTTCCTGCCAAATAAATAATTAGAAAATATATTTTCCCCTTCCTAATTATTAATTATTGCCACTAGTAAGAGAGGATATTTAAAACAGATTTGATAGTCAGGAACAGCCTACTCTGGTATGTGCGTCAGCAGTCTCACAATTGCAGCCCTTCACACCATTTCTGATAAAAATATAGCATTAAATCATTAGAAAAGAAAAGGCTTATACAAAGGTAGACGGCTGAAGAGATGATTCCAGATATAAAATACCAGGCTGTGGTTTAAGCAGGCCTTTCGGGCGGAAAGGAGGTTTTGCAGCATTTCAGCTGAAGCGGGCTGCCTTCTCTGCAAAAGCAGGCAGGGTTTAACGGAGCAAAGAGGGAGCGACAGCGAGAGAGCGAGTTAGCGACAGGGGAACCAGCTGCATACCCTGCACTGTAGAAGGCAGCCAGGTATTCAGTTCTGCAGAGCAAGGAGTAGGATATGGATTGACAAAGAATCCCTACTGCATCTCAGAATGATCCTTCCACACCCAGAGCTCTGGCTGTAATCCTAGCTAAGAACTGACAAGGCTCCTCTCCTGCTTCCGAGCAGAATGCAGGATCCTTGACCTCCAAATGCTCTACCACTGCCTAAAAAAATTTTTATAAAACTACTGGAAATGCTTATGTCAAATCCACTTCTAGCACCTTCATTAGAGGTCATTAGGGATGGAGATCTCAAGGTCCTCACAGAAATGGTGACCTGCAGGATGAGTCACTATAGGTGTTCACAACAGAACTTGTTTTTCTCTTGTAAAATACCTCAACTAATCACTGAAAAGACACCTTTGAAACAGGTTTTGTTCTTAAAAAAAATGGTGGCCTATCAATAATAAAATAACACACCCCCAAAACCAGCTGCTTCACATTCCATTCATCAATCTTTTGGTTGCTTATGTCAAACATTGACAGGTTTAATGTATTGAGAGACAGGAGTTTGTCCTTGGCTCTAGCAGGAGGGAGGAAATGAAGGCTGAGCACCAGCCTGTAGCACACACACTGAAAAGCCTTTGGAGTAAATCGGGGCCTTGAAAACACTCACCCTTCCATGCCCTGGGATCACCCTGTGCAGATACCACAGGAGACGCAGATGCGTGTGTGCGCCACCCCAAGCAAGGACAAAAACAGCCATCCCCGAACTAGAGCACCTTCTTTTGGATATACTTTGGGCAATGCAAGAGTAACAGGCACAAGCCCCAGCACTATCCTGGGCAATTCCAAAATCTCTCCTAGCTTTATTCAAAAAAAAAAACCAAACCAAACCAAAAAAAACCAAAACCAAAAAAAACCTCAACCAAACCAACAAAAATCTGTCTATACAAACGCATCCGCCACAACGTTCTGCATTAACACAGAGCAAACAGCCCCTGCAAAAGCAAACACACTAAGCAGCCAAATAGATTTCTCCGATTTCAATTTTGTGGGCAAATCTGAAAAGTACCAAGAAAGTACACGTCTCTTCAAAGGACACATGTCTCATAAGTCACGAAGGTCTTGAAAGTAAGACTAAAAGCGAGTCAGAGAGTGCTGACAGAGGGTAGAAAAGAGGAACAAGTGCTGAGTGCTGTTGTCCTGAGCCAGTCCCACACATTAGGAAATAAAAGACAGTGGTGATACTGAATTAGGACCTGTGCTTCTTACTGACAGTTTTGTACAGGGAGTTTGGGAAATCACCTGATTACAACTTGTACTGGTACTTTGTCCTGTCTTGCAGTGTCCCAGAAGCAAATGCACTTGCCTTGGCAATCTGCTGGTTAAAGGAAAAAAGAGGGTTGCAAGGCTCAGCTCAAGTCCGGATCCTGTTTCTCCGCAGAACTGGGAGCACCTCCAACATCTTTCCTTGGGGCTCCTTCCCCCCAGCTCCTTCACAGCTTGTTAAGAGAATCAGAGCAAGTTCATTCCCATGTACACAACCCCCAAGATAATTTGTTTGGGAAAGAAATGCATCAACTCCAACCGCAAAGACAGCAATCTTTCCTGTAAGTTTGTAATACCAACATGCGAGCCCCTCTAGTGCTGTAGTCGCATGCCAAATTCAAGACACTTGTTTTATCCTACACGTGGTTTATGCTATTAATTGTTAAATCCGTGTTAAACACAAGATTGAGTATATCTTAAACACTACCAAAACCTGGTCATATTCCCATCCTTACACTGGGCACCATCCCCCAGATAAAAAGGAAGGTTATGCTCATTCTTCTTCACGTTCACAGTCGTCTTCAGCCCAGGTAACGCAGCAGGCTAGGCTACTGTGCCAACAGCACGTTCGGCCACCCAGCTCTAATCCGATTCAGAATACCTACCGCTCATTCAGAAACACCAGTGATGTGGTCAGTGTCACAGCCCGTTTCCTGAAAGAGTGCCCTGACTATAAAGTAAGCAGGGCCTACCTTGGCTAAAATAGGCAATAGGTCCAGAGTTAGCCAGTTCAACTACCCAACTGATATGTTCAGGAGGATAATAAAAAGCAAATGTTACTTTCAAGATCCTCCATCTTCTCTAGGTGTTATATACGGTTAACCAGAGGGAAAGATGTCTCATAGCAAACACTGACCTGAAAAATCTGTTATGCTACACATTTGCTTTAAAACTCTGTAAAACGGGATTAACGGTACTTCTCCTACATCCTGGGGTGTTGGGAGATCAATGCATCCAAGACTGAGGCACTCTGGTACTTCAGCGATGCAAACCATGGAGGAATCCAAGATAGACAGATAATTCTCATTCATACCAGATGGGGAAACATTGAAGCAGCAAGAAATTAAGCAACCTGTCACTCAAAAAAAATACGTGGAGAGTGTCACAGAGAGAACTGCATCCGCCTCTCCCGGTTCTTCAGACATTTGGAACAAGCTCCAACATGAAGAATATTACTGGAAATAACAGCACGGGAGACACATGACTAGCAGATTCCCAACTACATAGCCCAATGAATACAAAACACCACCTCCTCTATCCCGTCCCTGGTGTTAGCATATATTACCGCACAAAATGACTGAATGCAGCACGACTACACTCGTTTTGATAGCGATTGTTTAAGTCAGTCAAGGGAAGAGCTGGCTGTCACTTCTAATCTTTTCCTATGAAATGTGGCAGCACCAGCTATGCCTCGGTCCTTCTGCAGGATCTTACACCTCTCAGTACCGACAGGCTCACTGCTACCAAACAAGCTTCATGGCAATGTAGTAACTAATGACATTGGAAGAATGACTCCTGATTTCCACTGGCAATACCTCTGCCCGGCTGGTTTCAAGAAAAGTTTTCATCAGTCAAGGAATAGCAATTTAGAAGCCTTAAATGCAGGGACAGAGATGCCCATGGGATTCGTGTGTGTTAGCTTTGCTTGCAACAATAGATTAGGAAATCAGATCAAGAGCTACAAAAAAAAAAAAAAAAAAAA
>Ga0065711_1051318_pt1 | contig 10430 bp, 6 predicted proteins | sample Hoacrofraction12_FD_59098 | JGI IMG/M metagenome (GOLD analysis project Ga0065711, IMG submission 59098) | Hoatzin crop microbial communities from Cojedes, Venezuela - Epithelial fraction 12 v2 (version 2) | ecosystem: Host-associated > Birds > Digestive system > Esophagus > Crop | place...
GTCCACCAGAACACCCAGGTCCCTCTCCGCAGAGCTGCTCTCCAGCAGGTCCACCCCAAGCCTGTACTGGTGCATGGGGTTGTTCCTCCCCAGGTGCAGGACCCTGCACTTGCCCTTGTTGAATTTCATCAGGTTCCTCTCTGCCCAACTTTCCAGCCCGTCCAGGTCTCGCTGAATGGCAGCTCAGCCTTGTGATGTATCCACCACACCTCCCAGTTTTGTGTCATCAGCAAATGTGCTGAGGGTACACTCTGTCCCTTCATCCAGGTCATTGATGAAGAAGTTAAACAAGACTGGGCCCAGTACTGACCCCTGGGGGACACCACTAGTTACAGGCCTCCAGCTAGACCCAGTGCCGCTGATGACAGCCCTCTGAGTTCTGCCATTCAGCAAGTTCTCAATCCACCTCACCGACCACTCATCCAGTCCACACTTCCTGAGCTTCCTTAGGAGGATGTTATAGGAGACAATGTTGAAAGCCTTGCTGAAGTCAAGGTAGACAACATCCACTGCTCTCCCCTCATCTACCCAGCCAGTCATGCCATCATAGAAAGCTATCAGATTGGTCAAGCATGATTTCCCCTTGGTGAACCCATGCTGACTACTCCTGATAACCTGCTTTTCCTCCACTTGCTTAATGATGACCTCCAGAATGAGCTGCTCCATCATCTTTCCTGGAATGGAGGTAAGGCTGACTGGCCTGTAGTTCCCTGGGTCCTCCTTCTTGCCCTTTTTGAAGATTGGAGTGACATTGGCTTTTTTCCAGTCTTCGGGCACCTCTCTTGTCCTCCAGGACCTTTCAAAGATGATGGAGGGTGGCTTAGCAATGACATCCACCAGCTCCCTCAGCACTCGTGGGTGCATTCCATTGGGGCCCATGGATTTATGGGCATCCAGATCGCTTAAGTGATCTCTCGCACAGTCCTCCTTGACCAAGGGAAGGTCATCTTTTCTGCAGGCTTCATCTCTTATGTCCAGGGCCTGGGATTCCTGAGGGCCGGCCTTGGCACTGAAGACTGAAGCAAACAAGGCACCCACCTAATTCAGCAGTGGCCCCACATTACCCCTAGTCTTCCATATTCTGCTGATGAACTGGAAGAAGCTTTTCTTGTTGTCCTTTGCCAGATTCAATTCCAGGTGGACCTTAGCCTTCCTCGTTGCATTCCTGCATGCTGTGACAACATTCCTGTACTCCTCCCAAGTGGCTTGTCCCTCTTCCTCTTTCCACATTCCATAGAGCTTTCTCTTCCGTCTGAGTTCTGCTAGGAGCTCCTTGCTCATCCATGCGGGTCTCCTGCCTCCTTTTCTAGATTTCTTTCTCAGGGGATGCACCAATCCTGAGCATGGAGGTAGTGATGTTTAAACAGCAACCAGCTTGCTTGGACCCCAGCTGATTGCACACTGATTGGAGTCTTGGCTATTGCTCACTGCTGCATTAAGCCTGAATTCTATACTTTATGAAGACAGGAGTAGACTAGAGGGAGACCAACAAGAATGGTCAGTAATCAAGGAAACTTGACCTGTGAGGAAAGGTTGGAAGGATTGGGACTTCTTCATTTGTAAAAGAGAAGACTGAGGTGTGGTAGTGGTCTTCATACAGAAAAGGTATGCTGCAGCACAAGGAAATGCAGTCCTCTGCATGTATGCTGGAGGGGTGGGGAAAACAAGGAACAGAATTCCAGCAAGGCAGACTTATGAGAGACATGAAGTGTAAATTTTCTAACAATAAGAATAGTTAAAAACTGGACTTGGTTGCCTTGGGAGGCTGTGGACTTGTTTTCACTGTAGATTTCTAAGAACAAGTTGGACAAATATATATTGGGAATATATTAGGTAAAGTTCATCCTACCATGGAGCATTGGGAAGATGTAGATAACCTCTTAAAATCTCTTCTGGACCTGTCTTCTCTGACAACTGTGGGCAAATGATGTTCCTAATATGTCAATGTAGCTCATTTTTATTTCTGCATTGCTGATTTTAATAAGAGATAGTAAGAGAAAATTAAGAGGTCACACAAAGTCAGAGGCTGAAATTCAAGCCTGAATTGCAAGATTACGCTATGTGCAAGAGGCAAGGCGTGAATTTAATCTCGTATTGGAGATACTTTCTCTCATAACGTTGCCTTCGTAAGATCCACATGTTATTAGATGTGGTCTGACATTTTGGAATGTTTCAGAATAATGGTTTTCTATTGAATCTTTATTACCATCACCCATTATAAAAATGCTGTTGTTTGAGGCTGTGCATTGTGATCCAGATGAACTAATTATTTATTGAGGAAGTTGAACCACTGAAATAAGGAACATTAATTGTTTGTTCTTCCTGGCAGTGCTGCTTGACAGCATTGCTGGGACAGCTATGCAAACAAAGGTTAGGTGCTGTACTTGTGTAATGGTACTAAAGTGGGGAAAGCCTTTATATCTTCCTGAAGCTGTATATGCATCACAGGAACCTAGTAAGCTTGTTCTAGGGGGAAGAACAGACTATAACCTCAAAATTTAATGTATACTTTATAAGTGACTCCTTGGACAAAATTTATTCTAGGAGTACAGATGGTGCCTGTCTTTTCCAAACCTTCATGACAGATCTAGACATTCTCAGTTTTCTGTTTAAAAATGGCTCTTTCTGAATCAAATTTTATTTTCCGTATTGAATGTTGCTAGTGGAAATGGATACATTATTCATTTTTAAGTTTACCTGGGATTTTGGATAGAAACTGTACTGTTTCATTGTGCTACCTTTCTAATTTTAGAACCACAAATCAAACAGTAATAGCAATAATGAAAGTAATAATGCCAACCAAGTTTATTCTGTGAGCTGCAGAAGGCTTGGGACAGAGTGCTGGAGGGTATATTGTAGGACATCCGTCTATTTGTTGTCTGTATTGACGAGTAATTAAGGAAACAATAACTGGAACTGCAGATACAATGACAGACTGTGACTTTCCCACTGCTTCCTGTGGAGCTGGTTTGCAGTGGGAAAGGCTTGGGATATGGGTTATGTGGCAGAGGAGTGATGTTTTTTTGGGCTGGGAACTTGGAGAGTTTGGAAGAGTCTTGCTTTTAGAGTAGACTGATTCCCAGAGTAAACCTGTGTCCAGAATTTTGTAAGCTTTGCAGAGGGTTCAGAATCAGGGTAAAAACTGCTCCCATGATGTCTGTCAAGGTCAAATCAAAACTCTTGAGTAAGTGTACTCTTGAGTAAACTCCAAAGTTCAGGATATTTAAGGCTTGAACTGTATAATTCTTTGGCCTTGACCCCTCTCTGTGAAGCCCTTAAGCATTCTCACAATATGAATAATGACAGTGATCCCTGAAAGATAAGGCTGGTTAATAACACTATAACTATTAATATGTAATGAGTCATGCTGAAATGAATGTGCAGAAGTTTTTTTTCTTTTATTATTTTTGTCAGTGGAGCTTAATAATGGGAAGCAGAACTCCCAGTTCTATGTCTGACTTGTGGCAGTTTGTCTGTAAACCCACCATGTCAATAAAATCCTCTGTATCTCTCTCGGTTGACTGATTTCTAGTATGTGTCCCAGAGTATGTTTCACATCACACTTCCTTCTGAAGCTTAATAAATTCCACAAAGTGTTAAGCAATAGTTTTATAATTTTGCATAGTTATAAAGGTTTCAAATCTAGTTTTCTTTTCGTGGAGAAATCATGCCTGGAAGGCACACTGTTCCTTAGGGATTTAAATAGTGCTGTTTACTTTCACAGCTATAAGGTGCCGAACGTGTAGAGTCAAAGCAAGCTAGAAGCATCTTGCTGTGCATCAGAATATCTGAAATGTCATGTTAAGCTCATAGACAGAATTTAAAATAAAAAAATGTATGCTTCTTTTAATGGGCAGGCTTTGTAACTACTGCTGTTGCACAGTCTTATTCCCTAGAAGCTGAGCATTACGTAATTGATTGGGCCATGCTTTTCCTCACTGGTCTCATCCATGTATGGCAGAAAACCTAGTAATCTGTAAATTGTGTGGAGGAAAGAGCAAGTTAGAGACTGTCCCTTGTCATTTGCTATGTGAGTGCCCCTACATGTGCCGTATATCAGTTTTATTTTCTACCGTGACTCTAAGCTATGAGAATAGAACTCTCCAGAGCATCTTAAAAGACATCTTCTATTAAAGGTGGAAAGAGTTAAGCAAAATGTGGACAGTAGATCTCACAGCCAGAGGTAAAAATAATATACATGGGTGTCTCTCATGCTTTAATTGGAAGAGAGGCATAATAGTGTGCAGCTTAGGTTCCCTTGCAAGAATGTTTTGTAGAAGAGTGCTTGGTGGAGGTTGAATGGGGCAGGCAAAGGTAGGGGGAAAGCATCTGTCTGTGTTAAAGCTGTGACAAAATACTTGGAAAATGCCCAGAAAAACAAATGACTAACACTTGAGTTTTGCACTGTATTCCCTAGAGGTAATAATTTTCCCTGTGAAGAAACAGAAGTTGATATTGGAGAAGGTCAGACAGCCACTGTGGTGCTGAAGATGGATGTGAGGGCCTCCTGTGCAAGATTAAATTTGAGAAAAAGAAGCAAATCAGGAAATAGGCATGGCACCTGATTAGGCTCCTGTGGAACGTGATGTGATGTGAGCCCGACTTCTGTCGTTCTGGTGCTAGCCAAAAGGGGCCCAGTTTGAGAGCTTTGCCTTCCCTGTCTTCATAGGACAAATTTGGCCTGAGAAAAGGACTACTAGAGAAAAAAAGACTGGAAACTGTGGTGTAAATTCACTAATGGGTTGTTGGATAAGGACTGCAGAAAATCCAGCACTCCTGAGTGTCTCAGAAGTGGCTCCCTGTAAATACATACTCTCATGAATTTTACTGAAGTAAGGAGTTTTGTGAAGTTGGATTTTGTTTAATTTAGTTGGGCCCATGTCCAAACCACCCTGGCCTGTATTTTGGCCTAATGAGTACTTGGCTGGGATGCCATCAACTGCATTGCTGGTGCTGTAAGAAGTGCACAAGGATTGAGGAGTCCTTATGTGGTGCTCTTTGCCTGGATGGGTCCAGGAGCCCAAGCAAAGCATATGAAGGCTGCTGCCCAGCTGGCTTTTGTAATAGTGTAGTTGAAGAACTGACTGTGCTTTTTATAGGAGCTGAGGATGATAATTATTAAATTCATATTCAGAGTCTACAATTTGGTAGTGATGGTTTGTTTTGCCTAAATTGCCCTGTTCTTTCCAGTAGACCCTTAACTGTTCCCTTTTTTTTAGAAAAAAAAGAAACAACAAAACCCGACAAGCTGTTTGATACTGCTGGTACAAGATGTCTGTGACATTCCAGCTCCAAAAACAACCTCATTTTAATATCAGCAAAGTAATTCTGTATTCAAACACAGAGAAGCTGTAATTAAGCTTTGTGCAGTGCTACCTCAGAAGAGATGCTTTTTAAATGTGAACCACATGCATCATTATTAGTGCAGTTGGCCTGTTGCCCATCAAAGCACTGATTATTTTCTACAACAGCTACTCCAGTTCCTTTGCATTTTCTGTTTCCTGTTATCTTGTGTGGACATCAGCAGTCCCTTTGTCAAATTTCTTAGTAAAATCATAGCACTCCAGACTCATAGGAAGGGGATTTATCAACACTGCAGCAGTTAATTACTTTAGCTAGCATATGGCACTGTCCTTTGAACAGTGGAGATGCAGAAAGTGTGTGGATACTGTTGGAAGTGGATCACTTTGAAAGTTGTTCTGTCTTGGTGGGGAAGTTAAGACAACTAGTAATGGATTTGGTATCTTCTGTCTTCTTTTTGAAGTGGTCCAAAACTGTCTTACTGAGCTATTTTGAGAGATGTTGTACTTTAAAAAGGCTGACTTGTCTGTTTATTTGTTTATATATTTTGCTTAGCTTGGCCTTTTTGGGTGCATTTTCTCATGGAGTTGTTAGTGCTTAGTTAGGTGCTTGAATACACAATTCCTGAGTAAATTTGTCCTTTGTATCTCATTCTCTTTCACGTATGTTTCCCAGAGGAGCTCCTTCAGCCAGATCTGTTGAAGGAATAATTGTTTCATCAGGATTTAATGCATATGTTGATTGCAATTTGAAGACATTCTCTTGAGGAGTTTTCATCATTTCAACAAGGGATCGTAGCATGTAAACAAGGAAATAAACATTATCTTTCATATTAATCAACAAGATGATTAAATAATAACCACAATTGTTAATTGGTACTTAGAGATAGAGGGTAATGACTGTCTTGAGTTCGACAATGAGAGTACCAACAGGTAGAGACTCTTTTCTGCACAGTAAACCTGCACGTAATTTAGGAGGCATTATGGTTTTAATGTGCAGCTGCAAGCATAGTGAAATTGTGCCACTGTTTGCCTGGTGTCCTATTTCAGGCATATGTTTTCATACTGAACGAGGTATTAGCAAGGGGATTTGAGATTTAGGCAGCTAAATCAGTTCTCATTGCCACCAAAAATGCAGGGTTCTGTGTAAACCCATGCTTGCAGTGTCTTGCTTTGCTGTGGGATGCAGTTCCTGCTGGTTTCAGGATGCAGCAGGAGTCAAAAGCTGCTTCTTTCCTTGGAGGCAAAAGTCCACTTTGTCCCTCACAAGACAGTGGCTTCTGGGTCCCTCTGAGTTTGGAACTAGGGCCTGATTTTTCCATCACATGAGGCTTTGTCTTTTTCTAAATACTGCAGTGTTTGCAGAGGTTGAAGGAAGAATGTAGGGGGTCTGCATCTCTAGAAGCTGATGAAGTAAAATGGTCCAGGAGTTTAACACTCGTTCGGGAATATAGAGCACAATATTGGGAATTTTGGTGAACTGTATGGAGAGTCCTGCCCCTTGTATGGACTAGCTGTCTAATCTTGACCCAAGTGAGTAATTTTGCTCCTCGGACACAACCAGTTCTTTGTACTGGAACTCATTTGAAGGAAATACTGCTGCTGGAAGAAACCATGCAGCCCTCCTGCTCATGGTGTTTATTTTTCCTTCTAACCTACCATAAATATAAGCAAAGGAAGAGCTTCCTTCTCTGATGAGCTTACTAAGCTGACTTGGCCTGGTGACTAGATTCATGGCAAGGTTAGGGGTCTCGATTTACCCTGAATTAGGTATGACAGCAAAGCGTTGCCTTAATTTCTCCGTATGTCTCTTGCTTATAATACTTAATAGATGCTAGTGCCAGTTTGATGTCACTGAAAAGTACATGGAGATCCTGGGCTGAAAGTTGTGATGAAAATATAAAGTAGCCATTGTATAAAGAGACTTTTTGTCATCACGTATTTGTAAACTAATTTGTCCAAAGTGCATTTATATCACAAGCATGGATCAGAATAGTGCTTTGTCCCCAGAAGACCTGATGGCATCAGTAGCATGCTCTCAGGTTGCCCACAGATACTGGCAGTTTAACACTTTGCTTTTTTGCTGGCTTAACAGTCATGCAAAGTAATGTTAAAAGACAGCATGTTGGATACTTTTTCGATATGTATCTGAGGGTGGGATATCTACTGACAGTCTCCGGGTCAGATCACACACGTCTTATTCAGGTGGCAAAGCTCTCCTTGGCTTTGACAGAGCTAAGATTTCACCCTCACTGCCACCCCCAGTTGCCCAGCATGTGCTCACTAAGACACATATTTCTTCTACTTAACTCTGCAGGGTGATTTTTTCCCATGTGGGTTTTGATGTAGAGTTTCTGTTTTTGTTCCTTGCTGTACTGTTTGATGTTGCTGATGGGGAATAGCAGAAAAACTGATAATGTTCCTATTCTTATTCACAAGGAAGAATGTTACAATTTTAATTGTATGTTTTAATTTTTCCTTCTTCTTTATCTTTTATGTTTTGAAATTCTGCATTTGAAAAGCAGGATCATTATCATTCAGTACATTAAAGCATGTCTTTTTAATAGCTTTCCCTTTTAATATGAAAGAATGGAATTGAGGAGGAAAAAGCAATCTGTCTTTAAGGAAATTCTCTGTTATCCAAGGTTTTTCAGTGCAGCCAACAAGAGAGGATCTTGAGCTCAGCTGACTTGGAGTGTTATTCTGTGACTTGAGTAACTTGTAGAATACAAAGAACCACTTTCATAATGTTATCACCAACAAAGTCCATCTGGTCCTGCTAGTGACAAGGGGATTATTTCATGTTTTTATTACGTCAGTGAGATTTTAGCATTTTAGGATTCAGCTGTCAAGCTGTTGGAGGGAAAAAGGAGAAAGTTAGATTATAATTGAAACTCTGTTGGAGGAGAAATTAACTGAATATTTTGCCAGTAATTTTTCTACCATATTTCCTTCTATTAGTTTCCTGATGGTTTGTCCTTATGAAATCAGATTAGAAGGCGATAGCTTGATTTGTTAAGCAGGCAGTGATGGCAATGAGCATCTGTTTGTCTGGTCCAGAGTCCCATTAACACCTAGTAACATTGTTCTTTCTTGCTATTACTTTTATACAGAGCAGCACAGAAGCTTAACCTGTCTTCGAAGAGAAAGAAATACCATCCGCCCCTGCCACACACACACGACTTCTCTATTTACGCTACTAACTTTAGTGGCATCCTGCAGCTCTGTCCTCCCCCAGCACCACCATGCCTTCTGAGAGCTGTGTCCAAAATCAAGGACAACCCTGGCATTGGAAAGGTAATTTTGGATTTTAATTTTTTTAAAAATAGTTTTCTAGATTAATTTTAACAGGGCTGGAAGCTTTCAGCCTAGAACAGAGTTGGATAGGCTCAAGGGAAGGGTATTGGGATACAGAGTAGAGCCACATACGTTTGGATGTGCCTGAGAGCTACTATCGCCTGTTGACTTTGGAAAGAGCTGGCAGCCTCACAGCAGATTCAGTGCTAGAGCACTGGCTTCCTTGCAGCCAGTTAACATCACTGACAACAACATTGGCAAAGGTTGTTTTGTCCTTACTCTGTTAAAGTGAGAGACAAAATTTCCTTTGACATCATGAGACCAAAACCAATGCATGTACAGGCTTCAGCTGGAAGAAGGGCATTGCCAGCAAGGTTCAGCCACTGATGCTGATACTGTTTGTCTGCTGGAGGTTAAGGAGATGCATTGAGTGAGCTTTGTTTCTGTCTGCTTCACATGTCGTTGTAAATCAGGAGTATGGAAATGAAGTAGCAGGAGAGAAATAGATGTCTCTCCAAGTTCAGAAATACAGCACCTTTAAAATTGTAAAATTTGTTCTAATTTTACTTAAAATTAATTAAAATACAACCAAATTATTTAGAGCTTTATTCATATTTATAAATGTTTAATCACCCACATGACAGAGTCTGAATACTTATTTACATAGATTACAAGAGATTAGCATTTGAAGATAGAATTGAAGTATGTAATGTGCACTGGAGAGCTAAAATATGCACCTTGAGTAACCATATAAATCGGCATTAACATAAAGAGATTCTCAGCCTAAATACCTATAGCTGACACTGTTGTTCACAGAGAATACTTTGTATTTCTTAAGTCAGTGGGTTTGTGCCAAATGGAAAACAAAGGAGTAATTGGGGATGTTTTAAGCAGGTGAAAATCCACAGGTGAAAAGGTGGTTTCTTTTGTTTTTCCAGTGTATTAGAAAAGAAGATGTAATATTAAATGGTGGAATACAGCAAACCTGGCACAGGAATTTACAGATTCGCATGTGGAGGAGGGTTTGCTAAGGAACACCATTTCTCTGTGTGTTTTTTAGCAGAGCCCATTAGTTGTCCCTGCCTCTTCTCTGTGAGACTTAACACTTGGCCGTGGCACCAGGAATGACAGGGAGGGTGGCATTTCTGAGGCTCTTTGCCTTAAGACGACCTTTAAAGCATGCTTGTATCTCCTTGTGCTTGCAGCTCAATAAAACTGTTGTTGTACCTCATTGCATTTGTGTGCCTGCAGCTATGTGTAGCCAAGAGGCTTCAGCCTTATTGCTATGCTTTGAGGTGGCCAGTGGAGCTTACCAGGATGACTTGTGCCTCGTGGAAAGCTCTGGTGTATCTGGTGTCTTCAACAGATCAACAAAGTCTAATAAAGATAAAGTGCATGATCCCAGAGGGCAGGAGATTATATGCCTTGGGTCATGTGGTCTACCTATGTTCTTCATTAGTGAGCACAGCAGAGGGCTTTCAAAGGGAAGAGCTCTGTGAGAATGCCAAGGGGCATGGCAGGACCTTGAGCAGCTATGCTGCTCAGCTGTATGACCTTCTGCTCCAACGTGGGATGATATCTGTTACGTGTTGGCAGTGGGGTGATATTTCTCTCTTGCCTGGCACACTACACCAAGAATTTCCAGTCTTTATGGATCAACAAGCTGCAGTTGACCCTCGGATATCTCTGTTGTTTAGCTCTTAGCTGAAACCATAATTGAATCACAGAATCACAGAATGGTAGGGGTTGGAAGGGACCTCTGTGGGTCATCTAGTCCAACCCTCCTGCCGAAGCAGGGTCACCTACAGCAGGCTGCACAGGGCCTTGTCCAGG
>Ga0065711_1051319_pt1 | contig 10430 bp, 7 predicted proteins | sample Hoacrofraction12_FD_59098 | JGI IMG/M metagenome (GOLD analysis project Ga0065711, IMG submission 59098) | Hoatzin crop microbial communities from Cojedes, Venezuela - Epithelial fraction 12 v2 (version 2) | ecosystem: Host-associated > Birds > Digestive system > Esophagus > Crop | place...
TTTTTTTTTTTTTTTTTTTTTTTTTTTTTTTTTGAGGTCAGTCAAGACATAACACTATGATAACTACACTGTAGAGTGCAGTACTCAAGCTGGGACACATAGAACTACTTGCTAAAGATTCATTTACTTGCCATTTCTCCTATCTTTTCTTTCTGTGGCCTTTCCAGATTAAACCAGTGTCACATAACATGTAGGTCAAAACAAGAGTGTAAATTCCTTCACTCATATTCATTAAAAGAACACACTCTCCTGGAGATCACTTGCACAAAAGTAAAAAAAAACTTCCTTATATACTGGCACAAAATGAAAGCGTAATTCAGTAAGTTGCAAGGGAATCTCAAAAGTAGGTGGTCAGAAACATGATACAAATTGAGTTATTCGGAATAGGAACTTTTTCTGCTTTAGGATTTCTTCTTCATAAAAGATGAAACTAGACTGATGTTTGAAAATCTCAAAGATTATGTACTCAAGACTGTAAAAGCCATTTATAAATCCTACTTTAGTTTACTGAGACCATGAAATATCTTTTATGCTGTAGGGTGCCAAAGATTCAAATTAGCATGTCTAATTTAACTGAATATTATTTTAGAATAGTTATCAACTTGAATTATTTTTTGTTGAACACATTCTTTGTTTCCCTGTGCATATTCCAATCACACAACTCATGGATCTGATATTCCCACCATCGAGTCTATGATGTTTACACAGATCTCCCTGCAGGGCATTTTGGCCTAACTGCATCGTTATTTCAACAGTATGTCCTAGTTTAATGACACTGTTACTTGAAATGCTGTCTTTTGCAAGTTTTCTTCCCCCTTAGGTTAACTCAGACCTTCCACACTGAAATCAGAAAATCTGACCCTACTACTAAGCAAAAGATGCTGGGAGCTGAACCCTGCTTTCTCAAGCACAGGACTCTCAGCACTTCAGACCTGTAGAGTGTGTAATGTGACAGCTGAGATTCTGGGTTTTATGAACACATTTAAATCTTAATGCAATGTCAGTACTGGTTTCTGATAATGTGTGCTAATGATCTGAAGATACAATTACTTAAAATGGCATATTAGGATTCATTTTTTTGACAGAGGTGGGGACGCTACTGTGTTCTCACTTCCATTCTTTTCTATTTGCCCATCACCAGAAGAAAAATCCTTCTCCCGCAGATCCATTTCTAGGAACAAGTAATGAATATTTTAAAATCACTGTTAGATATTTATGCCGAGTCTTATTTGGAAAACAACATGGAGCCATCCCATATTGCAGCTTACAAGTATAACATTTTCAAGTGAGTAAAGCATGTGTTAAGCATTTTCAGTGAAATTTAAGCTTCTGAACACAGAAGACCCTTTTGACAAAGAGACTTGATTTCCATTTAATAAGCAACTGAAACAAACAAGTGCCTCATTGAAAAGAAATGTCACAAGGTAGCTGCTAAGTCATTTGAAGATTTAAGAAACAACAGATAATGTGGATTTTTAATTCATGAGTATTTACACATACTTAATTTGAGATTTCCCATAGACCTAAACATTTAAGTATGTAATCCACACTTTTCTTTCTTTCTATTTTGAATGTCAGCAATGCTAAATCTGTGCATCCAAAATCTATGAACAGTTTCAGAACGTGCCAGAGTTCCTAATAATTAGCCACTTACTTCCAAAGCATCCTACAATATTGACTAGTAGTCATTAAAAATTCCTTCTAAGCCTTGTAATATATTCTCATCTTCACTTTGAGAAGGTAGGCGAGTACAGAAAGATTCTGCTTTTACAGACAAGTACAATGTGTCACGAGTTTCCCTATTGATACTTGTTTGCTCTATTTACACATGAAAATTGGGATGACAGTGTCAAAGAATGTCCTCAGAAATTTGAGGATCATTACCAGGATTTAAAGCCAAAGATTCTCCAACCCAAACTTTACCAAATTTACTTCACTGAAGCAAATACAACACCTCTGGGTTTCAGAAAACCTCTGCACACAGCATACAATTCACACTTCTCTTCAGTGAGGAAAACTTTACACATTCCTTTTTAGAGTAGAACCTCAGTGCAACGACCTGCTTTCATTCCAAAAACTTAATGACAGTTGCGGGAGCTCAAAAATTTTAAAAATCAAGCATGAGAAAAAAAACACAAAATGACAAAAGAATTAATTTTTTAAATCACAGGAGATACATGTGACAGCATGGGATTTTCAGGTAAGTGCTATCTGACTTGAGCTGGACTTACTGATCCTAAATCATTTAGCTTGCACAGAAAAATCCACACTCTGGTGAATAAAGTCTTGTGGTTTAGCAGACATCTGAAAAAGGGTTTTATTTTCACACACTGCAGGAAAACGCTGCTGCAACATATTATGGAGCATTGTCACACGCAAATAACTGTTAGTGGAACAAACTATTTGTGAACTAACATCATGTGGCAAATCATATTCAAGAAAAATAGAAATCCACATTTTTTTTTCTCACTACACCAAAGAAGAAACATTTTAAAACATCAGTCTCTATTACAATACTTTGCTCAAGTTTTTACATTCTTTTTTAGAAATACATATTCTTCCTGAATAGTCTTTCCATACCCAAAGAATCATCGCATTTTTCAAGTTCTTTCAATATCACAGTACCAAAGCACCTAGGGACTGGAACTATATATTTTTGTAATTAATTTCCTTAAGATAATGTTAGAAATATCAGGTTCCTTAAAATATAGATGAATTTCAAGGTGAGTCTGCTAGCAGATGTTATTAATGGCATATGATTTATTGTGACATGAAATCTGATCTGAAACTCATGTTATTAGCTGAGCTCTTTATAAATTATAATTGCCTACTGCTGAAAATATGCCGAAAGACCACTGATAAACTAGCTTCATCTTCAAGGCCTAGAATATGTGCATTTGCTAAATGTCCAATATCTCTAGTCCTGCTAAAGGAGTTTAATACATTGGGATGTGCAGATCAGGCTTGAGATCAGATCTTTTCAAAGTATAATTCTTTCAGAGTAAGAAACATCAGAGGTAGGAAGAGGAGATAATACAAAATAAACGTTTACTGTGGAACTTAAAAAGAAACATACACTTGGGTTCCTAGTATGTCACTGCATAGATGTTAAACAGATTGAATATTTAAGAAAAAAGCCCCTGTCTCTGGCTGTTAAAAACAAAATTTATACTTTCAACATGAAAACAGTAAGAAGTTAGATAATATTTGAACATATTCAAACATCATTCTGTACAGCTCTAAGATGACGGCACAAACAGCATATTTTATCAACCTGTGGTCAATGAAGAGTTGCATCTACGCAAGACTTCCCAGGTCACCCCCACAGAAAACTCAAGGAAGTCTATAGGTAGGCTCACAGTGACAAAACATTTGTGTTAATAATTATTTCTAGACATTTCCTGTTTATTCCGAATAACTTCATATCTTACTTTTCTCTCCCCATGTGCCTTTAAATGTTCATTAAAATTTCTGAAATGTTTGTTTTACCCATCAAAACTTACTTGCTAAATTACCTAAATAAGAAGAAACAAACATAAGCATTGCATTATGAAAATTATCTGCTCAACAAACCAGATACTGAAAGAAGGTGAATTTAGAGTACATGTTGTAATACATTTTTAATCTCCAGAAAAGCTCTGAGATAACATTGCAAATTCAAAAAGCAACACAAGGAACAGATGCAAAGTCTCATTCCTGACTTTTTTACATATCCAAAGCTGTTTAATGATAAAAGCATTTATGTGTAAAATGGCATTCACTTGCCCTTACTAAGAGTATATATGGAAGAGCCCCCTGTCAGTGTACCAGTGCGCGTGTGGGAATGAAACATAAGGATCACCATCTGCAGCTGTCTAATAAGTGTTCTTCAGTGCCTAATGGCAAAGTGTCAATTCAGGGATCCTCAGATACCACAATGCATCATCTTGTCCACGCTAGTCTTACAAGTCAAACGTTTCGCATGTGAGAACAGTTTATTTATAATGTTATTCCTTTCAGCTGAAATACCAGATATAAAATACTTACATTACAGGCAGTCTGGGAGCATATACTTTACATAAAATGTACGAATTTCCTCTCTTTTATAAGAATCCATATTTTAAAAGACATGCAAAATTTAACCCCTCGCAGAATGTAACAATAATATGGAAAAAATCTTTTCATATGCAAGTAATAAAAAATTCTTACCTACTGTTGAACTTCTCTGGATGTTTTTCTCTCATGATATGGAATCTGTGGGCAATTGAAGCATCCTAACAGGAAAAAGAAAACCGTAAATCTATCATGACAGGAAAATTGCTAATCAGAAGACCAAAACTGTAAACAAGGCATATCATTTGTAAGGTGTTCTGTGAGCTGTTATTTTCCACAAAAGCTATAATACTCTTATCACTTAGAAAGATTACAGGTACACTGTTCCAAGCATGTGATATATCTGAACTTAATAATTTATTACACTTCTTACAGCATCCACTATTCTGTTTTACAAATCAGACATGATAGTTATGTTTACTGAAAGTGTCTTCAAATTTTGTACAGCAAATGTCATCCAGACCTGGTGAAGGCTTACCATAAGAACATTCATGAAGTTCTTTATTGTTGGAACACTAAAGGAAGTCTATGAAATCTATTTCTTTAGTAAAGGGGGGTCATAGACTCAGCAGAGTTACTTTACATGCATACAGCTTGATATTTGCATCTGGTCATTCAACAGCTTTCACTAAAATTTGGTAGAAAATAGGAATAAATGCCAGGATATGCCCCATTTGCTACACATCAGGGTGTGAAATCATATGGGGGAAAAAAAAGATTAATATAAAAAAGAGACTTGTTAATTAAATTTATTTTAGCAAAATATTTTAAAATTTAGTAAATTATGGTAATAATACATTTAAATAATTTATATGAAAAATGAAATAACAGTATGAAATACGTATATGTGTCTAACATTTTAAAAAGAATCAAACCATTGTGGTGATGGGAGTTGCTGAAAATAGAGTATCTGGAAGTGATGTGTTAGAATCACTTTTCACAACATTTGTATATCTCCTTTCCAGGTATTTTCAGGTATGAAAATAATATTTTCCTCATTTCAGATCACGTAGCATTTATGTCACATACTAATCATTAAAAACTTACAAAGTGTGAATTAAGCGAGAAAAAAGTTTTTTCATCTTTTCATGTAAGTATTCAATGAGGTGTGAGAGCACAAAACCTACCAACTCTTCAGTCTTGTAGGGATAAAAAACACAGGCAAATCCATTTGGATAATATTTTAATAAATATGTCTTAAAATTCTGCATATGTAAGAATACAGATACAAGAAGACTTAGTAATATTAGTATGAAATTTAAATGAATTCCAGTTTCCATGTAGATAGAGTTTGACAAAAACTACAAATAAAACTATTGCTGTAATCAACTATTGTGTATACGAAAAAAAACTATCAACTTTAAAGATTATGGAAATATAAAAGCTAAGAATTTGACAGAAGTATTAGATTCAGTATGAAGTCTATATCTAGCAACATTTTAAAGGATTTTCAAACAAATAGCATTAGAATTTGGAGGAAAAAACCAAAATCAAATACTTCACTTAAATTTTATATTATTGCTGATTCCAAATTTGACTACAATATTTTATTTAAAATCCTTTTTTATTTAAACCAATTATTAATATAAATCTCAAAAAAGCAAGCAAGTATTTCATGCAGATATATAGATACCCACTAACATCAAACATGGCTGCAACACTTCATGTCTAAATAGTTTGTTATTTACTAGAATCTTAAGCAGGGCACGCTCCAGAGAACAGACTGATCCAGCCTTCAAGGTTTGGTTTACTAACTCATGGGTACTTTGAAAAAATTAATGCAGGAACTTTAATGGCATGTCAAAGATAAAATTGTTCAGATAGATTGATAATCTTTAAATCAACTTTTAAGATTATGAATAAAAACAATGCATAAATCATAGTATTTTACACATGCTTTACCTACATAAGGATGTAGCATATTACAGAATTTTTAGGCAAAACTTGTGGTCACTGATCAAATAAAAACAGCTGGTGGCATCGCTAAATGTACTGACTCCATTGAAACATTCACTTTTATTCATGGTCTTGTTATATAGATTCAGAAGATGTACATAGTTTGTTGCTTTATGCACACCACATAATGATTTATTTATTTTTATATTATCTTTAAGAATGGAATTCTCATTTAACATTTTACTGTTCTACAAGGAAATGACAGCAAAAATCCCTAGTGAATGGACTGGTGTTAGTCATAAAATGCCTTATTGTTCTATTCTGTCATCTAAACTGTCATCTGAAACTTCCAGTGCTATATTCTCAAACTGCATTCATTACTACTTTAAGTTTATTTTTATGTGCAATTTTACAAGGCTAATATCCACAAGTATCCAGGTGATCCCACAGTTCTTGGAGACGGATGAAATAAAGCTGACAGTAAACCCTGAGATATTACACTTCTAAACAAAGCCTGCCAGCTGAACTAAAACAATAACTCTGCTAACTTTAGAAAGACCCATCATTCATGCTTTATCCCACATTAGATGTGCCAACAATAGAAAAGTGTATTTGTTAGCTAGTTCTATATGAAAAAGAAATAAAAGGACTACTGTTGTAGTTAACTGCTCATTTTCTACACAGTGAAGCAAAAGACAGACCCAAGACAAAATGAATAAAGAAGTAGTAGCATATTTGACAGAAACTAGGAAACACTAATCAAGGACTAACTGCCTAATGAATGAAACGAAAAGGCTAATGTGCTTACTCATGCATAACAAATGCAAGGCACAAACAAGCTAGGGATCAATGCCCACTGCAGATGGCAAACAGGAAGTTGTTTCCATGCAAGGTTGATTTGATCAAAATTTTCCCCTGCCTGAACATTTTCTGACTCCAAAGTGGATCAATTAACTTCATGAGCTGAGAGGTAAACAAAGTAATACACAACGCTAATTTTGATGGGCATATCACAAGACAGGCACATCAGACCAGATGCATACAAAAAATAGCTGAAAGGCTATTTTTGTTAATGGAGACTGTAGACCAAAGTAGTACCTATACACAGGGAAGCTCGAAAGTAGGGGAGCTGCTATGGCTTTTTTCAGTTTATACTGTCCAACTGCTCCTTTGAACCCTTAATTGAATACAATGTAAAGGGTCTTTAGATGCTCTAACACAGGGACCTCATCCCAATAATAATTCCACACTATAGAAAAAGCTGAAATGAGCCCATGCCGGTCGCATGTTACCAAAATAATCCTTTGCTTTAGGGGATAAAAAGAAAAGAGAAAAAAAGAAAAACTGCACTGAGTTTTCTGTGTTTTAAAATGTCTAGAATCTTTTATTTGTTAAGATAGCAGCACACAGACTAGTATAAATAAACGAAAAACAACCAGCAGAACTGAAAGTAACAGGAACTTGAGAGAGGGTAGGAATGTAAGTTCTGTTTCCTAAGAGCTGCAGGAATTACCAGATGTCATCCCCGAATCCTGAAGAACAACCATCAAGTTTTGTATTTCTGGATGAGGAGAGCAGAGTCCTTCACTGTAAGCTGTTTCAGCTACAGTTGAAATAGGATACATTTTAGCAGACTTTATTCAGCCATTTCAAAATGAGAGATCTAGCCTAACCTGTTTAGAGCGTACACCTGTTGTTGGACCAGTGGAGAATTAATTTATTTTCTGTGCCACAAACTATATTAAAATCACCTGGTTAACTATACTGAGAAACAGAGTAATATCCACATGCATGGTAAGTTGAATATTGTTTGCATATTGTCACCTTAATATGCTGACTTTTCCTCGTACCTGATATTGTGGATGGCCAGTAAAATATGAGAAATGATTTTTGTATTTGATAATAAAACCGATGTAAAAGAGAAAACCCAGGAGTCAGTAAAGCAAACTCACATGCTTTATGACATTACCTAGCAAGGTAACAAGTAAACAGGTTTTCGTTGAAAGGTCATTTGACAGTCAGATACTGGTCTATAATCAAAATCACCTGTGGACATTATTTATTAAGTTGTATTAATAAGTTGATATGTATGCTAGCCTGAAATACAATTTTGCAGCAGTACGATACCTGAATCTAAATATTTTCCATTTTTAAATGTAACACACCATAGGTAGACACAAACACGCCAAAAATTTGCAAGACCCATATTATTAATAATAATCTGAGGAGACACAACGCTGTCAGGCCTGTTGCAAGGTAAAAGAAGGAGGAAGGTCTTACGGGATCATTGTAATATAAAAGTAGAACCTTTCAGTAAGTCCATGCTTCAGTCACAAAGCTCATTTATACCTAAAGCACTGTAATATTTTCCACCAAAGTATCAAAGAACGGAGATTTTTTTCAGGAACCCGTTGGCATTCAAAATCAATGCTGACGCGCAAAGTAATGCTAACTACAGAGCATTTAAAGCAGAACTAAGTAACTAACTAGACAACTTTGTGTTTCTGAGAATATTATATGAATATTTGAGTTGTATGCTACTCTTCTAAAATACTTAATTTCTTTTTTAAGATACACAATATTTTTAGTCATTTACATGTCACATGCAATATACATAACACTAGCCTAGAAATGATAATTTATCTGAACTTTCATTTCACAAATCTAATCTGAAAAAATGACACCTTGTTCTCTTTTGTATGCTTCTCTAGTTTAGATGCTTTCCAGTCACTACTGTAGCATTTTGAAAGCAGAGATGAAGGAATGGATGTTTGAACAACACAAAATGCAGTTAATCCCAGTTTAAATTCTACAAAATTGTAAACAGAGTCTTAGAAAATGTACCTACAGAGTCTTAAAAAAATGTACCTCTATCTCTCAAATATTCAGCCTGGACATATACGAGATGAACATGCAGACATATACACATATATATACCCTTAATACGTACTTGTTTAGAGTCTAAAGTAACTGGACTATCCTTCTTATATCTCACTCAGGTTTGTTTTAAATCCTGACAGTGAAGATAAGATAGAGAACAGACAGAGCATATCTGAATCTACTCCTAGGAAATGGAAAAAATATTTTAATTGAACTAGGACATTTCTCAAAGTGACCTGCCAAGAAGAAAAGAAGCTTAAGTTGCTGCACCTCTTTAATACCTTATGATTGACTTACACACATATATATTCATCTTTTTAATGGGTATTAGCATTACCGGAAAGCAATCTGAAGCAGTCTTTTCAGAGGAGTAACCTTATACATTGTGAATAACCTTATAGAAAGATTAATGCATTTAATATATGTCTATCTATAAGCTTGCTGTGACTAAAATTTCCATTCAATAATAATTTTTATGCTGGTGAACAAACAAATGACCAGTGTGCTGCTTCTTTGGATATAAATGGTCTGATTATTTTTTCTACGATGCTTCTTTAATTAAGGCTTAGTGGATCCACAAGGCTAGGAAGCTTAAGGGATAATTCAGCAACCTGTAATCTTTGGATCAGAATGCAAATCTAACCTGAACAACCAGTTAGCTCACACCAGTTATTAATGTGGAACTGTACAGATGTACAAAAAATATCATTGAAAATAGATTAAGAAAAGTTTGCTGTAGTGGCTTAAGAGTAAAAATTATTTTCTGGATAAACAAACATCCTTATAATGATGCATTCCACTTTCTGCACATACACACAACAAGCGAAACCCATAGATACATCCTTATTTTTAACACTTCCCACTCCATAATAATCGAGAGTCTCAGATAAGCAAATAATATGGCTAATACTCAACCATTCAATGACCAAGTCTAGAAAAAGGTACTCAAGAAGCTCCAGGTCCCATCTTGTTGAATCAAGCTGTCATTTCATATTTGACTCCCAAGTATTTTTGATCAAATTACATGCAGTAACCTGAGAGACAAAGTATGTGATCTTCCAAAAAAAATTCATTAATACGCTAGTTTTTAGTGAAACACTAGTTACTATAGTCATTTTAGTTTCTACTGATATTCTGAACCAGTACATCTGAGAAAGGTGATAGCTTGAGAATGTCAGAGCAAGAAGGGATTTCAAGCTCTTTTTTGATACAGCTTTACTAAAAGATAATGATAATTCACTTTCTTGAGAAAAAAATAAATCTGAGAAACTTGTGTTCCTGGTTTTTGAAGAAAAACACAGAAACTGTCAAGATACTGCTATTCATTTTGTCAGTGATATTCTTGACAGCCAGCCCTCCGATGGTCATGTTTAAACACATTTCAGCTGTATGTGCATTACTAAGTCAATTGACAGTTCACATTTTAGATACTCGTTTAACTAAGTAACATCTGGCGCTGAGTCTAGTTGGAGGCTGGTAACAAGTGGTGTCCCCCAGGGGTCAGTACTGGGCCCAGTCTTGTTTAACTTCTTCATCAACGAGCTGGATGAAGAGTTAGAATG
>Ga0065711_1051320_pt1 | contig 10430 bp, 5 predicted proteins | sample Hoacrofraction12_FD_59098 | JGI IMG/M metagenome (GOLD analysis project Ga0065711, IMG submission 59098) | Hoatzin crop microbial communities from Cojedes, Venezuela - Epithelial fraction 12 v2 (version 2) | ecosystem: Host-associated > Birds > Digestive system > Esophagus > Crop | place...
GCATAACACACTAATGACAAAGACAGGGCCGGGGGAGGGGGGGGGGAGCCTCCTTCAGTTCCAGATTTCCTTGTTGAAGAGCACTCAACTCTGATCACCTTGACTTCTGTGACTAAATCCACCAAGGTCTACAGCCATCAGTGCTAACCATACAGTAGCAGGTCTGCAGGGTTTTTTTTACACTCAGCTAGTTTACAAGATTGTTAAGAACCAAAACTTTGAAGGTGTGTTGCTAATGATTGACAGTGATTAAGAACTAACCATTGGCAACATACATTACTACTGAATATCAACCTAACAAAACATTGCTTTGAAGCTGGCCTTATTTATCAGCCCTCTAAAAATGTTCCCACCACTGTGACTTCCAATTCCCCAATACAGGCAAGGATACACAGATATAAACGTATATATACACACAAATATATTCAGTTGGAACACTTTCCATATTTATCTCCAATGATAACATTTCCAGTCAGAACTGGAAAAATCCCAGGGAATTTGCCACCAGGTTTAAATGGTTATCTAAAAACTGTTGAAGCTAATTATAAGCTTTTCAAATTTTTGCTCCAAAGACACATCTGAGCAAGGGTAAAAAATTTTGGAAATGGATTATTAGCATAATGACTAATTCAGCACCACATGAGGCAGATGAACAAATAAATAAAAACTCTATTCTTCAGAAATATGAACCCAGTTTAAAAACAATTATTCCTATCCACATCAAAGCAAAGCAACTCACACCTGCTTGTAACTGAAAAATTAAATGTAGGAACATTCAGGACAGTTGAAATTTCATTAACTACATTATTATGAAACAGTGTCTTACTTTGTTGGTTTTTTTAACTGGGTCAATATGTTGTCAAGATAACATTTAGCCCCAACCTGAGCTCAGTTTAACTCACACAACATGACATTTCAGCATTGCTGAAAGGTAACATGAACATATGCCCTAATACTCTGTGCATGCCCTGTAGCAGTATGAGGAGGATACTGGTTACGTGCAGCAAATGCCAGTTTTCTTCAAGAAGGGGAGTCTCCTCAGAAACAGAGCAGACAGCATGCACTGGAAAGAAGGGCTTCGTTCTTAGCCCATGAATGTGACCTTACCTTATCATTAATTAGTTAGTGGTGTATTCAGGTTGTCTTTCATGCTCCTAAAAAAATGCATGGTAATCTCTGCCTAGAAGTGTCAAAAGATCTTTATATGCTTCAGAACACATCATTTTCTACAGTTAACATTTGTAAGGTCAGTCTGACAATCATAAAATGAACTTGGTGAATACATAATAATATCTTCTGTTTTCCCTTGGGTTGGCTGTTAATCCAATGGATGATGCAAGGCTGTACTGATCTGCTACATATTGTTGGCTTCCACCCTTAATGATGACAGGATACAGACATAGCTCTTACTGCAAAACGTTTTGTGCTGTTGCCATTGTTTAACTGAGTACATGATTCTCAGAAAATAATAAAATATAAAAGGTGGGAGGAACATATCTAACATACAAAAGAGAAGGACAAGCAGGAGTTGTGCATAATATACAGAAAAACAGAGAAACAAACATAAAAGCAAAAATGAAAAAGGTTTGCTGCATCCTTCCTTAAACACTATGCAAGGAGGTCTAGTCCCTACTCATAAAATGTACAGCCCTAACCAAAATGCGTACAGCCCTAACCAAACACTACAAGCTGCAAACATTTTCTTGTGTAAGTTGAATCCAGTTCAAATGTCCTGCTCATGACCGGCACGAATACTTAAGAATATTGTAAAATCTATTTATAGCCTTCTATTCACGTTCATAGCACCATGAGGTGGGGTCAGAACACTCCGAATTCTATAGTATCAAGTCCAAAGATTTGTGAAAAGAAATGAATGAATTTTACATTTGGTAATAACAGCCCCATGAAACTTCAGTTTCGAGTGCTAGAAGCTGACATTCATTTCAATTTAACATTAGCACTCTGTGACTTCACTCCAGGGGTTGAAAAAAACAATTATTTCAGTCTATTCCTCTGCAGTCTACATTTAGCTCAAAAATTAAGACTGTCGGTCCTCATGAAACAAATTCTCAATTAATGTTTCATTTTAATAATTTCCTAGAGGAGTCATTTTGCATAATAAATTTGTTTCATGAGATGTTGCTCTGTGGAAATGTGTTCTGTATGTTACTCCTAAAGATGCCTTCAAATAAACTGATTGACAGAGCAAGAAGATGAATTTTATCACTTTAGCAGTTTCCTCCACAAGGGTCTTAAAAATTCGGGGGACTGGAAAAAACTCCATCAAATATTTCATTTTTTAAATCAGGGAAATTTACATATTTCAACGATTTTGGAAAGTACAGCTTGCAAGTGCTGGGCCTGAAGGAAGCCTTTGCTTCCTTGGGCAAAGTAGTATGGAAAACCCAAAGAACAAGACTTGTAGTGGACATCATAGCACATTTAGTTAGCGTTATATTTGCTGCTTTAATACTTGTAAGTGCTACTTCGTATTCACAAATTATTTTACTAATATTCTTATTATATTTTATTACTACATAAATACTAAAAATGAAAATATTTTAAATATTTAAATGACAGTTTGTTTTTGGAAAGGTAAACTATATGGTCTAGGAATTAATATTAATATACTATCTATTTTTTTTTGTGTAGATGAATGCTATCCTTGGCTACAATTCAGGGTTTGCTTATACAATAGCAAGATGAACAACACAGGAGATGAATGTATCATACCTGTGATGAATAAGTAACAGCACAGTGGGAAATATTGTCCCAAAATGTCCTCCAGCGTCTGTTCATTTTTTAATCACTTGCTTTCGTTTTTCTACAGATGTGTTTGCAGAATTGTTATAGGAAACTGTGAATGTCCCATGAAAATTGAGATAATTTTCTATATTTTCACGCTCTTAGAATCTGACCACTTAACATAACCTCAAACCACTAAATACAAACCTATTTGCTCTACAGAAGTTTCTCTTGTCCATATGCCCACCTCCTCTCACGCATGAGACCATAATACAGAGACTACAGAGGATTGTGTAGGCTCCAATTTTCTCAACTATATGAACACAAAATACTTGTGCTCCACGAAGAAATGGTATATCTCTCAGCCTGCTTGCTTTACACCACATCATACCACTGTAACTAAATAGATATAAAAAAACTCCGTGTACTTAAACTGATGCAAAGGCCCTACTGCTCAATCTCTAACTCTCTTAACCTCAGTGTTTCCTTAAGTCTACATCAAATGGTGGAAAGCAGATGCTGAGAGTATCTTTGTTTCTACATCGTCTGTTTTAACACTCTGCTTCTGTAATGGGGAGAAGATGGCAAAGAATAACAGCAGCAGACCTTCTTCCTCATTTTTCCTTTTCAAAAGCATCATTCCCCATTTGCATCTTCTAGCTTGCACGTATGTTAGCACACAGATCTAATCTTCAAAAGCAGGGATATGCTGTTCCTGTATGCTCTCTTCTTTGCCTGCAATTGGTTTCACTGAAAGCTGCTGTGATCAAGAGAAGAGCAGGTTTTGCTACTACAATGGAATAATTGCAGTATGATGAAATTAACTGTATCTTGTGAATAAAAAAAAGCCAGATGGCTTTTGCTCCATAGTCATTGAAGAACATTTCAAACATTTAAAAAGTCTTAAAGACTATTCTCCCCACCTTCATAGTAGAAAGAGAGAAGTCTGGGATTGCCCTGAGCAAAACAGATCCGTTTCTCCACATTGTCCATAAAGTGACACCTCATTGTAAATTACAGAAGTCATTTTTTATCTTATGATATTGACGCCATGAATGAAAGCTGGTGTTTTAGTCCAAATCAAAGGAAGATTTCTCAACAACACAGAATATGAGTCTTTAATAGTCTGATTGAAGACCAGTGAGAGAACGTCAGTCATCTAGAATCTCTGTATTCTATGTGTGACCCAATAGTGGGAATTAAAAGTGATTTTAAATGTTTAAGCACAGTTTTCACAGAGACTCTAGCAGCGCTTTTTCTTTACTCTAAAAAGGGTCTGAGTGCTTCTCATATTGCCACAGTATCTGATGTCCAGCTCTTCAAAGGCACTCAAGTATTATGTGCTAAAGAAATCAGTAGCAGTAGGCAACTAAGTATAGGGTTTACATTCCATCTCTTTGGTGAGTTCATACTGACTTGAAAAGTGCTTAAGTTCAAGGAAATATAACTCAAAAAAGCTAGAAAATAAAAGATTAGTAAAACATTCTACTACATATAACTTCTAAAAATCTTTTTCTGAATTCATTAAAAATAAAACCTATTTAATATTTATTGTACAAGTTTTCATGTGATTCTTTTATGAAAGACATTAAGCCTTTTTATTCAAGTTACTTGCAAACATTCTATATGCCTAGTGATAATAATTAAATCAGGAATAACTCCTATGCAACTGTTTATGGTGCCACAGGAACCCTTCTCTAAACTTTACTCCAGTATTTCTATTTGAAAATTAATGCTTTTGTCTACAACTAGTTCACCAAGTAAGAACAGCAAATTTGCTTCTAATGACTGGACATTATAGGTTTTAGAAGAATGACTGTGCTTAGCACCAGCTTACAACCAGGTAAAAACACCACACAAAAACATATGTATTGTTCATAGGGATAACTGCCTGGCGGTGTTTCAGAAAGAGAGTATGTGCAAACGACTTAGTCGCTTGATACCATCAGCCAGTGTCATTGATTAATGAGCAAGAAAAGGCAAAGCCATGGCATGCCTCCTCTGCATCACCAGGAACAAAATTTCAGTACCTGAAAGTAGTTATTAACATGGAGCTCTTCCGTTAAACACGCGGGGTTTGGTTTTTTTTTTAAAAAAAAAGCTTTTTCCCCATGTTCATTTTCTAGCATACAGCAATGAGTATAAAAAAGGGAACCTGGACTAAGGTTCTTAGTGAGCAACAGAATACTGTAATAATAAATAAAATGTACTGGAAGTCACAGGAATAAATGAATATTCAGTAGGGAATGTGGAAGCATATATGCTTGAAAAAAATAAACATAAAAAGAGATGGCAAATACCACTTTAAAATTGTGGCACATTGTTGGTAACATTTCTACTTTATAACACTCATGTTCAATTATCTCTGCTTATGTTAATTTTTTGTCAGATATTTTAGTATTAAGGAAATGTTTTAACAAGGTTTTTACAGCTTGATTACAGATGAAGATGGCTGAATTCACAACTGAATTTCAACAAGCAACAATTTCAGTAACTGATAAGTGTATGCAAATAATGAATGAGATTTTAACATGCATCAAATTGACTATAATGAACTATTGAAAAACAGCTTTTGCAACAACCACCTAAGGTATAGAAAAATGTGATTTCAAAGTAGCAAACAATTGTAATTGTGGTTTTCTTTCCAATATCAGGAGTGCACAGAAACAATAAGCATTACTGCAGTTCCTAAAAATTTTATCTGGAAGGATCTTTATACGTTCTCTCTCCTTATAAGAGGCAAGGAGAACAAAATATCAGAAAATATCTCAAGAGCAGTATTTTTTTGCTCCACCCAGAGGAACGCAAGTCCTCTGCATCAGTAGGAAAGAATCTCCTACTATGTGAAAAGCCAATAGTAACAGACCTGGAAATTCAGGTACTACACATTTTTCTCCACAGCTCCATTTCTCTGAATTTAGTTTTCTAAATCACTGGGGGCTTCTTACAATTTTACTCCTAGAGTAAAAAAAACAACAAACAAACAAACAAAAAAACAAACAAAAAAAACCAAACACCAAACTCATTTATGCTAATGCTTTCCCAATGCATGCTTTTTCTAACACATGATCTAGTACTTGATTCACATCCAATTCAAATGTTCCAAGCACTTAAAATAATTATACTCATAATTCTAACCATTTTAAAATCAAAACTCTGTCTTAAAAACCACAGCAGATAATGAAAAGTGGTAACAGTCTCAAACTGCCATGATTCTTCAGACACATTTTCATTTCATGACCCCGACCTAAGAGCATGCTAAAGGTTACATGTGCCGGCCCAAAGATTTAAATTTTTATATCACTCATTTTCCTCTGATTTTCAGACGACATTTGAAAAAAAAAATCCTTTATTTCCTTATTCTAGTCAGATGACTGACGGTCCCTTAATAATTCCACTCACACTCTCCTTCCTGTTTACATCTGTAGACCTTTATGAACAACATAGGTGTTTCTTTAACTCAGGCATGCAAATATAACTCAATCTCTTCTCATAAATTATTCCCTTACTCTCCAAATAATTTCTCATGCAATTTTCTAAACTCACTCCAAATTCCCAAATAAGCTGCAGAAACATTGATAAATAAGCAACAACTCAGTCTTGTTGTAACTGACTTCTTGTAAATTATAGGAAGATAGCAAGTATTGAATGTATGGCTCTTAAGGAGTAAATACAATGCCTCAAAGTTTTGGTCATAAGATCTGTCTGTTATAATTTGTATTCACTTATGAATGTGAACACTTAACACTAAAATGGGATGGAGTGCCAAATGCTTAGTGGAATGATAAAGAATGATATATAATGGGGAAAATGCATGAAAAGATAGTACTAACACTCTTCTCATTTTTAAGTTATTCATTCATAAAGCAGATCTAGTATATACACAGAGAGAAAAGAATATCCATATACATGTACTTTGAAAGTTAATAAATACGACAGAAAGTAGTGGAGAGGGATTCACTGTGGAATAAAAATTGAGCATACCATATGTGACAAAATAAAGCGGAATTTGTAGAATGGGCTACCGTACCCTTATTGGCTTAAGATAACTACCAAAGGTATCAGTGTCTGTGAAAATACGATGGAACAGGCAAATAATCAACCTGGTAAATTTGTACCCTGGCTGTTAAGGCAAACTGGTCTCTTACAGGAGAAAATCCTTTGCATTGTATATCCTCAATAAAATCTCGTATCAGGTCCATTACTTGTTGGTTTGTAAGTGCTCAAAATTTCAAATAGATTCAGTGCTTCTTGTCTGAAGTGTAAGCTAGAAAATGCAACAGTTTATTTCTTCTCATAAAAATATATCATATAAGAACTACAGAGAATACCACAGGTGTCACAGCATGAAACAGCTGCAATTTTACACAGAGAAAACATGAGAGCTAGATGAAGGACTGAATTTTAGTCATATATCTGTACAGTTCAAAGCACTGTTTCGAAGCACAGATGCCACAATTAATAAAAACACATGAGATTTTATTCAGATCATGAAAAACAAGAAATGCTGAACTCTTACTTTCAGATACAATTATGCACTCAATGTATGCAGTCTGGAGTCAGGTATGGAAATTCTTCCTCATGGAGATACGACTGAACTAAGCATTACAATTCAGACTAAAATGTAAGTAATTACCCTGCTATTTAAGAAAAAGGGAGAAAGTAAAAAGGAGAAAGACTAGATTTTAAAATGCTTATAATTTTTTAAGTGAAGAAAATCCAAAACACAGCAGCACATGTTCAGTTGCACTGAAGTCTACTTCAGATATAACTGACTCCAGCTTGTCAGATATCTTGCCATGTTAGTAGGCCTTAGGATTCAACACGCCTTTTGCATGTATGCTTGTATTCTTCTAAGCACACATCATCTTTGTGATGTATTTTCCCTATATTTGTGGGTTTGCCTCTAAGAATCTCAAAGAAACCATTCAGTATCTACGCCTTTCGCAGGCAACACTGCATACAGAGAGCTACAAATTTTGTCATATTTTAATATTTTTGTTATACTCTTGTCAATAAAGTTGCATCACATCCTATCAGATTAAGAAATCAAGATGGTAAACCAATGAAATATGGAGAGGTCCACTGAGTGTCTCTATAACAAGAAATTCTCGTTGGCCGACTCAGGAGAATGATGGTATTCTCTTCTGCCATTTCAGTGTGGTTACTGTCTGTGAGTCATTTATAGCCCATTAACAAGGGCCAGAGTCTCAGCAGGGGTAAACTGAGGCAAATGAAGCTATACCATATTGTAACTGCTAAGCATCTCTTACTGAATGTTTAAGTCAGTTACTTCCAGACAGTGAATTAACTACCGAATTTTGGGTTGGTTTTTTTTCTGATCATGCATGCAACGATCTCAAATGGTTTGAAGTTAGTCACAATTTTTTTTAAAGTGACTAATCCTTGATCTGCATTTAGGGATTCAAAATGTAGGTGTAAAATTTTACAGTACAGAATTATACTATAACTGATTATGCTAATTCAGCTACTCCAGAGGCATGCATTTCAAATTATATACTTGCTCCTAATAATCAGAGCAAATGCTAATGAGATCAGTCACAAAAGTGATGCAATCAGAGCACCCTGTTACACAGTCACTTTGTTCCTCTTAGGAACTCATCCTTCTATTTCAAAAATCTTGGAATGAGAATGACCCACTTCCAAACTTCAGAAGTGGAAACATCTCTGTGCCAGCTTATTATAGACCAGTTATTCACTGACCTGACCTGTTCTGAGAAAGGTCTTTTTCTCTACCTTGGCTAGAGAGGTAGCTGTCAGAAAGGGTATACTGAAACAGAAGTTTTATAAATTTATACCCCTCTTTCTCCCCTTTAAAGCTCATATACTAATCTCTTCAGATGTACATTGTGGTTAAACAGTTGATAGCTGCAATTCTTATTTCAGATTTGGGAAAGACAGGATTAAATTCTTCAGAAAGATTCGGGATCAAATGCTGTATTGTAGCCAGAAAAATGTTAAATTTGGGGGACAGCTGAAATCATGAACCACCTTTCTTCCCCATTTGTTTCTGCCTCTTTTACCACCTGGTGATCATCTCTGAAAAGTACTGATTGACTAACACATTTTAAAAACTAAAAGAAAACTCATGTGATTCAGCTGAACCAGATCAAGCACTATATGCAGAATTCTATTAAAGAGTAGTTTGCCTGAGCAATAGCCATTTTGTAAAATGCTTTGAAGTAATTTTAAATGCAAGTTATTACTGTACACAAGATTCCATACTATCTTCCCCCCTCCTTCCCTTAAGATAGTTCTTTAATAGCTATAGACAGTCGCACTCCTTTTTTCAGAATTCACTGTAGTGAAGAGATATGTCTTGATCTGTCAAAATTTTTCATTTCAGTACTGTTGGACTTAAAAGATGCGATAGCTGAAGTAACAAAAGACATGAAATTGAGGTCTAAATTTGCTACTAATTCCCTTAAGATTCAGAGACATGTTTATCAGGTTATGCCTATCTCTGTGAGGGAATACTTTCTCATAACCATAATATTACCAAAATTATCAAAGGTCAGGAGACAGGTGACAGTGCTCATTTATGAAACCATTTGCTCACCAGCAACTGCAACACTAACATGAGAAAGACCAAGTCACAGAATCAGGCCTCAACATTTGTGTGTGATTTGATGTATTTGTTCCATGGAAGGCTAAAACTATATTAGGTAAGTAAATCCTCATGTGATTATGAAAACAGCCTTATAATCAATGCAAATCATGGATCAATTGTAATTCAAAGCTATCTTCTGTAATACTGTGTTTTGTCTAGGTGTCTTTCCTCTAATTTATGTAGTTCTCTCTTGCTCTTACATAGATGAAAGACGTCTCAACCCTTCTGGTGACTAGAAACAAAGGATCATCTTTGTGCATGTTGTTTATGCCAACAGAGATATTTCTTTGTTGGATAATCCCTTATCAGCAGTTAACGCACATGTTGGAAAGCATATTTCCAAGCAATGCATTAAAAGAGACCCTTAAAGGAAAAAATCAATACTGTTGGTAATGCATCAACCACAGGAGGTAGAGGGTTTTTCTTTCACTTATGAATACTGTGGTATAAAATGTGTATATGTATTTTTACAAAATAGTAACAATTCTTCAAACAACATATGCAAATAAGTATCACAGGGACACCGCCTTCTTTTTTAGAAATAGAACAGATAATGAGCAACACATCTGAGATTACTGTAGGTGTATTGGGGGTAGATAAGAGATAATAATAGGTAAACCAAAAGTGATTACTTTTTCAAGGAAGGGAGACATATTTTTGTGCCAAATCCACAAATCAGTAAGACAATGTTGACACTAAAAAGTAATTTTTAACTTCACACTTAGTATCTACTGAGATGAACAGAGCTCATGAGTTCTGTCAGTCTTATCTCAAAAAAAAGACCAACCTGCATGCCTTGACATTTGTTTCTTTTGAGTTATCTTCATGGCCTTAAGGACAGAAATGTGTTGTTGCGTTGTTTGTTAGGAGCAAGTGCCTTTCAGGAAATGAGAGGAATGGCTGTAAAAATCAATTAGCTGATGTAGGGGTAATGGTTTTAAACTAAAACAGGGTAGGTTTAGGCTGGATATAAGGAAGAAATTCTTTACAATGAGGGTTGTGAAACACTGGAACAGGTTGCCCAGAGAGGTAGTGGAGGCCCCATCCCTGGAAA
>Ga0065711_1051321_pt1 | contig 10430 bp, 8 predicted proteins | sample Hoacrofraction12_FD_59098 | JGI IMG/M metagenome (GOLD analysis project Ga0065711, IMG submission 59098) | Hoatzin crop microbial communities from Cojedes, Venezuela - Epithelial fraction 12 v2 (version 2) | ecosystem: Host-associated > Birds > Digestive system > Esophagus > Crop | place...
CTCTCCAGCCTGTCCAGGTCTCGCTGAATTGCAGCACAGCCTGCTGGTGTATCAGCCGCTCCTCCCAGTTTTGTATCATCAGCAAACTTGCTGACGGTACATTCTAACTCTTCATCCAGGTCATTGATGAAGAAGTTAAACAAGACTGGGCCCAGTACTGACCCCTGGGTGACACCACTAGTTACTGGCCTCCAACTAGACTCAGTGCCACTCATGACAACCCTCTGAGTTCTGCCATTCAGCAAGTTCTCAATTCACCTCACCATCTGCTTGTCTAGCCCACAATTTCTAAGCTTCTCTGGATGATGTTATGGGAGACAGTGTCAAAAGCCTTGCGGAAGTCAAGGCAGACCACAGCCACTGCTCTCTCCTCATCCAACCAGCCAGTCCTGGCATCACAGAAGGCTATCACATTAGTCTGACATGATTTCCCCTTGGTGAATCACAGAATCATAGAATGGTAGGGGTTGGAAGGGACCTCTGTGGGTCATCTGGTCCAACCCTCCTGCCAAAGCAGGGTCACCTACAGCAGGCTGCACAGGACCTTGTCCAGGCTGACTTTTTCTGATAGCCTTCTTTTGCTCCACTTGCTTAGAGATGACATCCAGAATGAGCTGTTCCATCATCTTTCCAGGGATGGAGGTGAGGCTGAGTGACCTGTGGTTCCTCCTTCTTGCCCTTTTTGTAGAGTGACGCTGGCTTTTCTCCAGTCTTCGGGCACCTCTCCTGTCCTCCAGGACCTCTCAAAGATGATGGAGAGTGTCTCAGCAATGACATCCACCAACTCCCTCAGCACTCATGGGTGCATTCCATCGGGGCCCATGGATTTGTGGGCATTCAGATCGCTTAAGCGATCCCTCACACAGTCCTCCTCGACCAAGGGAAAGTCATCCTCTCTGTGGGCTTCTTCTTTTACCTCCAGGGCCTGGGATTCCTGAGGGTCTGCCTTGGCACTGAAGACTGAAGCAAAGAAGGGATTCAGTAGCTCTGCCTTCTCTGCATCCTCCGTCACCAGGACACCCGACTCATTCAGCAGCGGCCCCACATTGTCCCTAGCCTTCCTTTTTTATGCTGATGTAGTTCAAGAAGCCCCTCTTGTTGTTTTTGACATCCCTTGCCAGCTTCAATTCCAGGTGGGCCTTGGCCTTCCTTGTTGCATCCCTGCATGCTCTGACCACATTCCTGTATTCCTCCCAAGTAGCCTGTCCCTCTTTCCACATTCCGTGGACCTTTCTCTTTCAGAAAAAAGAGAAAGGTGTGATCAGAATGCAAAAGATACATATTAACTAAATCCTTTATGATGTTGCAAGTAAAGAGATACTGAATGTTTTTCTTTCCTCTCCCTTCACTTTCTTCTCTATGGTAACAAAGGCAGCCTAGTTAAACAGAGAGACAAAGGAGTCAGAAGACTTGTCAGAACCAGTGGTACACCTAAAAAGTTGCAAAATTCATTGGCAGTGTTTCACAAAACTTTATTTCCAGAAACTAAATGAAGTTACACAGTTAGATATACTAAAAATATTGCAAGTGCAAAAGTTGATCATTGCTCCAGGGATCACCTGCTCTCTGGCAAGTTCCTGCCTAGGGCAAAGACATATACACATAGGAAAAAAAAAAAACGGACAGGGTTGATAATAAAAACACTGACCCATCCTTAGCTATTGCACTGTGCATCACATTGCTATCATCATCTGAATGCTTTTCACTGATATTTGACAACATAGCACTCAGCAACAGCTGTTTTATTATCGCCTTTAATGGCCATAAAGCAGAAAATATTGCATAATGCAGAGGAAACATCCTGACAGCTCTGGCTGCGCACGAGTATGTCAATTTTATAGCACTGTTTGGCTTCTCAGGGATTTCTTGACTAACAGGTGCATCATTATACACATCAGCAATTCACTGTCTAAGTAGAACAATAATACAACGCACATTATGGTGCTATAACTGACATCAGAAATGAACTCTCTAAAGAAGTACAATAGATTGTCACTTTGCTCGTACAAGTGTCATTTGAATTGACACAGTCTTTGGAGTTAGAATATTTTTTGTATGTTATTGGAAGGATCTGTGGACTGGTTTGCCCCAGTGAATTGCGTAAAAGAAAGAAAAGAAAGAAGTGTCACTCCTCATTAAGAAGAACCACCAAATGATGCCTGTCAGACATCTGACCAAGTTCGCCTCTGTTTTAATTTACTTTATACTATCACATACCTCATCAAGAAATATCAGGGAACTTCAATTTTACAAAGATATGTGACCACATCCATGCCTTTCCAATCCCATTACTCTCTTTTCCAGATAACAAGCTAGTCATGCCTCCAGTCAGGAAAAATAATCAGATGGACAAGTGTGCAAAGAAACAGTGCCTCCCTCCCCAACAAGGAGCTTTGTTTCTCTGCCTGAACACAAATAAAAATCTCCTCAATTTGTTAGGACTAAGGCTCTATTTTGGAAAAATTCCAACATTTCAGATGAACAGCATTTGTCCACAACTCCTCTCAAGAATTAAAAAAAAATAAAAAATTAAAAATTCGCATTTATATTCCTTGAATGCATATCTGAGAAACCAGAGACTGGGGAAAGAGCTGTCCTTCCATCCAACTGTTCAACTAAAAAACAACTGCAAACCAGTTTTATAAAAAATGAATGAATTTGTAGAATGTGATTACCCAATTCAGAATAATATCAAAGGCCTTTGTTAGGTGATTCTGAGAAGTTCATCACCTCCCTGTTAGTTTCTGTTTGTGCTTACAATTTATTAATCCTTCTTCTGAGGGCTCTGGCTTGATTCAAATGTAGGAATCCAGACTTGCACAAAGCCTCCAGCTCAATTTAGCGCACCCAGGAGAAGTTTGGCTCAGGTTTGAATTAACCCTCAATCTTCACTGGCATTTCCTTCCTGAGTATTCAAAGGATTGCCCAGACTTTTCACATCCCTTGTTCAAACTTCCCCACTATTTAAAATTCATCCTTCACAAATCCCATTATTTAAGTGCTAGCTCTTAAATCAGTACCATGAGACAGCGGGAAATAAAGTGAAAGCGAGTGTTACTGAGGAGTCTCGGAATTAACCAACTACCAGAAAAAAATGTTCTGCTACACATCCCTTTTCAAAATTAGGATCATGATACATATTCATACAAAATGCCAACACAAAATATGAGCACTGTAGGTACCTTGTAGAGGCTGCTTATTAAACATTAGTTGTATTTGTCTTTAAAGAGAGACAAATACATCTTTTTTGTAATTAAATTTAACATGAATCTACAAACTAAGGAGTCAGCATGTTCTAAACGAGAATAATATCTCACTTCGCTTGGCTGTTTAGGCCACATCCTCGCAGTCAGTAATGGACCAAAGAGGGAGACCCAAGGTGGTTGTTCTTTGAATAAGACTTCCAGGCTAATTTCTCTAACTAACTCATAAAAGAAGTATCAGCTACCAGGCTACACTGTACTGATAAATTTTTCTGCATTCGGTTTTGCAGTTTGGATGGTCTTGAATATTTTGTACGGAACTGAACTACGTAAACATGAGAAAATATAATAGCACAACTTATCTTAATAACAAAAATTAATTGTAATACTGGATATTTTAAACCATTGACTATAATTAATTGTCTGCAATAAATTATGTTTATTTGAATAATTAAAAAATAGTAATGCCTAACTATAAAATTAGTATATTCAAAACCATTAAAAACATGCAGCTGATTTTTAATTGTTACACAGCAAAAATTATATAAATGAACAAATGTTTCAGCATGACTGAAGCCTCAGTGCTACCAAATTCTGCATACATATTAAGTTAGCCATCTCAGGAGAGGTGCCTCGCAAGAACCAAACAGTTCCTTAAAAAAATGATAGATTTCTTATCTTTTCTCAGTAATTCTGTGATTAAATTCCAAGGGAATTTTCATGGATAAATATGAGTGAGAATTAAGACTTTTGGTATCTGAATGACAAAAGTCTAAATTTTTGACTGGTATTTCCATCTGCCACAATTATTATATACATCACAAAAAGTAACCAGTACTGCTCCAGAAGAAACAGGCCTGATATTCCATTGCCTTGTGTAATCATTTACACGTGAGCAAAGTTGGGGGTAAATAACTTCTAACATGATGGCAGCACAAAATTCTGGGTCTTGACATTCATGGCTCCACAGTTTGGATGAACAAAATCAACTCTACAAATTCCTTTGCAAAAGCTTTCACCCTCGCAAACACTGAAAAAGAAAGGCAGAAGACTTCATCTTCAGGTCTAACAAATGTGTCTCTGATGAACTGCCCTGGAAGTGACACCATGATCTGTCTCAGTCTTCTGAGCTACTGGCCTTGATTCTCCTTCCAACAAAAGTGACAGAAGAAGTTTAAAGCTTCTTGTGGCTCTGACCTTCCCCTGTGCCTTGCAATGGGGCAATGCACACACTACTGTTGGGACTGTGGAGCGTGTTTCAGCCACACAGATGCCTCACTGCCCCCCCACCGTGACACCATTTCCCCCTCCACCTCTGCTCTATCAATTACAGGCTCCACAGCCTGTTACCCTACCCCCTGGAGGTCAGTACTAGTTATCAGGGAACACTTGTGTACCAAAGAGACCATAGTGAGAAAATGCATTCAATTAATAGAATAAGATGGTGTCACCCACTCATTCAGGCACAGCTGTTACAAACATGTTCTGCAGCCTGGTACTCACTGCTGCTGTAGACTCACGGTCTGCTATGTGATTCTCGTACATTTATTGATTGAGTGCTGCTTCCTCTGATTCATTACAAAGGGCATGTCTGCTCTTCCACCCCAAGAGCATTACAAACATGAGCAACAGTGCTAGAGCAGGTATCTGCATTATTCTTAGCCTAATTCACCAATAAAAATTAGTTTATTTTAAGAGAGGTAGGGTGTACAGCATAACTGAAAAGCATGGATATAGACAGCCTGCATGCTAAAAAAAGTAGTTACCTTTTGTCCTGAACTAATATTACAGAAATACAAGGAACCCAAAACTACAGCATACTGGTCCTTTACATGCTTTAAAGACACCTTTCAGATTACCAGTTGTTATGAATAGGATTTTGTTACACTGCTTTGGTTTGGCAGCAATTTAGGATTTATTAATATTTTTGAGATAGATCACCAGATTAGGCTGTATAATTATTACAAGCACTTAATCATCAGCCAATTTAACAGAATGATTCAGTGCAATTTGTTACAATCAAAACAGTGACTTAGTTAAAGATTCAAGAATGGCAAGGGTCACCTGAACCTTACAGCAGGGTTGCATGCACAGATGAAGGTTAAATCAAATCACACATATGAGCAGACAAATAACTCTGAATCAAATTTCACACAGACAGGAAAACGGTTCTAAACCAAACTGCACACACACACGCACACAGAGGTTAACTTATGATCAAAATTTCCCTTTTCATGAGTTTCATGGATTACTCACTTTTACGTGCTGGCATTCATCAATGGGTGATCAGTGAACCTTGTGAAATCAGGCCTTTGAGTCCACACAAAATCGTCGACACATGATATTTCAATCCTCGCGAAATCGACCCTGAGAGGAGTTCCTGCTCACGGGGAGATCCTGGGTTACGCAGCCCACTGCGGTCCCCGAGAGCTCAAAGGGTCTCACCTTTGGATCGCTATTTAAAGGATCTCAGGATGGTTGGCTGTAGTCAATACTCTCATTTCTGGCCACAATTCATGCTGAGTCATTCTGGCAGACAGTTCAGGCAGCAGGCGGCCCAGGTGTGGCCAGGGGTGCCTGGCCACCCCAGCTCCAGGCTGCTGCACTTGAGTCCAAGGTAACAGCACTATGGGAATTTTCCCCAAAGCATGCAGGGCTTTTCCTTATGTGTCATTGAGGCAGCATATGCCTCAGTGTGGCCAGAGAGTGCCTGACACAGAAATCATTGCGCTTGTATCAAAGACAACAGCACAGTGGAGCTTATCCAGACATCTCAGAGTGGCCCGGGTGGCTGCACCACCACAGCAGTCAGACCAGAAGTTTCCTCACTTAGCAACCCCCTGTTCAATAATCCAGTAAGTGTTGCTGTGTCCGTTTCACAGACGTGCAAGACATCTAGCCTGGGTGGTAAAGCCACAAATAGCACTCATATGTTCGAAGTCCCCTGTTTGAACCCTTGCTGTAACCACACTCACACTCATTAAAACAATGTTTATCAAATTCTAGAGCCATTTAATAAAGCAAGGAGCGGTTTATAGCCTAGTTAAAAAAGAATTCTTAGACATATGGGATGTACTTAGAAATGAGATGATAAAGCAGCAGCAATAATGGGATTTGTAGAGGTTTACTAGAAACCCGACAATTATTTACGTGTACTTCTGGTTTCTAAGAAGCTCAGCCAAGGACCAGCACTCCTTTCTGCTAGGCCCTGTAGCAACACACAACTGAGGCAGTTTTGTTCCCAAAACTTTTACAATCTAAATGTGAGAAAAGATCCAACAGATGAATACTGGCAGGTGAGCAGGAATAAAAGGACACTACAAGAAAATGAGCATCAGTGGCTGTTTCTGTACGTATCTAAATCATTGGATTCAAGGAACAGCCTGAAATTCCCAAGATCCTCATACGTATGTTTCTTTACATAAAGTCCCGCTGCCCTTGTAAACAGTCTGTGTGCCCATCGGTTACATTGACAGTCTCATGACATAAAGAATCAAGACAGTTGTATTGTATTGAAAGCATTTTCAAGCCTGTCTGGCAGCTGAAATGAAGAAGGTGATAACTAGATCTGCCTGCAAATGCCAAGTCTGTGAAACAATGATGAAGATGGCGAAAAGCGTCCCCATCACACAAGTGCGCATGAAAGCACTGAGACAGGTGGTGCAGCTCTGCTGGAAGACTGCCAGATAAAAAGTGTAGGTTGGTATACAGCCAAGGAAATGCTGATCATTCTTTCAAAAGTTAACTACCACTACAAAAGACTTGCTGCTTTCTGCAGAGACACAAAGAGCTATCCTTCACAATGGAAAAAAGGATTTAAATTGTGGCGGATTTAACATAAAAGGGGAGCTCTTGTTGAGCTACAATAGAGTATGTAGCTCTAATGATAATTCTGAAATACCTGTGCATTTTGTCTTTTATCGAATAGCACACTTTGATCTTTTAATGAAAAAGTGAGTAGAAAAATTAAGGTATAAAAAGCATCTGGTTTTAAGGCTTAGGTAAGTAGGCAAGACTAACACATTTGCTCAATATTCATGCCCCCTAGGAGACCATTACCTTGAAATTATTAGCTTTATTTATTCTCTAGTCTCATGGATCCTGTAAACTTTTAATGAAATAATACATAAAAGTGGGTTCCGTTCAGCTACAAATGCTCATTAATTGTTTGCTAATGCAACACATTTTTTTTCTATTTGCTCTCCTGACATTATTATAATCAAGAACAATTGCTTTCTAAAGAAAGTTGTGCAAATACTGTAAATCATGACTTCTTTACCATTCTGCTAACTTGCCCTGCAGTGAACTTTTTTTTGTTAATTAACTTTCTACTGTTTGTCATTCCATTTAAATGGAGAAGGGCAATTATTTCAAGTGTTACATGAAGAGATATAAAGCTAACAGAAAAAAAAAGAAGAAAAAACAGAAAACCCCAAAAAACCTGATTAAGGAAAAAAGTCTTTAAAAGAATTAAAATAAAAAAAAAAAACAAAATGCCTTTGAAAGCTTAGTGAAAGCTCCACAAAATTTAGCAGGCAAAAAAACAATAATCCAAAACAAAGGAGACAGATAGATAATGCATCAGCAGTAAGCTGTAAATGAAAAAAACAGGTGAACTCACGTGTTTTGTGTTCAGATCAGTCAGAAGGAAATGAGTAAAGTTTATTCTTGTTAACAGTGGTAGTACGTAGGATTTGCTCACCTGCATTTATTTCTAATTGCAGGACTGACAAAGACAGGCCAGAAAAACCTGGCACCTGATGGAAATTTGTTGACCTCATTCTCACAGTGAAATCTAGACTGACCTCTCCCCAGTCACCCACAAAACTCTTCTTTTGTGGTCCACTTGTGCTGATCCCATTTCATTCAAACATACCTAATGTTCAGGAGAACACACATACCTAAATTCAAATGATTTAAGGAGAATGTAACAGGTTTGAAGAGCAGCATGCATCTATTTGTGGTCATGAGTTATCACTCCATTATTCTGGAGCTTAAAGTACTTATCTAATTACTTATCTAAACAACACTAGGTATGTTGACATAACATTGTGGAAAAAATACAGTTCGTTAACTCACAATTCAGAGGAGCACAGCTTTATCATCCTAACAAGGAAATGCCTGATTTATTTAAAATTTTGCCAGAAGCTCACTTTTGACCTCCAGAGACACACCAGTATTGCACACAGCTGAACAAGCTCTATTTTCTTACTGGCTAATTTCCTTCAGAAGAGAAAAAATATTTTTATAGCACATTGGTGGTGCATTTGCAAAGAATTCCCATCACAGACAAATTAGGGATTATGGGGCAGATGAGTAAACAAAATATGCATGATCATCAAATTTATTACACAGTTGCCACACTGTCACCAGAGACACAGCAAAGGCACTGAAAAGCTGCCTTGGATGAGTTCAAAGGATTTTTTACCTTGCTTGCTTGCTTGAACAAAGCAATTCAGAAATTTGTGGGTCTATCTCTTTAAAAAATAATTCTGAGCACAGTTTCAGAAAAATGGAAAAATCAGAGCATGTCAGTAAGAAAACACAATATGATCAATGTCATTTAAAAAAAATTAAATAATTTTGATCAAAATAAGTTTGAATGCTTCCATACAAAAATATTTACTCTGAAAATTTTAACTTTAATAGCAATTATCATGTTTTCAGTTTTGGTAAGATTCAAACTATTTTTGTCATTAAAGAAAAATGAGACAGTACCAAGCTATAAATATTCATTAGAGGCAATTTATTAAATAGGTGTTATATTTGCAGCCTCTTTTCTATCAGGAATCACAATCTAAATTCTTGAGGAAAATATGGAGTTCCATGACGCAATGTTTTGGGAAATCACTGACATTTAATCTCACAAAACATTCTCCCTGAAAAACACAAAAGCATTCAGAGAAGCTATCGATTGAGGTGTTACAGAGGAGAATGAGTAAGTGGCTTGAAGAAACACCAGCTTTTGAGTAATGGTGTGTTTCTTTGCAGAAGTAAAACATACATCAAATCATTGAATCCAGTAAGAAGAAAGTGAAGGGAAGTGGAAAGAAGTAGATTTTGAAACTCATAGTGATGAGTCTCTACTTAATTCCATTTCAAGTGACCAGAAAAGAAAAAAGCAGTAGAGGAAGGGTTCTGCTTTGCATAAAGCAGGGAAATCTCCTGGGTGTGGACAAGTTATTGTGCATTCTTTGGCTGTTTTAATGGGATTATTATCATACTAGATCAAACTTTAATTAAAAAAAAAATTCTACAAAATGGGTGTGCTTGACAAGTATTTTTGAGTTTTCTTTGTTTGATTGCATTTTCTACACTACCTGCACTCTAATGCAGGTCTCTTGTGAAAAAAAACCACAAAAACCCATCATCTATCTGTGCTAGATCCCAAGCCCATACTTTATGCCACTCTTTCCTTCTCCAGAAGTAACCAAAATATCTTCACTGATATCGACCCTCAAAACTGAGTCTTGGCTTAAAGTCCAGACGGGAGGGACATCGGATGTGTATAAAAGGGACCGTGCCCCTGGGAACTCCACGACACCCTCTTCCTCACAGAAGCAACAGCAGAATGACATGAGCGAAACCAAAATACTTACTGAAAAAAATAAATTTCTAGACAAAAGAGCTGAACTTAACATCTGTTTCCTGATCAAAGTAGAGATTGATGTTACAGATGCCCGGGTTGTATCAGCGCATTTGAAGGATGGACCAGCCCACCAACACCACTTTACCACATAGCTGGGTTACTACAGTAAAGCATCTATAAGCACTTTCTGCCATGAATCAGAGACTGATTCAAACTTCCAGTCAGACCACTGGAATTTCCTAGATTTTCAGCACCTGCTTGGTTAAAGAGCTTTCCTTGGTATCTAACAGGTGGTAATACTGACCGTGCGCTTGCCTCAGACCTCGCCGATGCATTCTTCTTTGCTTCAGTCTACTGCTAAGGCTAGCCCTCAGGCATCCCAGGCCTTGGAGGTAAGAGAGAAAGCCTGGACAAAGGAAGACCTTACCTTGTTCAAGAAGGATCGGGTTAGAGATCATTTAAGCAAACTGAACACCCACAAATCCATGGGCCTGATGGGATGCAGCCATGAGTGCTGAGGGAGAGGGCAGATGTCATTGTTGAGCCACTCTCCATCTCTTTGAAAGGTGCTGGAGAACAGGAGAAGTGCCTGAGGACTGGAGAAAAGCCAATGTCACTCCAGTCTTCAAAGAGGGCAA
>Ga0065711_1051322_pt1 | contig 10429 bp, 7 predicted proteins | sample Hoacrofraction12_FD_59098 | JGI IMG/M metagenome (GOLD analysis project Ga0065711, IMG submission 59098) | Hoatzin crop microbial communities from Cojedes, Venezuela - Epithelial fraction 12 v2 (version 2) | ecosystem: Host-associated > Birds > Digestive system > Esophagus > Crop | place...
GGGCTGCACCCGCGGCAGGCTCGTTCCCGACGCGGGCCGAGCGGCCCCTGCTCGGGTCCTCATCCGCCGTAGACGCACGAGTGGCAGCCGCGGCGGGGTTTACTCGGGATCCATCTCTGGAGCTGCGCTTCCTGCTGCCGTCCTCTCCACAGGCAGTAGCGGAAGGATTGCAGGAAGCAGAACTAAGCGAGCCGCAGCGGCATTTGTGGAAGGCCCGTTGACACCTACGGCCCCGGTAGCTCCGCGCTGCGGTGTGCTGCGAAGGAGAAGAGCGGGGTAAAGCGACCCAGCCCCGAGCTGCCGGCCAGGGACAGCCGCACCTGAGCCGCGCCGAGATGCTCCGGCCGTGGCCCTCTCCGCTGGCAGGCCCTGCTCTGCTGCGGACGGCTCCGTGCAAGCCGAGCCCTGCGCTGAACCCTGGCCCTCGGCAGACGGCGACAGGCTCGCTCTGGCTGCACCGCGGGGAGGCAGAGGGGAGAGTGTCGCGCTCCCCTCGGCCCCAGCAGCACTCCTCTGTCACCTGCAGCCTGCCTGCTGTTCCCACCTCTGCCCCATCCACGCACTGGTGTTGGGGCGCAGGCACCAGCCTGGCATTTTGGAGAGGGAGGTGCGAGTTACGAGTGGAGCACAGATGAGGTCTCCAGCTGCGTGCAGGGGTTGCTGCGGGCGCTGTCCTCCCTGCCTGCAGAGCTGGGGAGGGCCCCGCACCTTGGGCCCCACCAAAGGGCCATGACTGCAAATTAAGCCATGCGTTACCCAGAGTGCGTGGTATCTGCTGGAGCTGCCTGCATGCGGGCTGCTGCTTGGCTCCTCTGAGCTAGCCTTTGGTAAGAGGCAGGGCAGGGCCATTGCGAGTCTCAGCACAGAGTTAGATTTGGGCTTGGTGAGAAAGTACTGAAGGAATCCTGTATCCCCAGTGAGCTCCAGGTGAAACCAGGACTGCTGCTGGAACATGCTGAGAAACTGCAGCCTGGAAGCCCAAAGCACTGGGCCTTCATCTCAGTCCGGGGCAGTGCCCAGGCAAGGCTGGAGGTCAGAGAGCAAGAAGGCCATGCAGGGACAGCGCTTAAACCCGGGCCCCCTGCTTAGCCTCAGCTGACTTGTAGGACTAGGGTGAGAGAAAGAGAGGGAAAAACCTTCTTGTGCTAGTATTTTGGTTTATAAATAAGTACTTATTAGGATGGCTTGGAAAAGGGGAGCGTGTGGCTCAGCTGCAGCCACGCAAGGCACAGAAGGTATCAAGTAGATTTAAATTACTTCCTACTGATAATATTTTATTGTTTTTGCAAAAAATACTACCCAGATAGCAGTTATTTTGAGTTGCTTTTAAAAAATGTTTTATTGTCCACTATGTGTAATATGCCAGTAACCACTGCACATAAAGGAAGCATTCAGAATATTATATATATGAATAATAAATACTCTAGATTGATGAGACTTTTGCTTATGTTACTGGTAAATACACCTGATTTCTGAAAATGAAAATGCTATGGTGATTGAGGGATTAGTATACTAATTCTATTCCAATAAGTAAAAAGACAATTTTTCTTACTTATATTAAGAATTAAATAATTTACATACAGTACACATCTCCGTATGTATTATATTCTAATAAGTGAAAGGGATCAGGTTAATACCGAATATGCAAGTTTCAGTCATTGTTCATGTTCCCATGAAAACAGATCTCTCTAAAAAGCAAACGCTAAACAGAATATACCTATAGTTAGAGGATTTTCATTTCAAGGTTCTGCAAACTGTACAGTTCAAGATAAACGCATTGAGCTGAATATCTTAGCTAAGCTCAGATAAACATCTTGAATGCCTTTTCACAATTACAGAGCAAAGGCATTTGAATAACATACTGCGTTATCAGTAGCTACAACGAGTAATTCCAATTTGCACTATATAATCTCATTGTGAGGGTTTTCCCAGGTCAAAGCTCTTTCTACTTCTCCACCTTAGCAATTTGATGAAGTTAAGACTTGCACTGAAGATTTTGTCATGATGAAAAACCATTTTGTAAAATATGTCAATGGGCAGATCTCCATTTGGATCTGCGTATTTCAGAGTTGTCATCGGAGTATACAAGGTGTTGGTCTGATGGCGAAAAGGTGGATTTTCTGCAAGAATTATCTTTACTGTATGCTGTCAATAATGAGAAACAGAATTGTTAATGAACCTTTACCAAAATAATAAAGTAAAACCTAGTTTTTAGTTAAGCAGAGATAAAGTGGAAGAATAAAGTGCTAGAATTATCTAAGACCTTAAATGTAGTTTTATTAGAATTTCATTAGAAATTTTTCTTAAAATATTTTTAAGGCCACAAGAAGTAGTTGTTTATTCTTTGACCTATTTCTGTTTATCTATACCATGGTGATAGCATCTTACACTTAAATATCCTGAATAGTCCTCCAAAATTATGCCTATATGCCCATAATGGGTAGATCCTTTCTTTTACAGTTCACTGGGAAAGGACCAGAACAGTGCATTTTGCAGCAGGATCTGGGAACCTTCAGCTGACACTGAAGTTACTAGCAGTAAGCACCTAAAATTATTGTCCCCTTCCACAGCTTGCCTAAACTTCTGTTCCTGCAGGAAGTCCCAAGCACCAGAAACTACATCCACATATCTTCCATTGTGCCTTGATGCTCTGGGGTAGCTGAGTGAACTTCACGCTACCGGAGGGGTTACCAGTGAGATGGAGGGGAGAGCAGCTTTAACCCATGGTGGGAGCCTGTGTAGAAGTATGGTGACACTGCAGAATGTTCACACTTCACCAGACAATATATAAGTAACATTCCTTTATATATATAAATATATATATTAATAAAATATAACATTCCTTTAAGATTCTAAAGGTTTTTGTTTAAAACTCTCAAGATGCTGTTGATCTTTTAAAAATATTTTTTAAATCTTCAAATTAAATTCAATTTAATGCTTCTACCAAAAAACCCACCAACCAACAAGTGCATTTGTAAATTACAAGGGGGGGGGAGAAAAACTGAAAAAACCCCTGAAAATGGAGAATTGTTGATGAGTTACCTCTGCAACATCTTCAGCACTTTGTCCCAGGCTCTGGAAAATTTGTTTGTAATTTTTAAGGTAAATATTAGTAAACATCTCAGCTGTTTCCTCATCTGCAGCTGAAAGATCCATTTTCATTCCATCTTCAAACACTTTTCTTTCAAACTCTGTAACCACTGGGCCTGGTTCAATTAAACTCAACCTGTTCAAAAAGCGAAGAGATACTGGTTATTGACTGTCCTCCATGGGAAATACACCTCTCCGTCCTTCTCAGAAAAGGATGTTGAGGAGTTGCGCTGTGAGTACACATTAACCAGCAATACTAAACAGTACATTCTGTAAAGGCGATCCATAGCACGTTATTGCTCTCATGCTCCTACCCATCCGTGTGCAGTAGTGGGAATCTGCGTAGCTTGAATGTCAGGGAAGTGCGGTAACTTAGTTCATGGCAGAAGTGAGAGCAGTTGTTACCTGCTGTCTTGCAGCTGTGGAATCTCAGGATGATTTATCCACAAGAACTTATCAAATTTTAAGAAAAATAATTACAGGATGATAACAAAATTCATTAATTCTGGACAAAATCCTACATAGATTTCTTTGCTATAGCTTTCCCATGATAATACTAGAAGTAGCTGAATGGGGGGGGGGGAAATTACCCAAATGTGGATTTTCTTTATCAAGCTGTCAGTGTTACACAGTTCAAAATCCCTCCACGATATTAGAATACAATGTAACAGAGATAATTTTGCTGCAGGTGGACAGATTTTGGCTGCTGCCAAATCTGGAAAAATTTATTTTGCTCAGTAGTATATTATAGCAAATAACTGAAATACAGTTACTGGTCAGTTCTTTACTAGTTCTTTCTCAGGCAGTAACTACTCCCAGCTGCTATGTTTATCAAAACACTCTTTGGGGTGGGACCTTTTCCGAGACTTGAGTTCTGATCAGGCTGTTCTTTAGAACTAAATCAAGCTATTGACCTTGACAGCAGAATTCCAGCTGCTGCTGGAATTAAAGCCTTTTCTCTTGCATCACTCTGGACCTTGAACTTTCCCATTCTAGTTATTTTTTTTTAACCTCCTTTTTGCTGTATCTTATTATGAATTCTGGTATATCCTGTGTATCATTGCAATGTATTTGTTTTAAATCCCTCCAAACTTTATGCAAAAAATCACAGTTTGGATGCCGCTTTGTCTCCAAAATCCCGTGACAGCTGTGTCTCTTCTCCCACAGCACAAGGGCTAAATGCTGAGGCATACAGAGGTGCAATGGATATTTAACAATTGTCGGACTTCATACAAAGAATAGTAGCAGAATTACACAAATGTGAATACACATGTGACAAATCAAACCCTGAAGTCCCATACACATCGAACAGGACCATTCTCCTAAATATTGTCTTAAACATTAATAGTATACCCCATTCTTCTCACTCTCCTCCCCCCTGCTGTCATTATAGGTATCTCACCCTATGTTCCATTCTGATGGATTTCCATTTGTGCCCTCTCTATGACAAGCCCTTGAACTTTTTTATCTGTGAATTGCTTAAGAAGTTTGTTATCCTTTCTAAAGGAAAACATTACAGCTTAATATTATCATTTTATTCCTACAATATTGTACAAGAGCCTGTGTTCAGAAGTGTTACATAAACTGTATTTTTTCTGAAGTTAAACAGCCTTTCACTGTTCAAGAGAACATCCTTATTTTAGCATCTAGATCTTTTTATTTGCTTATGTAGTGTGAAGAATGTGGACATTTCTATGCCTTTTGTGATGTACGATTTCTATGGGTTCCTCAATCTGTTTCTCCTAGATAGCAGCTAGCTTTAAAAAATTGTTTGCTAGCTCCGAATATATTTAAAACTATCTAAAATACAACCTATACCAGTGGATCAATACTTACTGCAGTTTGAACTTGAGTGCTTGTATAGCTAAACTTTCACAGAATCCTTCCACAGCAAACTTAGATGCAGCATAAACATCATTAAATAAGATACCTGATGGTGCAAACAAAACATCCTGAGAATGTGACTGTATTCAACATCCAAACAGTTTAGTTTTAATAACTCCTGTATTTTCCAAAAATTTCTACAGTCTTGCTGGGAAAACATTAGAAAAATCCCTGTGTATACTGAATCTAAATAGCGATTTTTTGCATTTGTTCTCTAAATTGCTCATTCTAGGAAAGGATGCTTGACTAATGCTTTTCATCCCTCTAGCTGATGCTGTGATCTCTTTGGATGATACTAAATATTTTGTAGTGTAAGATATGAAAGCGTCTGTACATACAATACCATCTGCATTATTTATCAGCAAGACTTTAACAGGCTATAGATGAATACAGAAGCTGAGTGCAATGCAGGAGATATGATTATGCAAGAGATCCAGCTTGCATCCAAGTGATTTACAAAAAGCACTGCATCGATCCATTTAGGTGGATGGTAAGTACTGTATTAAACAGTAACAGCTCTTGCAGTTTGACTTAGGACCCTTGCTCACCAGAATAATCCAGGTAAGATCAATGCCACTGTTGTAATAATTGCAACATATACAGCTAGACCAGATGGAACACTAGAGTAGGAGCATCATTATCTCTTGCTAAAATTAGACTCTGAGAGGAGAAACTTTACAAAAAGGTGGTACAATTGTCCAAGACATGATTGAATTTTATTCCATTATTGTGCAGAGTGTAGTTAAGCATGTTTGCCTGTCCCCATAACGTTTTCCAATAGGAAAGAGAAAAGTAATGCTAAGCCTTGTTTTCCAGATAGTAATTTTAAAAATTCATAAATAAATAGAGTTTGAGTTAAAACTCTAAAAAAAAAAAATTCACTTTGCCGGTTGTGCTCTTAAAATGTTTTGAGAGTAGTTGTGTAGTAACATACTACCTACATGCAAAAAAATCATCAGGTCTAAGTGCTGTACTTTCTATAGTTGGAACTTCTGCATTACAAAGCACAATAGATATACAAGCTTGTACTTTGGGGTTTTTTTTCAAGATAAAAAGGTGTAAGCTTTAGATTTTGAATACTGAACTCTTAGTTCAAACAAACAAAAACACAAAAAAACAACTTTGCCTTGTATTCCCATAACACTGCTTATTATAACTATATGCCCGCTCTTTCTCCTCTTCATGTCAGGCAAAATCTCCTTCAGGAGTCGAACCAGTCCAAAGAAGTTGGTATCCATCACAGTTTTCATTTCGTCGATGGTCTGACATTCAATAGGTCCAATGAGCCCCATTCCAGCATTGCTAACTGCACAAAATGGAAGACAACAGTGAGCAATAACCTCCATCAATATTAACTTGCAATCTTTACAGGAAAGCATTTGAAAGTAAACTGAGGATTAAGGATTAAATGATCCTTAAATAATCCTTAAAGAAAGGATTAAAAGATGTTATTCTGTCACTAATGCCTTGCAAACACACTTGACATTTCATTTTTTTAAAAATTTTTATTTATGCTTTTAATCCAATTTCAATTATCGGATATTTTTCATTTTAACTAATTTATTTCTGATTAGTCCTTTAAATTATAAAAGGATTACAGGAAAATGAGCCGAGAATTATCTATATTTGTTTATAACGCAGTATTAAGAATTAGAGTCAATACAGTCAGTACCCATAGGAATGAACAGAAGTCTTTAATTTATTCCAAAAGGTGATAGACCAGGCCATATTCTGGTCTGCTTTTTGTTTTGTTAACATTCATATCTTCAAGAAAAAAAAAAAAAAAAACAAAAACAACCCCAAAACACACACTTCCATTGATTTTTATTCTCCTGCTGGATATTTATAAGTGGGGACTGATTGATAGAACTGGCATTCTGCACTACAACTAGTATGTCAAATTAGAGTATAATACAGTTCGTAGAAGCAGCTTGTTAAGCAGTGCTTTAATTAATCAAAATAAAGGCAGGCCCATAATTTTCTGTTAGAGAAGATTTAATAGTTGATGGTGTGAGCAATTTCCATCTTAGTAAGAAATAAATATTTATTTTTAGCAAAACAGTATGAAAACACTTCTTGTTGAATGATTTGTAAAGTACAATTGCAATTCTCAACACAAAATGAAAACACCCTTACTTTCTTTGCATTTGTTCTTTTAGTTGCTAATTCCCAAATGTTGTTGCTTTCTTAGTACAGAAGGCTGTTGCCTTCATTGTAAACAGGGCTATGCTTCATCGATAGGGCAGAAAGTCTTTAGGCAAAAGTTCTCTTCTCACATTTACTAAAAACTGTATCATCTTATGATCACCCTTCTTTGTGATCATGTTTCTTCTAAGCTTCCCTACATCATAGAAGCATGGTGAGATTTAATCGACTCATGTCTGCACGAAGCCTTAAGAATCTTGAACAGAATATACTATATAATTATTATTACTTTGATCATTTTAAAAATACAGTAATGAAACTTCTCCAGGGTATTTGATATGATGTTAAATAAAAAACTGGTATCTGTTCGTAGTATACGCATCCCGTACTTGCCTAGGACATCAATCCTTCTGTCAGGGATACTATTCACACAAGTTTTAATAGACTGTTCATCACAGACATCCAGTTGTTTAATTTCGAGGGTTTTGCCCAGCCTGCGACCTGCAGCTTCCTCGAGTGGCTCCTTCTTGGCCAGATTCCGCATTGTGGCATACACTGCAACACACCAGCAGCATCAGTTGTCAGAAATAAAGCCTTTTCTGTGGCAGTCCTACTGAGAACTATTAAAGAATATTACTTTTACATCCGTATCTTAAATATCAGTAATAGAACCCAGACAAAAACTTAAAGTAGAAAGAATCTATTTTCAACATATATTGTCACTGATTTCCCAGAGTCTGGTTCTGAAATCTTCAAGAAACTAAAAAGGAGAATTAAACCACTAGGCACAATGAAGAACATGCAGTGTGTGAAGATAATATTGTCATATTATCACCAAAACTTTAAATAATGGTTATCAAGTTATGCCACTGAATCATTTTTAGGTACCTAAAACCTAATTTTAGATTCCAGATTACCTTTTCTTTTTTTGAAGTCAGTGTCAACATGTTCAGCAGAACAACCATAATCTTATTAAAAAGTGGAAGACAGATGCTTCCTTTGGTGGCAAAGTAGACATTTTTGCAAGCTACTTCTCAAAACAGAAATTAGTTTATCATTATTGTGGCTGAATTACCCAGAAAACTATGAATTTGCATCCAGTCAGTTAGCAGTAAAATACTGTAAGTGTGAGAAACTGAATTACCACAGATTGCTGTATTCACCTCGCCATCCATTTTCAATCATAGCAAACATCCCATTCTGCAGCAGAAAGAAAAATCCTAGCCCCTTTGTTCACCCTCTTATGCCTACACAGGGATGGAGGAAAAAATTGCAAATTTAAGAACTGTTTCCTAAATTCATTTTTGTGGTCCTCAAATGGGCCTGTATGTTTCATTCAGCAAAGATTTTAGTAGCCAGAAGCAAAGCTAACTACAACTGTGAATGTATATCCAAGGTAGCATACTACAGACATTTTCAGCTATTTGTTTTTATACTACTATTCGGAGGTCAGTTTTTTTTGTAAACTATTCAGTTTAAATAGCTGTTTAGCTTCAATACAGGCACCGAAATATCATCTGCTTACAGAAAGCAGTATATTTTCACTGTGTTGTATTCTCTTGACAGTAGGAGGGAGGAAACTAACACGAAACAAGTCACCAAACAATACAATCACCTGCTACATCACAGAGGGAAAAAAAAAAGCACTGCCTTGAAGAGTATCTTTTTATAAAGATAAACAACAGATACCTTGTTACCTTTAAATCTTTTCTGTTCATCTTTTGCCATTTTTACAGCTAAAGCCAGTCCGATTCCTGAGGAGCAACCTGTAATGAGAACATTTCTTCTTGCCATTCTTTTCACTGGGTGGTTCAAGCAAGAGGTCTTGTTCAGAGGAGCAACAACCTGAATGTAGCTACAGTATAATGTCATTCGCCTTTAATTCCATCTCCAGCTTTCCTGAGTCAACAAATCTGAAAATGCACACCTGGCCCCTGCATGATTAAGGGATAATCTCCAACTACACAAAAAGCAGAAGCAGATGCTCCTCATGAGCTTATAATCTGCATTATCAACATGGACTATACTTAATACAAAATTTGATTAATTTTTAAAATGAGACGTAAGGTACATGGAATTTTTTTTTTTTTTTTTAATAGTGGAATAACCAGTTTGCATACTACTGGCAGGAAAAGCCTTACCACAATTACAACCAGTCTGTAGCGTCAAGTCCTCCACTCACGTCTATGGAAAGTAAACTGCACCTAAAATTGTATCTCTCTGCTAAATGTTCAGACTTCCTACACTTACAGCACCCTCCTCATTCTTCTGCAGCAAAATGACAAATGGATTTCTTCCCTGATGCCTTACTATTATAAGAGTCCTAACAGGCTTTACAGAAAAAGTAAATTGAAAAATGGGATGGGGATTTGGAAAGAGACAAGTTGTTTAGACAGGTTCCTCACATTTCTTTTTGGCACTGTTGCCAACCAAGAACAGAGAAAGTAAGCAAGCGGGCCGGCAATGGAGAACAGCCAGGAAGACGCTGAACAGACCAGCTTCACTATGTCCTTGCTAACACTGAAACCTCTCTGAATGCTTTCTATTCTCCAGTTGACAAGTTGAAAAAAAAAATAAACAGAACTAGCATGATGTCTGACTCAGTTTTAGTTTTGGAGAAAATATTCCAACTTTGCATATACACCCTGAATAAAGAAAAGGGACATTTGGACTGGCAATTGGGTGCAATTTGCATTTAACATACAGTAACTGTAGGCATACTACATTCAGAAAGAAAATCAGTCTCTTGTGAAACTTATAACCCATCCTGAGTGACAAAAAAGAATCACCTTAATAAGCAATTAGCCTTCTGAACAGCATTCAGCTAATTGCAATGCCATTATACACAGAAAAAAGATTCAATAACCCCATGTTAATGCAAAGCCGTTCAGAAGAATGAACTTTGCATTCCAGGATTTCATAGAATCATAGAATAGCTTGGGTTGGAAGGGACCTTTAAAGGTCATCTAGTCCAACCCCCCTGCAGCAAGCAGGGACATCTTCAGCCAGAGCAGGCTCCAACCTGATCTTGAATGTTTCCAGGGATGGGACATCAACCAGCTCTCTGGGCAACCTGTGCCAGTGTTTCACCATCCTCATTGTAAAAAATTCCTTCCTTATATCCTGTCTAAATCTACTCTCTGTTAGTTTAAACCAATCCCCCCTTGTCCTGTTACAACAGGCCCTGCTAAAAAGTTTGTCCCCATCTTTCTTATAGGCTCCTTAAGTACTGAAAGGCCGCAATAAGTTCTCCCTGGAGCCTTCTCTTCTCCAGGCTGAGCAGCCCCAGCACACAGTACTGCGGGGGGGG
>Ga0065711_1051323_pt1 | contig 10428 bp, 8 predicted proteins | sample Hoacrofraction12_FD_59098 | JGI IMG/M metagenome (GOLD analysis project Ga0065711, IMG submission 59098) | Hoatzin crop microbial communities from Cojedes, Venezuela - Epithelial fraction 12 v2 (version 2) | ecosystem: Host-associated > Birds > Digestive system > Esophagus > Crop | place...
GATGTAATTTAAAATATACGTGCAAATTTGTATGCCTTTCCAATGAATGAACACCTGTTTTTATATACTCCCAAGATTTTTTCATATCTTCCGGAGTATCGCATACACATTCAGCTTTAAGAAACAAAGGAAAATCTCTTTCTTTATCACTAAACATTTTTGCAAATATTGAAGCATATTCTTCTTTTTTATCAGCTTCTAAGTTCTGTTCATCATAAAGTACATGATCTAGATTACATGACATAAAATAATGTTCATATGGAATCCCGCATACATAATCTTCCTTTAGCAATCTATCCATCTTTTGCCTTTTTTGAGCATTCCTATCAATAACCGATTTTTTTATAATTCGTTATTATTTTGGTAGGAGTATAAAAATAGTGCTTACCATCATCACTTTCTTCTATACAATCATCCGAAATATATGCACCATCCATATCATATATTTGAACAACATTATAAAAATCAGTGTTTTTTAATTTATTATCGGCTTTGAATTTACTAACAATTTTCTCTACACTCGAAAGTACATTTTCTACAGATATGTTTGAATTACTTGTTATATCTCCGTTTGTAAATTCAAATGTTATGTTTTTATCATATTGATATAACTTTTTAAAAATTCTTTCAAGTGCTGTCCTATCAGAGCGTCCCTCAACTATGAACAATACTACTTTCTTTTGTATTTTATACTGCTTCACTTTTTACTTAATCACCTCTAAGTCTTAACTATTATGTATTTTATTTATTTTTTTCTTCCAGATTTTTAATAAATTTAACACTATCATCGTTTCTTTCGTTTTTATTTATTATCTTGCTTGCGCTCATTAGTGCATATCCGATATTGTCCAAATCATTCATGTTATAGAGTTCTTCTTCTTGTCCGCCGATTCTAAGCGCTCTTATATAAAAATCACGTTTATTATTATTTCCTGCTATACCCTTCAGGCGAATATATCTATTGGATGCATTTGTCGTAGTACAAACAATATTTTTAACGGAAAGCTTTTCAAATGCTCGCAAATTATGTGATGTAAAAATAAGTTGTCCGTTTGCTTCTTCTCCAAGCGTGCCAAGCATTTCTCCAAGCAAAAATTCAAATATTCCGTCATCAAGTTCGTCAACAACAAGACATACTGACCTGTCACTATAAAGCGTTGTAAGAAAAGCCATTAAAGAAATGATTCTTTTTATTCCCTCTGATTCATGCTTTATAGAAAACTTTTTTCCGGATCTAACCGCAAATATTGCCACCTTTATATATTCTTTATCATCTTTTGTTATTTCATCCTTTGTTTCAACAACAAGCGACAAATCAGGAACAATTCCCTTCATTGCTACGTTTATTGCCTCTAATGAATTTTTAAGAAGAGGCATATGCTGTTTTAAAATCACACTGTCTTCGTCTGTCTTAAGAGGTAAAACACCGCTTTGCATAGATTCTGTATTTTCTTGATGCAATAGAAGTGGTATAAAAGTAGATACATTAATTACTCCAAGTTGATCTACCTTTACAACCTGAAATTTCATCCGCGCAAAAAAATTAAGAGCAAATATCAGTTCCCCTAAAGATTTTAAATCCTTATTTTCATTTGTTTTGTAAACTTCTTTTATCTTACGCAATACAACATCATAAAAGCAAACAGATACACCATGTTGTGCGCAAACAAGTGCAATTCTATCAATATTTGAGAATATATCATTTTTAGAAAGTGTTGCAGGATTAGATACTAATTCTGTTTTGTCATCACTGAGCAAGAAGTTGCTTTCTGCATATGGATTACGTATTTCCAAAAACTTATCTCTAGTCCATCCTTTGCCTGTATACTTGTTAAATGAAATTTTTTCACTTCTAAGTTCTATTATATTTTGCTCGCGATTAACAATAAGGCTCACATCATATGAAGCAAGCATACAATTATTTTCACTTACTTGAACAAAAAAACTAACGCAAATTCTTGTACGTTTTTGGTTATCTATAAGTTCATTATATTGTTCAAATGAAATTTCCTCGCCTCGCAGTATATTTTTCAAAATATCAAATGCTTCTACCGCTGCCGATTTACCGGAGCCATTAGGGCCATACAAACCCACGATATCTCCCTTTTCAAACTCTAATCTTCTTCTAAGGGATGCATCATTCATAAAACTAATCGTTCCATGTTCTACGTTTTTAAAATTTTCAATTTCTAATTTTAAAATACGTACGACTGATTTATTCATCATTTTTCTCCTAAAGATTATTTTTGATACATTTTTAGTACATTTTGTATGTTTGTGTTTATATTATCGTCTAAATCATCACAAAAATCAATGTTTTTTACACTTTTTGTTCAAAAAATATCTTGTAACAAATATGTTCATCTGTTACAAGATATCTCAACATTATAATATTCTTTTTATTTTACCTATCCACTATCTCATGTTTCTTTTTAAAGAAATAAAATGCTATAAAGCATAGTGCTATCTGAAATACCGTAGATGTCGGTGTTGCCATACCTACTTTAAAGAGTGTAAATGGCTCTACTCCGCTCATAATATACGATACAATTGTTCTGATGACAGCTCCCGTTATACTCTGCGCCATGACAAAAGTCGTCATACCACATCCATTGTAGAATCCTACAAAACAGAACAAAAATGCCGTAAGGAAACAGTCTATCGCGTATGCCTTTAGATAGTCCCATGCATATGCTACAACTTCGCTATCGCTTGAGAATACGCCTGCCATAACATTTCCATAGAAGAAAGTCAAAAGTCCCATCACTATGCCGCATATAAGCGAAACCATTATGCCGCACTTTAATGTCTCGACTGCTCTCTTCATCTTGCCTGCTCCGACATTTTGTGCTACAAATGCCGCCATAGACTGCATGAATGCAGAACTTACAAGCATTATGAAAGCGCATACTTTTTCAGCAACACCTATTCCTGCTGACTGACTGAGTCCATGTGCATTTACAATAGCAAGTATTATGAGAAATGACATACTTACAAGAAAATCCGATAATGCGAGTGGTCCGCCCAGTATGAATATTTTCTTTATAATGTTTGCCCCTGCCGACTTTACGTCAGATAGCTTCAATTCGAATGGCAATTCTTTTTTGCTTATAAGATATAGAGATGCTATAACACTTACAAACTGAGCCATAACCGTGGCTATAGCAGCTCCCATAGCTCCCATACCAAATACTGCTACAAAGAGTAAATCTCCGAATATATTAAATATACATGCTATAAATACTGTAATTAGAGGAGTTTTCGAATCTCCTATTCCTCTAAATATACTTCCTATCAGGTTATATGCGATTATGATTAGCGCACCGCCGCCGCATATACGAAGATATCCGACAGTTTGTGACATCGCTTCATCGGGTGCATTCATGATACTTGCAAGATTTTGCGCAAATATCAGCGATACGAAAGTTATTATGATTCCGACTATTAGGAATAATTTTATACCGGCGCCGATTGTTTTGCCGCCATCTTTCCCTCTGCCCTCGCCTATCTGCTGTCCCAGAACTATTGTGATGCCCATAGAAAGCGCAGCTATTAGATTGGTGATAGTCTGAAGTATCTGAGATCCCGTCGATACGCCCGATACATCAGCGCTTGTTCCAAACCATCCAACTACAAGCAAATCCACCGCGCCATATAGTGACTGGAGAAATAGCGCAAACAATACCGGCAATGCAAATTTTATAAGAGGTGCAAGTATCGGCCCTTCTGTAAAAGTTGTTACTGTTTCCTTTTTCATACAAATTCCTTTCATTTTCCTAAATAATCATCAAAAAACCGGATAAGCTGGCGAAAAATATCCGTCACCTTATCCGGCTTAGATTTAAGCTAAAGCCCTCCGGCTAAATAGTATTTAAACATAAACGAAATTTAAAATCAAGCCCAAATATAAAAAAACTTTTTAGCTTCATCTATTATAGTCTATGATTTACTTATTATTCTGCATCATCTGTATGCTCATCCGTGTGTTCATCTGTATGCACATCATTTATATAATATGCATCTATATCTGATTTTTCAGCCGTTATAAGAGCGTCGCACTCTGTTACTATTTCAACTTCGCTATATTCATTTTTTTGTACCGTCAAAAGACTATATGTATCATCTTTTTCATATATAAGAGAGTTTTTGCCGGCATATACGATTTCTCCACCCTCAATTTCTGTAAGAAGGGCCGCATTCTTGCCATATACGCTGATATCCGTATCAATCAGTCCATCTACAAGAACATAGCCTGTTCCAAGAGATTTTATCTGTATGAGTTCGAAATCATCTCCTATATCTTTGGCTACGATGTTTTTTCTCTCATTATAGAAGCTATACAGATTCAAAACATCTTCGTCATTTGATATATAGTACATATATTTATCAGTGGACGTTGCAAGCGCTCCGTTATCCGTTACTTCCTTTTGTGTTGAGAGTTCTCCTGAACTTGCCCTGTACGAATAAATGATATGATTTCCGGTATTTTCTTCATCAGCAGATATATATTCTACAAGCACGTATCTTCCATCTTCGGATATTTGCGAATTTACATACTCTCCTGCATCAGGCATTTTGTACGCATCGCCGTTTATAGAGTAGTATATCTCATCATTTTGCTCGAATACAGCCATCTGCGATACATATGACACGTTCGATACTGTATCAGCAACAAGCTTTGCTTCGCCTTCAAAGTATATATACAGTGATAGTACATCGTCATTTTCTTTGGTAAAAAATACACTCTCGTCATCTTCGTTATAATTTCCGAAGCTGTATATTTTACTTGCTATTTCAACAGGCTCAGCCGTATTTTCTTTTATATAAAGGTCAAAATACTGCGTTGTCATGCCGCTAGACATAACTGTGTACAATATTTTATTTTCTGAAAGTATTTTTAAGTTAGAAACATTATCTGATATTTCTTCTGCATCTTTTTTTGATGATATCTTTTTGTATACAAGCGTATGAGCATTTGCATTTTCATCTCCGATGAGCATATATACGAAATTATCTTCATCACTTATATAGTATTTGTATACATTTTCAACGCTCCAAGCAGTCTTTTTGCCATTATAATATCCACACTTATTCTCGTTGGTCAAAAATATTACGCCATCTCCCACTACGTCCACGTCTACTACGAAGTCTTCTATTACAACGCTATTATTTGCAGTGTCTGTTTCGTCGCTCGATATTTTTGAAGTGTCTATTTTGCATAGTCTCCCCGAACCATCGCCTGTGTCTTTTCCAAGATAATATATTGTTTTTTTATCTTTGGAAAAAGAAGCTATCTTATCTTCAAGACCATATTCAAAAAGAACACTGTCGGCTTCTGATATTTTATAAGTATCATCAGAATTTATACTAATATCTTTATCAAAATATAAAGAGCCGTCTTTCACATATACAGCTTCTTTAAAAAGCGCACTTGTTTTTCTGATTTCAAGTACTCTAAATGCTATGCATGTTGCGGCAGCTATAACAATCATAAGTACCAGCAAAAAGCTCAAAAGCTTATTTAATATATTTTTCTTGCGTTTTTGTTTCTCATCATCTTTTTTACTTTTGCTTGTCTTAAAAGAAAGTTTGTGCTTTTTATAGTTGTCTTTCTTATTAAGCTTTTCTTTATTGAGATTTTTCTCATCTTCTTCTATCTTACTGCCTATAATTTCTTCTTTATCATCAGACTTCAAATCTGCATTTATATCTTGCACACTTCCGCAAAAAGGACAAAACTTGGCACCGTCTTTTATTTCCTCACCACATTCTCTGCAAATCATACACATCTCCCTATATCAAATGTTGTTATTGTTTTACCAAAGTCTTTTTCATTATAGCTTATATTTTGTGTTTTTTCTATAAATTCATCAGACACACAAGCTGATATATCTATTTTTGCTATTATCATAAAAAGACGTCAAAATGGGCACTGCTTTTATAGCAATGCCCATCTTTATATCATCACAGAAATGAATTCTATATTTTAAGATTCCATGCTTTATAAAAGTATAATTTATAGCTTCGCCATATTTTTACAAGTATATGCATAGAATATTAAAACCTATTAAATGTTGAATACGCTGAGTGCCTTTCCGATAGATGCGGCAGATTTGGATACTGTATCTGCGCTTCTGTCTACACCTTCACTCTCTTCAGAAACAGACTGCGCACTTACTGCAAGATTTTCGGTTGTAGCTGTAACTTCTTCCGAACTTGCTGACTGTTCCTGTGATATAGCTGCAACGGATGTAGCGATACCATCTACATTGCTCATCATATCTATCATTTCTTCCATTGTACGTCCGCTGTCTGTCAGGTCATTGAAGATATCTGCGAATGTCTGTCCTGCAACAGATACTGATTCAGAGCTTTCTTCGATAGCATTCATATTTGCCTGTGACTTAGCTGACAAGGATTCAATCTGGCTTGTGATATCATTGATGATCTTTTCAATTTCTTTTGTTGCTTCGCCTGAATCTGTAGCAAGTTTTGCAATTTCAGAAGCAACAACCGCAAATCCTTTTCCTGCTTCTCCGGCTCTGGCTGCTTCGATAGAAGCATTGAGTGAGAGGAGATTTGTCTGCTCGGAAATAGAATTGATCATCTCGATAATAGATGTAATCTTTTGTGCAGAAGAATCAACTTCTGTTACTACGTTGTTCATATCAGACATTGATTCACTGATATGATGCATATTTTCAACAACGAGATTCATATCTCTTTGTCCGTCATCTGCTTTCTTTACAAGGTCGGACATAATCTGATTTGTTGTTTTTCCTTTATCTGACAAATCACCAACTGCATTCGCAAGTTCTGTTGCATTGTTAGCAAGTTCTGATACGGCTTGTGACATACCATCCATTGTCTCTCTAATCTGATCCATTGATACAGATTGCTCTTTTGCTTCGGATGTGAGCTTGCTTGATGCATTTTTGCTGGCATTTGCTTCTTTTTCAAGTTCATTGGATGTAGACTGAATATCGCTGATTGTTCTACGCATAGTAGCTACATATTCACGCATTTCATCCTGAATAAGTCCAATTTCATCGCCTTTTCCTTTTGGAAGCTCAACTGTGAAATTACCGTGTGAAATTTCAACAATATCATCAGCAAGTTTCTTAACAGGTTTAGAAATTATCTGGTTGATAGCAAACATGATGATTCCGCCAAGGATGATAATTGTAGCAACCATGATGATATAACAAATATTTCTGAATGCATAGAAATCTGCAAGTACGTCTGCTTTTGAAACTGATGAATAGAGATACCAGTCTGTTCCTTCAATTGGTGTGAATGCAACATATTTTGCTTCGCCTTCATATGTGAGCTCTGTTACATCTGTAGAACCGCTCTGTGCATATGCAAGTAGCGACTGCAAATATGAATCTCCGGAATCAGCTATACTTGTACCATTCAAACTTTCATTAAAGTATGAAAGAACCATATCACTTGTTGTAAGTGCACTTCTACCTGTCGTAAGAGGTGTAAGCGATGCTACGTCTGTTACGATATCTGCAAGGTAAGCATCTGTTGCTACAACACCTGTAAGTCCATTTGCGCCGTTTATTTTTCTTGCAAATGTAACACAAAGTCCGCCTGTTCCATCATCAATATATGGTTCGCCATCTTCAATAGTATCTGATTTTAGACCATCCTGATACCAGCCACGTTCTGTAGCTACCCAGCCTTCGCTCGGTGTATGTCCGTCAGCAAATGCGTATGAGTCGTCTTCGAAACCAACATATACGCCGTCAGGTGCAAGATCATATGTATCAACTGATGTTGCGAGATATTTTTGAATGGAGCTAATATTCCCGAAATCAACACTTTCCAGAGTTGTTGCATATGTTTCAACAGATCCCACCATTTCAGCAACCTGTCTTTCAAGTTTGCCACCGTTTGCATCTGTTTCATCTTGCAAATCTGCCTTCGCAATTTTTACAATTGTATTTTCTGCCTGTATGCTAAGAAAGATAATAATTGCAGCAATTGCAACTGCAGTAATCGGTAGTAAAACCATCATGAGCGCAGCACTGACGCTTCTTTTGATTTTTTTGTTTTGTGTCTTTACATTCTTTGTTTTTCCTGCCATAACTTTTCGCCTCCATTGCGTATATTATTGCCGGCCATAGAACGTGCCTTAGCTTTGCATTCCACACAATTTATCGGCTATTTATATAACAAAATTAAGTATAATTTTATTTGTTTTAATATTTTTTCAAAAAATCATCCATTCCTATGCATATAGAATTTTCCGCTGAGCTGTTCCGTCTTTATGACATTTATAAAAGCATCCGAGTCAATTTTCTTAATTGATGTTATAACTTTCTTTATCTCATCGCTTGATACAACCGAATATATGATAGTTCTTCCTTTATGTTCGAATGAGCCGTATGCTTCTATATCTGTTGCGCCGTGTCCCGTGAGCTCATATATTTTCTTTGCAACTTCCTGTGGATTTTCTGTAACTATCAGTAGTGTATTCTTTTTGTACCTCTTATACATCAAATGAATGACTTCTGTTGAGAAAAACTGAAATATGATTGAATAAAGTGCTTTGTCAAAACCAAACAAAAGGCCGTCTATACTGAGCACAACCGCATTGAACAAAAATACATAGTTAAAACAATCTATACCAAACTTCTCAGATACATATATCGCAACAAAATCCGTACCGCCGCTCGTAGCATCTGCGCGAAGACATAGCGATACAGCAAATCCGTTGATAAGACCACCGAATATACTGATAAGAAGAATATCATAGGTAATCGCATATACCGGTATGAAGTCTGTAAGGACGGATACCAGCACAATTGTTATACACGAATATATAGTATATTTTTTACCTATTTTCATATATGAAAGAATAATTGGAAAAAAATTAAGCATTATATAGATAGGTCCATATGGAAGTGCTATATTTAGGAATTTCGAAAAAATATTTTGGATAAGGAGTGTGAGTCCCGCAAAACCTCCCGGAAGCATATCTCCCGTATATACAAATGTTCGAAGGTTCACAGACATTATGATGCCTGCGGTTATACATAGGAGTATTCTTGAAATATCGCTCTTTTTAAATTCGATAGTATCTTTTATTCTAAGCTTATTATTTTCTTCATTGCTATTTGCTTTCATGTTATTTATTTCTTTCTTCATCTTTTTTATACTTTCTAAAATTTACTTTTTTTGATATCCTTTCAGAAGATTTATTCAATTCACTTATTACCGGTTTGTGGCTCAGACAAAATAACTTGCCGAATTAGATTTTTTGAAAAAAAATTTGATTTCATCTCAAAATGCTTTTAACAAAAATCTTTCATCCGACAAATTAATCATAACACGCATATGTAATTTAAATAAATGATTTTATAAAAATTTCAAGTCCGATTATTATAAGAATAGCGCCGCCAAGGTGGTTTGCATATTTTTCGACTTTGCTTCCGAATATTTTGCCAAGTTTCACTCCTCCTATGCATATGAAAAGCGTAACAACAGCAATAATAAGTGATGCCAAAAAAGCTTCCATAGCATTATATGAAGCGATAGTAAATCCAACAGAAAGTGCATCTATAGATGTCGCAATTCCCTGAACTATAAGTGTTTTAAAAGTTATTTTTTCGTTCGAATCAGATTCTTTATCATCACACTCTTTTGCCTTAAATCCGGACACTATCATCTCTATACCTATATATAAAAGGAGAATCAGTGCTATCCATGGGATACATTTTTGGAAAACCGTAAAGATATTCTGAATAGTATGTACGCATATCCAACCTATCATCGGCATAGCAAATTGGAAAAATGCATATACTGCTGCCATTTTAACATGTCTGGATTTGGACATGTTCGGCTCTTTAAGTCCGTTTGCGATGCAAACCGAAAAAGCATCCATAGCAAGACCTATGCCAAGGCCTATGCTATTGATCAAGAAAAATACATCAATTGCCATAGTCTTTACCTACCTTTTAAATAAATTAATATTACGCGTAATTTTCTTCATAATAAAAAAGATATTTTGAATTCTTTTATTATGTATAAACATCAAAAATGCGAGGCTCATGTGAAAAGTGTAAAGTTATCCCTTACATTTTTCACATGAGTCTCGCAATTTAAAATAAGCCAGATCCTTTGCCACGGATCAGTATGTTGACTTATTACGTATTTACGCTTGCTACTCCCTCATGGGGTTTTTGTAAAAAAAGTTTATCATAATATCAAAACGGTTACAAGACATTTTGTACAGATAATATATTCAAAAAATATTTTGACATATTTTGGTCTAACAACAAGCATCAGTATGTGTTATAATAAGTTCCTTGCATGCTACTTGTATATGTTTTGAGAATACGAACTGCTCCATGCTTCGCATTCCCGCAGTTCTGCGAATATTCGTAAATCGCCATGCTCATACTTCGCATGTCTTTT
>Ga0065711_1051324_pt1 | contig 10428 bp, 4 predicted proteins | sample Hoacrofraction12_FD_59098 | JGI IMG/M metagenome (GOLD analysis project Ga0065711, IMG submission 59098) | Hoatzin crop microbial communities from Cojedes, Venezuela - Epithelial fraction 12 v2 (version 2) | ecosystem: Host-associated > Birds > Digestive system > Esophagus > Crop | place...
CAAGGTCCTGTGCAGCTTGCTGTAGGTGACCCTGCTTCGGCGGGGGGGTTGGACTAGATGACCCACAGAGGTCCCTTCCAACCCCTACTATTCTGTGATTCTGTGATTCTGTGAAATACGAAACCAGAGTCCAAGATAATTAGAAGCGCTATAGGATCCTGGGCATTGGCGAGGAGTTGTATCCATGGGTGAAGTCAACGGATCAACAGTTACAAAGGAGACTAGGTCGCTCAGACTGACTCAGTGCCTCCAACTCAGCATGTTCTTCTGTTTGTTGCCTTCATTTCTAGCCCCTCTACTTGGGAGCACAACTGCACACAGAGCTAACGGAAATATTCCACTGGAATTTTCCATTTAAAAATTGGTTTCATTTTTTATGAGGATACTATGTTTTGGTCAATTATTTTGGTTTTCAGAAGAAGATGCTTTTAACAAAACCATGATTTTATTTATTTAGACTGTTTTTGTCTCCTCCTTGTGCCGCTCTTTGTTGGAGTCCACCTCCACGCAGTTCTTTCTGTATGTAAAATTCCACAGATAATTGCTTTAACTTTTATTCCCATAGAAAGAAATCATGTTTTATGACAATCTGGATGCATAACATTGCCTTTTCTGATGAACTTGTATTTCTTATGGGAGACAGTGGAAGAAGCTAAAGAACAATTTATCTCTCCATGTGCGTCAATTAACACTTCAGAGACCTAAATACTCTCTCTCTATCTGTGCTACACACCTTAGAGAGGCAAGACCCCCCCCACTGTTTGCCCCATCCCCTACCAGCGGTTGCCCACCTAGTTTGGACCTTTTCTGAAAAAAATGCCAATCTTTCAGAAAAAACAGGCAGTCCAAGAATGGGAGGTAATTTCCCAGTCATCCTTGAGACAGTCTTTTTCACTTAAAGTCACCATAATTTTGATGAGCATTTCTTTGGGTGGTATCCTTCCAAGAAGTGCACTGGAAACTGGGCATGCACTGGAGGATTGCTGGCACAGTCATTATCTCGGGGAGTTTGTTCCTGGCAGAGGGAGGGAGCATCAGGAAACCCAGTGGTGAACACTTACAGCATAACCTGCCAAGGGGAAAATTCATCTTATTATTAATTAGGAATTGCCTATGCCTGCAGCAGGGAGGTCGTGTATTACCTGCAATTTTTTTTCCACCCCATTTGATTTAGTATTATCCTTATAATATGTAATCTCTCTTTTAATGCTGCTGAGTTCTTGACCTCAATATTTTGTAAAAATGTGACTTACAACTTAATTATACATTGCGAAAGACAAGACATTCATTTTCACTCTTTTTCTTTTGGTTAAGAGTGTTCCATGCTGGCCTGAGTGTGCATGAACAACAGAAGATAATCTCTTGAGCAACCATTTCACAAAATTTATGCCAGCACTTGTTACTTGCTGTCCTCCAAATTTCACCTCTATGTTCATTAGAAAATGCTCAGACACTGTTGTATTGCAGCAGAGACAACGTACCACCTCCCCATGTAGCACTGCTCTGCATCTGTTAAGATTTTTGAAATTATGTCTTCAGCCAGCCTTGACTGAAGTGTTACTTGCTCAGCCTCTGACTTCTTCAAATCTAATCAAAGTTGTTCTTCCTCTAACTTTCCCACAAATATTTTAACATTTATTCAGACTTTTAAAAAGAGGTTAGAGCAAAGAGATGAGGTTAATCCAAAACCAAACAAAAAAATCGACAAATTGGGTTGTTAGTGGCCCTTTCTATCCTTTACCATCTGAGTTCTACGTTGTTTGTGGCATAAGCAAATTTTAATTGAGTGACAGATTGCTATTTCAGTACTGAAAAATCCTCTCCCAATTTGGGAGAGCAAACGCCCTGGTAATTCTTATTAAAATCAGTCCACAAACAGTCAAGGCCAGAGGCCTTTTTTGATTGCATTTTTAGAATAGCCATCTGGACTTCCCCTGGAGATCTGAGCTTGAACCTGGCCTCTGTTTTTTACAGTCACTTTGCAGAAGCACACCCTGTCCAGAAAATCCAAGACCTCAGGTGCAGCTGAGCTAATGAATTACATGCAGTGATGTGCTGTGAGGGGTCTCTTAGGAAACCCTTGTTAAAATTCCGCTACCAGCCCTGAGGCAGGAGGGATAATTCCTCCTCTGCTGAGGTCCACCGGATTCCTACTAAATCAGCCCTGGCAGAGTTGACTTATCCCTCATGCTCCTAAAAACCATCTGAAGGAGAAATTGTTTTCCTCTGTAATGACTTGCTGTCCTTAGACTGGACCTGGAGCTTACCACATGCAAATATAATTTATTTTGTGATAGTCTGTTATTGACCAATATCGGCAGCACAGTGCTTGCAGAGCAGAAGCGTGCAGAAGTCATTTAGTGATATTACTAATCATGTTAACATCTGAAGCAGTCTCCCATCCCAGTGATTTCGTATTTGGAATAGAAAGATAATAAGTATTCTGGGAAGGGGATAATTAGCCAGAAAGTGGCCTCTTTTGTCATTTCGAGACTGATCCCAAAGACCATGGATGTCAAGGAAAAAACTCCCATTGGGTCTACAAGGCCTGGACCAGGTGCCTGTAGATCCTCTGAAAGACAGCAAGTGCACCCACGGAAATGGTGCATCACGTGCTAATGCACCCCCTGCCATCCTCATCACGGCTGCTGCACGTACGTTTTAACAATTTGCAAATGCAAAGCAATTGGAATTAGGTTGGCCTTAATGCAGAGGGTTACACTAGCTTTATTTTCTACATATTTGCTGCAGGCTGAAAGTCCATGTGCTGTCAGTAGTTTGGGGTATGAGATATCATTTTAGCAACAGTGTCTTTGTCTGAACCCAGAAAGATCTTCAGGAACCTCCAATGGCTTCCTAAACTGGGGAGTCTCAAGCTGATTAAAGAGGTATATATACAAAAGATGAAGTGTCACCACAGTAGGAAATGTCTCACCATTTTGATCCTCAGCATCAGGGAAGCTGGAAGGTTAATCCTGTATTATTTTTTTATTTTAGATTTTCATGCCATGGTATCAAAGTCAGTTTGAAACCACTGATTCTCTCACTCTTGCTTTTCCATATTTTTCTCCCCTGTATTTTCAAGAGATGTTTTAGTTCTCCGGTCTTTCCCTTGCTGCTGTTGTCAGCTCTCTCCCCAGAAGTCTTCTGTCTTTTAAGTTCTGACAGGCTGAATCCCAGCTTCGGTTACCTAGGGATCAGTACTGCTAGCTAGACTGCCTCCACTCCGTACCGATGGCCTGGAAGAAGGCAGGTGCACACAGTGGATAAAGCCTTCCGATGGTACAAAGCTGGCTGCAGGACTGCCAATACAAGTGAGGAAATAACTGTGCCCAGAAAGCGCTGAATAGGGTACAAGCCAAGGGGAGAGCAGAAGTGCAAGCAGGAAATTGAGCAAGAGCAAAAATAATAGGTTAAAACTTGGGGTAAGTAAACAGTGTGGAAAGATCGGGAGATTTGGATGTAGATTGGCATGTAAAGCCCCATTTGGAGGGTGGAATTCAGAAACCCAAGGGAGTTGCTTGGCCTGGGAAGAGCCCAGCAGCCCAGAATAGGGTTGACAGCATTGGACAGGGGAGGAAGCAGGTGGAGAGACCACAAGCTAGTCAACAGGAACAACAGAGAGAACACCATGTCCGACACTGCGCTTATTCTGTGGAACTAAACACCTCCCTTCTGCCCTGGGACAGAGCACTGGCACCTGCGGCCAGAACTGCTGCCTGCACGTCGGCAGCTGTGGGTCCTGGGCAGGGATGCTGGAACACCCTGCTGGTTAACAAAACCATTTTGTCCAAGCCAGCCTGAACGCCAGTATTTAATTTTCATTTTTGCTTAGTAGAAAAACAATTCTGTTATTTAAGGAAGTTGGTATTTTCACCATAAAATGCTTCTGTTTTGCCAATAAAATATCTGTTACTAGATCATTCCAACTGGAAGTTCCTACCCTGCTAGGGCCTGAGTTGTTATAACAGACTTCTGTCTGCCAGGTTATAGATTTGCTAGGTCACAGCTACAAACAAATACAGGTTTCAACTCTGTATTTTTCTTGAGAATCAAATCCTCTAACATAGTCCTTTGCTACAGTGCTTGATGATTTTCAGGTGGAAAGTAAGAACAAGTCATAACTCAGCTTTCGCTTGTGTGACAGATACCTAGTTTTGAATATTTAGGTTAACTAGACTAGGATGGAGAACAAAGTACAACATGTATTACTATAACCTGGCTGGCTCTGCGTTGCTTCAGTGTCCAGGTGTGTCATCTGTTGAGACACACTAGGGTTTTCCCAGTCAGCTGAGAAGGTCTACATTACTATATTACCAGGTTCTTCCTCGTGGTAAATCCATCTTGAATTAAGGCATATCCAAACTGGGGTCAGCAGGTTTTGTGTGCTTGACTGGAGAAAATTAATGGCTTAGGCCAACACTGGTGAGAGCCTGGATTTGAGCCTGGATTCAGTGAGCAGTGAAGGATGTGCATGAGGAGCAGACTCACAGATGTGAGGCATGTTTCAAGAGATCTATATCCCAGATTTCATAACACTAAAGGAACGTTTGATGTCCTAGTTGCATGAGTCTTTACAGTAAAATGTTGCAAGCACTCTGCAGGTCACAGTTATTTTTCAGGTCTGTAGGTGAATACGGTGTTGCACAGCTTTGGGGGACTCTGTGCACTTTGTATTTCACCAGGTTTCCTGGGGCTTAGTTGCTGCTGGTTTTAATCAGTGCCCCCATGCCTGGCTGATGTGTCACACTCTATATATACTGATTTAAAGCTATCCCATATCATATAAAGGACAAGTAACTTGTTCAAGATCATATTGAATCAAGCAAAAGAAATTAGCTATAGGTTGGCTATTTTGGATAGGTAATAATATCACCGATTTTTCTCCTTCATTATGGACATTAAAAGGAATTCTATTTTGAAAGAATTTCCTCAAAACTGCTGCATTTGTTATTGATCTTCTTTCTACAGTTGTTTAAACATCAATATTTTTCTAACCAACCACTTCATGAAAATGCAGTTGACTAGAAGTTATTTTTATCTGACTATTCTTAAGTAATTTATTTCATATCTCAATTGTATGGAAAGGTAAAAAGTTCAGGGAGAAAAAAAGGCAAATATCTGTGTTCTTAAAAGCCTAACCTTTAAGATTTGAATTAGTTAAGACGTTTCTTACCTGTCTCCTTCGCTTTCTCTTTTCTATTGATATGAACAACACAGACTCAGATTTACTGCAGGTTATTTTGAAATGAAGAACAAATAATGAGTGTTTGTTCAAGAGAAGACAATGTCTGAAATGCATTCTACAACAGCCAAATGTTAACAAAGGTATTTCTAACATGGTTGGTTCCTGCCCTGGCTTCAGACTGACCTTTTGGAAAAATGTTTTGCTGTGTGTTCTTCTGTACAGTGAAGACATTATTCCTGAAGAGGTTTTTCCTCTGTACTCTGCAGTTACATATTGACATTTAGACTCACAAGTCCTAATTAGCACAACTGATTTTCCTCTGGGAGTTAACACAAATGATAGCAGCAAAAAAAAGTGCTGCTGCGTCTCAGCGTTGCCATCGTTCTATCACAGAGCTATCTTAGTAAAACTTGTAACCATAGACTGGCTGTCAGGTTACTTCATGCTTCCAAGTAGTCAAAAGTGCAGAGCGTTCAGCATCAGGACGGCTCCTGACTACTGGATCCCCCCTCACCCTGGCAGGAGTCACCACCCAAAGCCGCCCCACCTCTGGCAGCTCCAAGCACGATCCTCAACAGCTTGTGGTCAGCTTTATCAAAAGGTATTGAAAGATGCAATACATCCAATACAGATTAAACTCTTTGGGTCAATGCATGTGGTGTGTGTATACAGAGACTCCTGGGAATCAGGATTAAGACAATTAGAAAGGTTCAAACACTACTTTTTATAGACATTCACAATAAACTTGGTAGACTACCCCAACACACACACAAAAGGGAAGAAAGGGAAGAGACAGAGAACTGATCTCTTGAGGAAAAGTGTAACTGGGACGTAAAGCAGAAGTATCCTTGTCCCCACAGGACAATATTAAACAGTCCTCAGGAATAAAGACATTTGAATTGTTGATGGCACCGATGCTGAGAAACAAGAAGACTCAGTTTCCCAGAGGTCAGTGGCAGTTTTGTTGCCTTCCTAAGTGGAGTGGCATTTTCTCCTCAAAATTTGTCTTACAGGTAGGTGTAGAGAGTCTTCTTGTACCTGGCAATGAAGTCAGGGCACACTCAATAGAAGCAAGTAACATATTGCTGCCTCTGCCCTCACCTATGCCCACAGCCTTGGGCTGACTGTAGCAAAGGTGAAAACACTGCCAAACAGCTGGACGAACGTAACAAGAAATTCTATTTGTAAAAAGAAATAATTGATCTAGTTCTCTCCAAGGAGAAAGTCTAGGTTAATTCATGCTGCTTATCACTTGGATAATGCCTTCTATGTAAGATTTCAGAATGACACGTTTTGAAAGAGAAGAATAACCTTTTGGCTTCAATCTTTTTACATCTATTTGGAAAGTTTCCAGCTTTTGTATTCCTAGGGATGCAGATCCACTGAAGGCAGGGATATGACTGATGGGACTCAGAGTGTAGACAAGAAACGGTCATTTTAACCACATTATTACTGATGTTGGAAAGGGGCAAACTGGGAACAAGCAGTTAGCAATGCTGCTCACACCCTGCCAACCCTAGCCCCTTATTGTGTTAGCTGTACCAATAATGGCTAAATACTTATTTGTTTCTTAAAAAAAGAAAAGAAAAAAAGCCAAGTTTTACATGCCAGCTTTAAGGAATGTCCCACCAAGGTGAGCACCAGAGTGTATCCTTTGCCCCACGCTCTCAGTTTCACCTCTGCTGCCTTATTTTATGTACAAGAGATCTGCAACACACTTTTATCTCAAAATATAGTGAAAGGACGCATACAGTGACTCTGATGAAGAGCAAGATCATTACAGAAGGTCTGAAACCACTGTTCATGTATTTCCCAAAAGGTGCTTGGAGGGAACATTAATAAAAAGAGGGGATTGAAAGTGGAGGTTTGGGTACTTGTCTTCTGTTCAGAGAAGAATCTGTGGGGTAAGGTCTCAGAAGTGAGTAGTTAAGTGGTTTTAAGACAGCGGTTAATCATTGTTAAGAGTCTTTAAAATCTCAGTGGGGTATGTTAGCACTCATCTACACCTTTTTTTTTTTGTACAGCTTTAATTAATTTAATCTGAAATCAACCTAGTTAAAAGAGTGCAATTCCCAGCAGCGTGTACCATTATTCCAATAAAGTGAAACCTCTGCTGGCATAAGGCAGTTTTATATACACCTCTTGGAAATAGTTAAACTTTGTCACAAATACTCAGTGTGTAAATAACTGGAGAAAACTGGCTCGAAAAGCAGAAGCAGCCTCCACGGATAGCATAGAGTTGAAAAGGAAGATCTCTGGCCATAACACAGAGATTGTCTCTGCCTAGATAACCGGAGTCATTGGCAGACCTAACAAAAATAATGGCCACAGAGACAGATGTAAGCAATTCACTTCTCTTGAAATGTGGATGTGGATGTTATTTAGATCTTCATTTTTACCTTTTCAAATACACTTTCTCTCTATTTTTAATGACTCTTGTCCTATTTGGTTATTTTACATCGATGGTTCCAGAAAAAAATAGAGTCCTGGAGATGTGCTAAGGGGAAGAGCTTCTGAGACCACATCCCCAACTCAGGACTCAGACAAATAAGTAACTTCTCCTGGGTTAAGGAATTATTGATTGAATTCCCAGTGCTTTAAAAGCACACATGCAAAGTGACGTGTACATCTTCTACTGAGGTTTAAGCTAAAATGCTTTATCTCATGTTTGCTACGGGCTAAGGACACGCACACAGCTAGTCATCAAAACTCATCATGCCATAAATTGTTCAACCACTCCTGTGCCTCAGCCCTCAGCCTCTGACAATGAGGATAGAAAATATGCTCACATCTACCTGAAATGTACACATATTGGCTTCACATATTACCACCGCAAATCTCATAAAGTAGCTGTCATTGGGAATTATCATCAAATGGGGTCTTTCTTGCGGTAAAAAGTAATGCTTATAGGGCAAAAAAGATAATTTCTTAAGCCGTGCCTTTTCAAATCAGTTGACTTTTACTAAAATCAAGTGAAAGTAGTATGTCAAGAAGAATAAATGTAGGCAATAGAGTGCTGGAAAGCAGGAAAAGAGAGAAGTGTAAGCTTTCAGTGTGAATCCTCAAGAAAAGGGCTAATATGGTCATAGCTATGTCTAGATATGTCAACACAGGAGTCATGAGTCTTGGGATTTTCCTCTGTTCATAATCTTCCTGAGTGGACTGAAACTGGAATATACTTGTACAGATCTACACTTCACATTTCAGAGTCGATTTTGAAAAACTGGAGAAGATGCTGGAAAGAATAAAAATTGCCAAAGCCCTAGAGATATTCCTTACAGTGACAATTGTAATAGACTCAGCCAGTTTAGCTAACCAAAAAAAAAAGACTGAGAAAAAATGTAACTGAGTTTCTACCAACTAGTAGAAAGGAAAAAAACAGACAGAACGTAGATAAAGCAAGACAAATGCAAATCAGTAATCAGTAATAAAAATTTAACTGAGAGCGTAATTAGTCCTTGGAACAAATTGCCAAAGGAAGTTATGGATTCTTCACCTCCTTCTCCTTCCTGAAGGGTAGGTTCCTTTTCTCAGTGAACTCAGTACGAAGATAATGGTGAAATCCATCAGAAAAATAATCTGAACTATTTTCCCCTGAAACTTTACGAATGTGTGGTGGAGAGAGGCTAAAAGCGTGAGCCAAAGACAAACGTTCGCAGCAAAGCGGGTCACACTAGGCCACTGGCACTGGAATGGTGGTATTATTTCTCCAGCAGTTTCCCAATGCAAACAAACAGCTGAGATTATCTCGTGCTTCTCCATCCCCAAGGACCCACTCTCACCTCAGCCAGCCACTTGGGTCCCAGATGCTGATTGCTCTAGGAGGGAATATTTATGCCCCACAGAGACAGCTTTCTGGCGCTGGCAGGAGACCACATGCTCTCAGCCAAGGTCCAGGGATTGCACAATGGCTGTTTTGGGGAGATCATAGAATCATCAAGGTTGGAAAAGACCTCTAAGATCATCAAGTCCAACTGTCAACCCAACAACACCACGCTTGCTAAACCACGTCCTGAAGTGCCACATCTACACGTTTTCTGAACACCTCCACGGATGGTGACTCCACCACTGCCCTGGGCAGCCTGTTCCAATGCTTAAGTACTCTTTCGGTAAAGAAATTTTTCCTAATATCCAATCTAAATCTCCCCTGACACAACTCGAGGCCATTGCCTCTCGTCCTATCGCTAGTTACTTGGGAGAAGAGATCAACCCCCGTCTCACCACAACCTCCTTCCAGGTAGTTGTAGAGAGCGATAAGGTCCCCCCTCAGCCTCCCCTTCTCCAGACTGAACAGCCCCAGCTCCCTCAGATGAGTCCCCGCACTGCTGCTGGAGAGGAGGCTCAGGCTTCCGAAGAACTCATCTTCCTGCCAGAAATGATCAACCCGACGGAGAGCAAGGGGTGCTTCCCGCAGGGAGAGGCAAACCGCAGCCTCCCGGCCGATGTCATGCTCAGATCCGAATCCCTGGTGCTCAAGACGCTGCCGGTCTGCAGGCAAAGCGCTGAAGCCAGCTTGAAGTCACCCGCAAGGGCCAACGAGAGCTTAAGGGCTCGGCACCCCCGTGCCCAGCCGCCTCCCAGAGAGAGGAGACGGCATGGCGGCGGCAGGCGATGGTCCCCCGGCCCAGCAGGTGGCGCTCACGCCGCGCTCTCCCGCTCCGCGCCGCCAGGCCCTGCCGGCCGAGCCGCGCTGCCGCCCCGGGCCTGCCGGGCTTGCCTTCCTCCGGCTTTACTGCGGGTGTGCTCCCAGCTGCAGCGCCTGGGGCGGGGTGGGGCCGGCCGGGCTGGGCAGGCTCCGGGGCGGTTGGCTCAAGGGAGGGCCCCGTCCCTCCGGGCTGAAAGCGTGGATTTCTGCCTGCTGTTTTGCGGTCTCCTTGCTGGGAAAGGGCAGCAGACCTCCTCCTCAGCCTGAGCGCCCGCCCGCCTGCACGGAGGAGCCCCGGGCTGCTGCCCCTTCCCGGCGGGCTGAGGAGGAGGCCGAAGAGCAGCGCTGTGGGTGGTGGAGAGTTTCAGGCTTTAAAATCGAGCTGATAAGGTCACTTCTATCCCAGCTCCCCAAAACCCCTGCTTTAATAACAGCTGTCAATGAGTTTTATTTTGCCTCCAACCACTCTCCCTTGGGGGTCAAAGAAACAGAATCACAGAATCACAGAATAGTAGGGGTTGGAAGGGACCTCTGTGGGTCATCTAGTCCAACCCTCCTGCCGAAGCAGGGTCACCTACAGCAGGCTGCACAGGAC
>Ga0065711_1051325_pt1 | contig 10428 bp, 6 predicted proteins | sample Hoacrofraction12_FD_59098 | JGI IMG/M metagenome (GOLD analysis project Ga0065711, IMG submission 59098) | Hoatzin crop microbial communities from Cojedes, Venezuela - Epithelial fraction 12 v2 (version 2) | ecosystem: Host-associated > Birds > Digestive system > Esophagus > Crop | place...
GGAACCAAAGAGTACCTGTGGAGCCCCGAGAGGAGACAGGTTTGTTCTCTGCTTAAAGAAGGCTGAAGAGACACTGTAAGCTTAGAGAAGAAGCTGCAACAGAGAAGTAAAAGGCTTCAGAGAGCTGCTAATACCATTTGTGCTACCTACAGTGCTGGTTTCCGTATTGTGAAACAGTAACCCTGTAGACCTGCACTGCCCAAGCTTTCTTTCAAGGGAACTGTGAAAAAGGCATCTTTCACAGCCTATTTGTAAAGTAAGGTCAACTTGAATTTTCAGCATAAGCAGGTTATTAACCTTACTGTACCAGTTTTGAGACTACAGGTGGTTAACATCAGTGCGTATAAAAACAAAATCTGACATAAAAGCACAAAAAATAAGTAATATGTTAAGTCCATTATAAATTCAAGAAGAAAAAATTTGGAGCAATTACACACTGCATTATTATTTTAATTAAATTAAAACAAATCTTTAAAATCCAGTATTATGGGAAGACAACTGACTAAATGTGGGTTCTACTTTCACACCTGTATGATCAAATTACATTCAAAATTATTATTTCTCAGTCCTTGGATCTGTGACGTTTTAGCACTTATGGAAAAAAGTTCTAAGAAAGATCTGGACATTGTCATTAAACTGCCTGATGTATGGGATTTTTATTAATTGTACTTCATGCTGATTTTTACATGTCAGTAAAAAAATAGCATCATACTTCCAAGAGAGATGGCTTTTTCACAGTTTAATTCCTGAACGGTCACATACACAATCTCTCTCATGTGAAGTGTCAAATTTTAAAATTCAACTTTAATGGGTAAATTTTCAGTTTAACATGAATGAAGACCTGAACATTGTTTAAACTCAGATCTCTTCATACTGCTCTTAACTAAGAGCAGTTGGTTCAGACAACTTCAAGTCATCTGACAAATTCAGTCAATTCTTTTTCACAAAATAGTATTTATTGATTCCTATTTTAAAACTAGACGAGGGACAGTTTTGTTAAGTAAAATGACGTAAGGCCAGAAAGACCAACGCTATTCAGATTTGATTACATAGCGTCTCTAGAGTCAGCTGGTTTTCCCTAGTGAGTTCAATATAAGCAGAACTGGGCCTGTAAATAGTTCCACTAATTTTAATGGAAATATTTACCAAACGAAGACTGCAGGCCTTAAATATGAAATACGGTGTTTAAATCAGCGTTTTTAGTTGTCTCAATAACCCATGCAGAGCATAATTTTCTCCTAGTTAACCTGTGTCAAATAATTCTTCAGGCCTCTCTATTCATCTCCACATACATAAGCCATAACATAAGGCAGTGTAACAGCTGCACTTACGTGTAGGGAAGAATCAAGGGCATAGCACAACATGCCGCAAAGACATAAATTACATGCACTACCTCAGCCAGTTTGCAAAGTATACATTGAGCTTTGCATGCACATCAGGGGTGGGTGTGCTGGTGGAAGCAAACAGGACAGACTATACCACCGATCTGACATGTTTACATATCCAAAGCACATATCCAAATGTGTTTAATATTACCCTGGCTCACAAGTAATGAATGCTTTAGTAGTCCTGCCACCTTCCAAAACAGAGTAAAAGGAAATAAGCAATCACACCACAGAGAAATTTAGTGATGCTACATTTGGAAATGTGGAGATAAAATTCAGAGATTACATATATGCCTTCGTACAGCTTCCACAAAGTTCATCAGACATTTTACAGTGCCACAGAAAATGGGTCTGAGGAAAGGTGGCTACATTCCACACCGAGGCTAGTTTGCATTCAGTGTGAGTGCATCCTCATGCAAAACATGCTTATCACATTATTTTGGAGAGATTTGAGCTTACTGTTCAGAAAGGAGGAAAAGAAAGCAAGCTTCAAGCCCCAGGAGAACACAGTGGCAAGAACCTGCAAAGGTGTTACATTATTATCAGTACCAAGAAGTCCACTAAGCTACTTTAAATCTGTCGGTGCTCCATGTAAGGATACGTCCAGAACAGCTGTTTCAGAAACGAGGCCCATAGGATTATGCCAAGATAACGTACCACTGAAAGGAACTCCTCATTTATAACCAAACATCACAAAGTGAGAGAGACTGAACCATTGCCCGAAAACATGACAATTTATTTAATTACCAATTCCGTTAAAGGTAACAAACCAGCCACCTTCAAAAACGTTAAAGTTATCTTCAGACCCAAAGCTCCCCCAACCTCACGTGATGACGCCACAGCTATCCAAATGCGAGAGCCTTCCTGCTGCGACAGCACCAGGAGAGCTCACACCAGGTTCCCCACCGCTCGCACGCGACGGCATTACAGCTTTGACTGACAGACGACGTGCATCGCTCACTCAACCTGAACGGCAGAGGCAGTGTCATCAGCAGGCTCCCGCTGCTGGTACAAAGCGGCGTTCCGTAAGGGTGAGCCTAGCCCAGGAGGCTAACAGGAGCCTTGTCTACTGCACCTGCTTCCGGTGTTTCAGGGAATTAAGTATTGGAGCCTTCGTATCTAAATGGTGGGGGGCAGAAACCCAAAACATGCTTCTGACTGAAAAAAAGAAGGAATTGCTTCATTCCAAAAGCCAGTCCTCCGCATTGTTGAGCAGCTGCCATTCAGAAGAGGGCTCAGCTCTCCCAGAGGACGTCTGTGCTGAGAGACCAGAGGCCGCGCACTCGTCGGCTGGGCAGGCCCGGGAGGAGCTCTGCTCCGCAGCTTGCACCGTCCGCACAACGGCCGCAGCCACCCAGCACACACCACCGCGGCGGTGGGAACGCGTATCTGGATTTTCTACCCAGACGGACAAGCACATCTCTCAGTTTCCTTCTGGCTCCGTTAGCTTGGGCCATACAGGCTCATGGCTGAAATGTAAAGGCCAAGCAAACACGAAGCGAGGGAAATCAACCAAGCGTCCTCCCCAGTCCAGACACCCCAGCCCCCCAGCAATAACACAACAGGCTATTCTGACAAACCAGAGACAGGTAACAGCAGTGTAAGCTATCACACGTAAGTTAAACCATGGAGACACATATATATACACATACACACATGCGCATTACTAAGAGCCTGCCAGTGGAGTCAATGAGCAATTACCAAAATGAATCATTATGTATAGATGCCTATCAGAAGGATAACATTTTTGGTTGCCACAAAAAACAACCCCAAACCACTTCCTTCGTTTGCCCCATACTCAGGATTTGACTAAATCTGGACGTAGAGGTAGAACGATCTGATTGAATGTCATATCTCAACAAGTAAGAGTCACTTCGATCAGCTCCATGTGTCTGATTTTTATCTGTTTGATTTACAGTTTCTTGAGAATGCTTCAGGTCAAGCCAAACCGTGCCACAAGACACTCCAACTTTGAAACCTCAAACTAGATAAGCTTTGCAAAAATGCATTAGCCAACATTTGAAAAATGCATCATTTGTTAAAGACCTGACCTCCGTGCGAAAGTTTCACCATGAAACGTAAGCATGGTTATGTAAGCAGCAACGTGTCCTGCGCTAACTTACAGACAAAAGAGAGCAAATGGAGTGGCTGTTTCTGATTTACCCTAAATTCCGTCTCAAACACTGCAAGCTACATTGGAAAAAGGTCTTCATACCTGAGCAAGATGCCTCCGTAAGTGTCCTCACCTTACAATAACAACAATCTGGTTGCCAAGAAGGCCAGTGGTATTCTGGGGTGCATTAAGAGGAGTGTGGCCAGCAGGTCGAGGGAGGTTCTCCTCCGTCTCTACTCTGCCCTAGTGAGGCCCCATCTGGAGTACTCTGTCCGGTTCTGGGCTCCCCACTTCAAGAAAGACGAGGAGCTACTGGAGAGAGTCCAGCGGAGGGCTACAAGGATGATGAGGGGACTGGAGCATCTCTCCTACGAGGAAAGGCTGAGGGAGCTGGGCTTGTTTAGCCTGAAGAAGGCTGAGAGGGGATCTTATAAATGCCTATAAATATCTTAAGGGTGGATGTCAGGAGGATGAGGCCAGACTCTTTTCAGTGGTGCCCAGCAACAGCACAAGGGGCAACGGGCACAAACTGAAGCATAGGGAGTTCCATCTGAACATGAGGAAGAACTTCTTCACCCTGAGGTTGTGGAGTCTCCTTCTCTGGAGATACTCAAAACTCGCCTGGACATGGTCCTGTACAGCCAGCTCTGGGTGACCCTGCTTTGGCAGGGTGGTTGGACTGGATGATCCCCAGAGGTCCCTTCCAACCCCTACCGTTCTGTGATAATCAAGGCCACTGTTTTGCATTCCCTTTAAACTGATCTAAATGCAGGTATTTTGCCAAAAGAGGCAGTCTCCTTCTTAGTCCGCTCTGATTTTGTCTTCCCTCCATCGTATTAGAAGTAGGAATTGTACAGCTCCACAGAAAATTGGATCAAGCAATTGACCTGGCTCAAAACAGATAATTACGTGGCTTAAAGCAATTGTGAAACAGTCTTTGCTTATGCCAAACCTCTGTTTACAGGCAGAGCACTTGCTGATATGCTACTTTTTCAGCTATGAACTTTATGCGCTGAAACTATGTTTTCATTGTGTATTTGCCTGACTCTTGGCATAGTGGGATCCAAAAGCAGTTCTGCAGCAGTCTGCAAATAAAGACTAGTTTCTTCTACCCAGTACAGCTCTGCTCGAGACCACAACAGGATGCTACAGAGTTGGAATGGGATGCACGGGATGTTTGAAATTTAGAAAAAAGTTTCAGGTCTAAAACCACCCATGCTATCTAATAGATTCAGCTTATCCTAAAGTAGTCTCTACAAGCAAATCATGCGTTGGTTTCACTGACTAGAGGATCAATTCAGTTACCCAAATGAAGTTGTCTTGTAGCATTTCAGCAACTTTCAAGATTCAAAGGCATCAGTTCCCCTAAGAGGTGGCAGTTGGAAGCCAAGTGGTATACACTGGGCTATGTGAGGTCTCACCAGACACCTGTGTTTAACCAACTGATTCAGGCCTCAAGATCTCCATGGATTATAACTTGAGTCAGCAATTCACTCGCATGCAGACACCTTACTTCTATTAGGTATCTGAATCCTTATCCGAGTCCCACGTGCTTTTTCTTTCAGAGCTTCCAGGACCCAAAAGGTTTTGAAACCCTCAGACTGGTTTTACTGTTGCAGTGCCAAGGAGACACCGACACCAGAAAACGACAATTTGGACAGCCAATCCGAGGGCAATTGTATTACCAGTGGTCCATTTTTCTGATGAGCACTGTATCCTACTATCACTACTGAGCCAGTACAGCACACACTATGCACCATATAGTGACACATCAAGCATATTCCAAAGATGCCAGATGAGAACTTGGACTACAAAACTACTCAGAAATCTTTAAAGACAAATACACCGACCAAAGGAACCTCCAGAAAACAGATCATTCAATCACCACGATGGCTATACCACAACGGTCACTCCAGGAACAGGCACAGCATGTAAGTCACTCCTTAAGAAGTAGAGCTGTTCACTGCCTTGGTCTGAAGAGACAGATGAGGGCAACAAGCATCCCAGAAGCACTACTGAAGCGAATGGTCTTAAAACTAAAGCATGTCTTAAGATGAAAAGAATAATGAATAATGAGAGAATGCTCAGAAAAGAAAAGAGAAAAGAGAAAAGAGAAGAGAAAGAGATGTCCCGATATACTTCAGAAGACAACTGAAGGTAAAAACCAGCAAGATATTTCACAAAGTATATCCCATGGCACATCACTGTTACACTACAACCATTTATCATGATGCGAGTCTTGATTTTCCAATTCTGTTTCTGAATGCCTGTTAACATTATCCATGCCTTGATGGCAGCTATCTGTTTAGTCAGTCACACTAAATACAGCTCAGTCGTTGCACCCAATGCGATAAAGAAAAATGCCACTCTAGCTTAACAACCCTTGCATTATCACCTGGCTTTATCACAGAATAAAACATGATAACAGATGCTGCTCGCCAGTCTGTCGATCCCACCAGAATTTCTCTCCCATCCTGCCTGCATGGCAATGTACCCAGTAATGGGTTTTCATCTCACATTCTTTCTAAAAATGCTACCCCTCTCCCCACGAAAATCAGAAATAAATTCAACAGACCCACTCTAATTCTGCAGTGGATAAGCAAAGACATGTTGATGGATGAAATGTAGGCCGGTCAGTCACGGGTAACAGCACAATGCATAGGCCCACAGTAAAAATCAAATGCAATAAAAATTAAATTTCTTGCATCAGCATAGGGGCCTTTATACAGAAGGGAAGAATCTTGTGGCAAAGGGCAGAGGCAGAGATGCTTTTCTTTCCTTATTCAGAAAATAAAAGCCCCTCCTCCCTTCTGCTGCACATCAAAAATCAATGATAAAATATAATTTTTATGCCTGTATTCTTACTTGCTTTATCTATTGCATGCCTGTCCTAGCACACAGGGGATTGTCTGCATGGAATTAAAATGACTTCTGCTCATTAAAGTCAACCAGTTAATACATTCTGTACTTACACACCGAATTCAATCATCAGAAAATCCCAACAGTATAACAAGAGCCATCATATTACACAAATGGCAACCATTGCAGAGACAAAAAGACAATACTTTCCAACACTGCTAACAAGGAAATCGCAGTCATGTTAAAAAAAACTCAAAGAAAAATGATTGTTTTGTCAATTTACTAAAAAAAAAAAAACCAAACCCCTACATTCCAGCTGCCACTTTTTTTTTTGTTTTGTTACATCTAGGCTTTTTTTTTTCTGATACGCTGTTGCTATTTTCTTGTTGCTATTACTACTGAGAACAGCTGCTTGCTAAATTGATAACAGAACAGAAGCTATAAAATGAAACACTTTGTGAGTAACAGCTAGGTCACCTGGGTTTCTCAGGCAGGCACCAAAATGAACACGTAGCTCATCTCTAAAGGAAAAAAACCACACACCTTAAACCAGTTATTTAAATTAATTAGCATGCATATGCACACATTTCAATAGCCATCTTTTCACTCAGAGCCACACTCACCGCGTGCTTCCAATAGTCACATCCAATTCTCTTACACTCCCAGCTAATACCTCCTGCTGCTGTGGAAAAGGTCTTCGTGCAAGCCTGCACTCCCAGTAACAGGCTGGCCAGGAAAACGACAAGATGAAAAGCTCTTGCACCACCCCTAGCCAAGAGGAACCTCGAGCCTGGCACCCCGAGCCACAACAGCAGCACTGCAGCCCTCGGTCCAGAAAACAAGTATTTTCAAAAGGCGCTGCCTTCTAATTCCAGTGTGCATGATGCCAACTGTGAAAACAAAAGCTGCTAAAAACAGCGCATGTGTGCGAGCACATGCACACAGAGCATCTTAGCCGGAATTAACTCACGTTTTCCCCCTATTCTCCCAACCCATCAGTGAACAAACAGAGCAGTCGACTACGCTAAGCAAAATACAATTCTGTTCCAAGCATTACACCGTTCCTAATTTGCTACTGTAGCTTCTGCTGATAGGGACAGAAGACACAGCCTGTACTCAAAGACCTAGAGAACAAAAGAAACAGCGCATGAATTAATACTGCAAATTTCTGTTCAGAACTGACAGAACAAGGTAATTAAGGCACGTGCCTCTAGCCGTTTCTCTCATGCTTTAACATTAAAGAGAAGACAATCTTACCGGGATTTACAGCTGTTCCCCTGTACTCACTGGATATGTGAGCTTTGCATCCTTGCAAATGTGCCAGGCAGTTTGAAAGCCTTGCAGAACTGAATCTGTCTCAACCTCTGCGTCTCATTTACTGTAACGCAGAGGATTTTCAAAGCCATGCCTCACAACAGCTGGCTTGTTTTTGCCTGCTTCCTATGATTGACAAGTTCGTACAAGCTCCGTCAACTTTAACCTTGATAAGTGAAGGCTTGGTCTGTATTGTATGTTACATCATCAGAAACTTCTGACCTCAGGGAAAAGATCTTGGAGACTTCAAAGCTTTTCCCTTCCCCCACCCCCACCCCCACTCCCTGGATTTGGTTATTTAAAAAAAAAAAAAAAAGCTTTAGAAGTCCTTTAATTTTTTAAGGGTTTTTCCTTTCATTTGTGAAAATCATGAACTGCATTTCAGCAACAACAGTTCCGCAAGTTTTAAATATTTAAAATTATTTTAAAAGCTCAATGTGTTACTAGGCTTCTTTCTGAATAACGTTCAAATAACCAAGTCTTTAATTTTACAGGAGAGTCTTCACCAACAGCCCTCCAGCTTGAATTTTTTTGTGCGTGTTGTGTGTACAGGCACTCTCTCTTGCAGGAGATTCTGCAGGGAAAGAACTAAATGCTTTCATGCTGCATGAGCAAATTACTACCCCCACGCTCCATCTTTAGAAAGCAAAGGCATCGTGGCCTTCATCAGAGCAAAGCTTAAGCTCTTTTCAATTTTTCTACAAGAACGCATTAAAGACTTAATAGAGAAGCTGTGGATAAAGGTTTAACATGTATTAAAAGATCATTTTAAAGATGACCACTTTAAGGGGAAAGTGTTATTTAAACTGCATGTAAAATCACATACAGCAGTTAGATATTGTGATATAGCACTGATATGCAGTTAATCCTCTCCTCTAAAATTTTTCTGTCTCCCAAAGAGATATGTATTTGATTTCACGATAGGGAGAGAATGACTTCAAGAAAGCTCACCCGTTTACATAATACAACACAACTGGTTTACAGACTCTAGCAAGTCTGGTTGGCCCATGCAGAGAAATGGAAGTTACAGCTATTACGTTGCTTTTTCACACAAAACTTTACCCAAACTTACTGGCATGAACAGTCTCCTGCTTGACAGCAAATTGCAATCCATGTTGCCTAAGGGCTTATAGCAGAAGGTGAACATTTCACAGGCTAGCTTTTAGTACCAGAACACCGTAAAGCCACTCCATACTTTAGAAATAGATGAACTGCTGTACCGAGGAGACAAAACAGTCACCTACTTCCAACGATACTTTTCACCAAGTAGTTTAGGGGAAAATAAAATCTGTAATACATCAGCATATGATGCTTTTATGAGTATAACCACTGGAGACTATATCTTCTATTATCTCTAATCTCCCTACTCAACTGTTATCATTAAAACAGCCACAAGAAGATAGCTGGACTTCAAGTGATGCAACCAAAACTTAGTCTTTAAATAGTTTTCATTCTAATCCTCTTTCCAGGAAAAGCAGTAAACCCAAACCAGAACACAAAAACAGACTAAGGTTTATAAATTTATCTCGGTTTCTCTCTCCACAAACTTTTGTGTGCTGTTTCTCTCACCCGTCCCCAATTTCAGTACGTTCAGAATCACATCTAGGACTTCTCCCAGCTTCTCACGCTTGGTAACACTTAACCTTTCATGGCAGGAGAGGAAGCTTTCCATAAGAAGAAACTACCCTCCGACACTTCCTTTTATCAGACCATGGCGGCTGCGCATAGCCCTAGCTGTCGCTGCATGCACAGCGGAGGACAGGTGTGCCTACAGCAATGAAAAGGAACTTCACTCAGTAATAAGAAGCTGGAAGCAGAAAAAAGGGGATATGCGAGGTGGGGTAGCTACCCTCCAGGTTTGGAAACAGGGATTCCAAATTCACCTAACAAAGGCAGAGGGAGAAGCCACACTTTCAAGGGTGTGGGAATGAGCAAATTGGATGGGGGAGAAGCAGGGCTACTAAATTACCATAGTGCACTGTAAACCAAGAGCAGGCTTTGGAGACAGCCCAGCACCGATTTACTGAGACCCAGCAGCTGCTGGTGAGCCAATGTGGTCCAGCAGGACAGGCACCTGACAGTGCTGGGCTGAGCATCGCTGGGGGAAACGAGGAATGGGGGAGCAACCGGGGGAGCCCACAAGCTTCAGCACTCTCGTTTAGCCGCATCCAAAACCACATCCCAAAACGATGCATTTGGGATGCTCCTGAAGAACCACGCATCTCTCAGCTCAAGCAGGCTGTAAGTTTTAAAATGGATAACTGGAGGAAGAAAGAGACTACAAGTGGAACAACTTATCATGCAGCTCCTGCCTTGATCCTGAGGTATGAGAAGAATCTGGTTCAAAACTTTGCTACTGAAGAGCTACCCTGTGCCAGTGGCCATATGTATTCAGATTAATCATTCTTGAAAGATGAAGAATCCACAATGCGGTATTTAATTTTGCAAAGGGCATTTACATACATGAGAGGAGTATTTTTAAAAGGAACAAGCCAGATGGTATAATGCTAAGAGATAACATGCGACAGAAGATACCATATATGAAACTCAGAGAATATGCGAAACACCTACCAAAAACCCAAGACTACCACCCTTTTTCCTCCCCTCTCTCTGTCCCCTCCAAAGGCTGGATTAAACTAATTAAAAGGACATCCACCGGAGAACTAAAGTCCTATCCAAATGAGGAAAATCCAGAACTTTTCTAGCAAAACAGATGTATAAATGCACTAAGGTTAAAAAAAAAAAAAAAAAAAAAAA
>Ga0065711_1051326_pt1 | contig 10428 bp, 10 predicted proteins | sample Hoacrofraction12_FD_59098 | JGI IMG/M metagenome (GOLD analysis project Ga0065711, IMG submission 59098) | Hoatzin crop microbial communities from Cojedes, Venezuela - Epithelial fraction 12 v2 (version 2) | ecosystem: Host-associated > Birds > Digestive system > Esophagus > Crop | place...
GGGGGGGGGGGGGGGTGGGACCAGATGAGCTTTAAGGTCCCTTCCAACCCAAACCGTTCTGTGATTCTGTGTCATAACGCAGAGGCATCGAGCAGAGGAGTTAGAAAGTCTTCTGGCATCGTTAGTCTATAGGGAGATTCCAAACTGATTCCAATGACCTAATCCTGCCTGCAGTTGTTGCTTGAGAGAGCTGTTTCCCTGCATGGGTCTGTAAAGCAGGGTTGTAAGATTTTTATATTTTCGCAGATTGTATAGGGATCCCACTGTAGTGTTCACAGATAGCTTTACGACTTTTTTTTTTTTACGATGGATGGTGCACACATCAGAAAAGCAGCCTGGAGACCACTTAGTTTTTCAGAGCCAATCCCTGTTCTTGGCAGTAATGGACGTCCTGCAGGCAAGGGATGCCACAAGAAAACTGGAGGGTCCTCAAGATTTGAGAAGGGGGCTCTGCACATCTTGTCTTTAAAGAAATAATTCTTCTCTCCTTTGCCTGGGGAAGAGCCTGTTGGACGTGGCTGTCGTGGCTCTGGGAAAGGTGGGCTTCTACTGCGGCAGCTCCAGCTGCTTCTGGGTGCAGGGGCCGGCCGGCCGGCCCGGTTCCGCACAGCCTGCGGAGCCTGCCGCTCCTGTGCCGGTGCCGTGGGGGCTTAAACACCCGCTGACGTTACACCGACGGGCAAATTCTTCATTAAACAGCCGCGAGCGGATTCTGAAATACTGGGAGCATGGGCAGGGAAGGCAGCGATATCGCCGAGGAAGTAATTTCTCGAGTTGAATTTGCTGGTTTTTCTTCCCAGATCTGTTGTTTCCCACCTCTGCCCTCCGGGAGTGTCCCCGGGAGTGCTGGAGGAGGAGGGAGTCGAGCGCGGGGGAGCGGGGCCGGCCGGCGTGCTGGCTGCCCACGCTCGCTGGCTTCAGCCACGCGCGGGGTTTCGAGGCGAGCGGCAGTGCTAGCAGGGCTCGGCGCATTCCAGGGCCGACGTTCTGGAGCAGCGGTGTTTGTAATGCTGAGGAAAGGGAGTCAGCGTTTTTTTTAATTAAATAGCTGAGGTGTTTGAACTTGACGCATCCCTCCCATTCCCCCCCTTTCTCACTTTCCTGCCTGCAGTGCCAGTTCTCTTCAGGGAAACCCAGCCAATGCTGATCATTATTCCAGAAGCATAAACCTCCTCGGCTCTCGTGTCGTCTTGCTCCTCCCAAGAGACTGTGCTGGATGACTGTGAGCCCTTTTCCCCCCACTATGTGTTGGAAGACTTGTCACCCTGACAGTTACAATACCCCAGTTTTGACACACGATGATGGAAATCGCCAGATAATCACGAGTGTGACAAATATTGAGGGCCTTGTTTGGTTCCTATTATGCTGTGGCAAAGTTTTCTACCCAAACGCCATTGAAAAGCAGAAGCACTGTAATAAAGAAACCTCCTTCCGTATTCGTTCCACAGAACCGTGTCATTAAGTATTCAATTAGTATGTTTTATTTTTATTCTCTTCTCCACAGGTTCTGTATGCAGAAGAGTGTCAGACTGGTGCCAGGAGTCACACTGGATTTAATAGAGAAGTAAGCCAAATTTTATTAATTTTTTTTTCCTGTTGCTCTTAATTTCCTCATTATTTCTAGCATTTCTCTTGTTTGTCTGCGAGCAATTTCTTTGGAAGGCTTTTTGCAGAGTCTCTGCCTACAGTATTTGTCATTTCTTGCCTTACCGTGGGTTGCAGAAATAAGCAGCGGCCGTAAAAGTGAGCAGTTGTTCATGGAGCAGCGCAGCAGCGGGGAGTTACGGCTGTGCTGGGGCTTTGCCTGGCTCGCTGAGGTCGGAGCCCCGAAGCTCTCGCTGCTCGCGCTGTCATCCCGGACCAGCCAGAGAAACGGCTCCTGCGGGCACAGGCTGTGGCCGTGTCCGTGGAAGTCCAGCGCTGAAAAGCCAGGTGTGGGACTGGGTTTGGCTGTGGGAGCGCTGGCAGAGGAGGCGTGCTCGGACACCCCACGTCGCCAAAACCAAGTGATGAGCAGAACACCCAAAGTGCTCTTTTTTACTTCATCACTGTGCTGTCCTGCTGTTCTGTGTCTGATAGTGGTGTGAAGTTTCGGACTTAGCACCACCGAAACACGTTACAGTCCTTTTATCCAGGCAATACTTGAGCGTGGTTACTGGTGCTCAGGCAGCTGAGGCAAACTGGTTAACAGAGACAGCTATTCTTCCCATTCTCCTTCAGTTTATACAGGCAAGGTAGACTTTGAAATAATAGTAATTGTCCACTGTAGGCTTTGCTGTGATTTGAGTGGTTTTGTTTGGAGTTTTTTGGTGATTTTGGTTTTGGTTTTGGTTTTTTTTTTTTTTTCAAGAATGGAAAGCATATGCTTAAAGCCAGGGCATTAGATGCTTGCAGCCAGTGGGTGTGGGAGTTCTGTGTTCCCTGCAGGTTGTTTTTGAATGCCCTGTTCTTGGAACATCGACACACACACAACTCTCTGGGAGTGCTTAATTAAAGATCATTCATTCAATTTCTGAGAGATTTTGACTCTAGAGATACTGTTGTTGAGATTAATTAGAACTCTTCTGACGCATGAACGTCCAGAGTCCGGTGATCATCTTTTGTCTAAGATGAAAACTGTAGAATTGGAGGGCATCCTGAAAGGGGTTAGGACAGCAGGAATCTGGATAATACGTGGGAATTCTTAATGGAAATACATTATCGCACTTCCTTGTTTTGTAATAAGCTGCTGCGTGGCGTAGCGAAGCGCAGCAATCAGTCATTGCGTGCGCTGCCGATAGCAAATCATCTGTTCTGGCAGAAGCAATGAGGGTAGGGCTGCATCAGCTAAAATTTCTTGTTCAGTTTTTGCTTAGTAAATCTTTCCATGTTAACTTGCATGTTTTACATTCAGATGAGGTTAAAAACGCTTCTCAATGCCACTAGCTCTTCCACAATACGTATTTTAGAATGGTCAGGCTCATCAGCAGTATTCAGGTATTTAATCACAGTAATTTGATATGTGAAAATTTGATTATCCTATCTCAGTTGGGGAAGCTGAGAAATTCTTCTTGTGAAGCTGTATTTCAGAGGCACAAATCTTGCCAAAATAAAAAGAATTTTTCAGTTTACAACTAAAATAATAGAGACAGGACCCCAGCTATCAAAGGGAGTGTTAGAGCGGTTTTCAGAGATGCGTCAGTCCAGGAAAAGGTCCACCAATGGATATTGATTTCTCTGAAAGCTGTTGTGAAAATGTGGTGGGTTTTGTTTTCCATTTGGTTGTAAGGAGATGAGAAGTGGGAAGGAAATGTGCCTGGGGGTTAACCTGGCCTCGCCTGCGTACTCAGAGGTGTGCTGACAGGGGCTTGGGCACGAGAAGGTTGGGTGGCCCTGAAGGTAAAAGCTATTTAGTGTTTGAAAGGTGTGTGCTTCCCTGACTGTTGTGTAAGTGGGCAGAGCGAGGGGGGTGTTGCTTTGGCCATCTCTGGCTGTTGGGCAGCGAAGGTAAGCAGAAGTTCTTCCTGAACTGATGGGCTCATCATCAGCGCGGACTGAGATCATCACAGGCTGCTGGATAAATGTATTCCAGAACAGTGACTATATTATGTTAATTGCAATTAACATATTGCTACAAGAGTGTATCTAATCAAAGAACATACGGTGAGGGTCAGTGAACCCTTGGTCTGAGCCAAGTAGCTCAAGAATCAGCTTCATGGAACACTTGGATGTGCTGTTGAGGGTTAAATACACTTTAAATAATGGTTTACTGGAAAAAAAGGAATTTGCTTCAGTATTCTTGATTGCCGTTGGTAATACCACAGCACGCATGCATTTCTTAAAGGCCAGCTTCCTGGAAAGTGTGGCAGAAGTAGGTTCGTGTGGATATCAAATATTTAGACCTCATCATCGTAGATTGCTAAATACATCAATTATGGAAAACATATGGTTTTTATGACAGTCTTGAGATAGGCCTAGAGTACCTACTGGATTGCCTGTTTGTGTATTGTCATTTGTAATTTAGTTGTCTTTAAAACTGGGGAGAGTTTATACTGAGCCTCAGACTTTGAGATTCAGTTAGCCCTTCGAGCAAGGTGCAGCCTCAGATTTCAAAACCAGTGTCCTGAGGAAAAAACGTGAATATCCTGGCGTGCATTTGTGTTACAGATCTTCTGAGATGAAGCCAAGATAATCGATAGTGTAGAAATAAAGATCTTTGCTGGAGCAGACAGTAAAACGTAAAGAAAAAGGGAAGAAAAGCAAAGTTGGTGGAGTGCTAGGACTTTAGGAACCTCTGGCTGCCGCCCCACAAGACTCAGCAGTGGCAGCATCAACATCAGGCACTGTTGCTGCCTCGGGTGGCCTTTGCTGCTGGATCACAAGCCATCCTGTCACCTGTGCTGGCACCCCTCGCTGTGTGGAGCGAAACGAGCTCCAGCTTTGTTCTGCTTTTTAAAGAATTTGGAAAAAGTCCTAAGGAATGGTGTGACTTGGTGTAGGGTGGGAATACAAAGCTGGGGGCCAGGAATGAGGGGTGTGCAAAGCTGCTTTAGTCTGTCTTGCTGCGTTAGGCTCCCTCTCTGGAAATCACGTTCGCAGGAGAGTGAGAGCAGAACATTGCCTTCCTGGGTTGTGTTTTCCCTGGGTCTGTTGTGCAGGGGGAGGGAATTCTCGAAACAAAAATCCCGGTGACCTGGGAGCTGTTCATGCTTCTGCTGGGGCCGGTTAGAAGACAGTCATTTCGAGTGACTGCATGGAGGTGGTACCACAGTTCACTTTCCCAGCTGGAAGGGAGCCTGGTCCCTTGCTGTCAGGGTTTTGTGGCAGAGCACCTGTTCTGAATGTCGGCTCCGAGTCGCGTAGGCAGGAGCAGCGTGGGAGAAACCCGTCTTGCTGCAGCGTGTGCTGTGGCTTTGCTGAGAGCAGAGCGCCCAGCTCTAGGCTGTCAGTCACCAGCGCAAAATCCAGTTATAAAAATCACTAGAAACAGCAGATTTGAGGCTAAAATTACTTTTTTTTTCCCACTTTAAGTATTGTCGAATGTCATGGACTGGAAATTATGAATGTTTTGATGTCTGTTGCTTATTAATGAGTAATGGTTCAGTAGGAGCCAATACGAAGACGAAGGAGGAAAAGTAAAATCCCAAGATACCACACAGCAAAAGTAATGTGACTGGGGAGAATGCAGAAATTGCCCTGCAATAGAACAAATCCCTTTGGCACATACCCTCAGAACTTCACTAATCCGTTGCCTTCAGGATGGTAAATCAGAGGGCGGGCGAAGGAGAGCAGTGGGTTGGCATCATGAGGTTTTTTTTTCCCCCCAGGTGATCCCAGTAGCAAATACCAGCTCCTCCAGTCCCCTTGGGCACGTTCTCCTCGGCCAGGCCAGCATGCTGCGGGTGGTGGCTGGAGGGACCAATCCTGATGTTGGCCAGGATGGGACCGGGTGACCCGGAGCAGCCGGTCCGGCCGGTGTGGTGGGTGTGTGGGGCAACGCAGAGCAGGCCCCAGGTCCTGCTCGGGACGGAGCGAGCGTTACCTGGGTGCTCTCCCCTTGAAGTCTAACCCCAACATCAGCGTTTTGCCAACTGTTTGAAGAGAGCACGCCAGTCTCAGGAGAGGGTTCGTGGTGGGGAAAGTCACTGGAAGTGATGGTTTGTTTGAAAAAGGCAGAAGGACAAAATCTATGGAAGTATGGTAACAAACTTACTGACTTTACCTGTGTTTATTGAAACAGAATTGTTATTGCTGGGTCAGCGAATGAGGCCAAATGCTAGGCTGAAATTGCGTTGCCACCAAGGTACCGTGCTGACTGCTAAAATGCACTGCCTGCCTGGCGCAGGGAGCCAGAGCTGCTGGCCTTTAGGCTTGGCAGGAATCAGCAAGGTTCCTAACGAGACAGAGAAAGGCATTTGGTGAAAAGAAAAATGTTCTGTTATTTTCAGCCGGACTAGAGAAGGATGAACGCTCTTGCCTCTCGGCCAGGTGGCCAAAGGCAAAAGGATGGTTCTGATGCTGATGGGACCGTGGTCTCTCTGCAGTGAGTCTGTGGCATCACAGCTGCCACAAGTGCAGATTCTCTGCAGACATTTAACCAACCATGTGCTAGTCCAAATTCTGAAATACTGCATCCTGTTTTTTTTTTTTATTTCTTATTTTATTTATAGTGGGAAAACTACAATTCTTAGTTTGCCTTTAGACCTAGGTGAGGCAGCTTTCAGCCCCTTTATTTTCTTCTAGAAAATTCAGTAGAAGACATTAGAGCATATTTCAGAAGATAAGTGCTTTAGTAAGTATTACTAGGCGTGGTAGGACAGGGATGCTGTGCCACACTACCAGTTGGTAATACATGGCTCAGTAGTACTTGGGGAAAAACTTTGCTTTTGAAGGTGTTATTCTGAAAAGTTTCTGTTCCATAATAAATCTGGTTGTATTGAAATGGAGTATTTAATTTGATTGCCATAGTTACAGTATGTCAGTCTCTAGTGTAGACAAAACCAACTGGAAATATGAAGATCGTCCTCGAAAGGGTGGTTTTCATGGAAACACTTCTGTCATACCTTTCTGTGGAGAGATGCCAGGGTTGGACACTGGGGTACAGAGCTGTACAGCACTCTCGAGCAGGTAGTTGAAGAACCTCAAACTTTTTGTCGTTCTCAAGTAGTTTGCCAAGGTTTCAGGAGCCCGGCCGTGGCCCGCCTGTGTCAGCCATGTTGCCCAGCAGTGAGGGCGTGTTGTCTCGGAGCACGCCGGCGGCGTGGAGCCTGTCTGGGCAGCTCGTGCCAGTTCAGGAGACAGCCACAGGGTGCATCCCGCCTGCGTTACGGTTAGACCGTTTGCTGTGGTATACGCTCTCCCTTTTTTCCTGAAAGAGAGAAAAGTGAAATATACTTATGTTGTTTTCTTTCCCAAAACTAAAATTATTGCGACTGTTCGCAGGTCTACGTCAGTACCAAAGCATCTGGTTTTCTGAAGTGCAAGAATGATACTGCATATCCCAGCACTATCTGCATTATATTCCGAAAGCAGAGGTGACGGTGGAGCCCATCCAAAGGGAGAACCTGGCATCCTTTGAAGTAAATGCTTCCCCTGTAATTAAAGTGATTCATGGGATTTAGCGAAATTTCTGACAGGGGCTTTGCTGGTTACACCTCACAGGAGCTCTTCAGTGACCCTGACATTTTGTAGTCCTCGCTTTTCACAGCAGACTGCCGTGATTTAGGCCTCTGTAAAGGCATCTGTCAGGAGGTTGATGGAAGAAGCAGTTGAGAGTCCAGAGATGTTCAGTTGCAGCGGGCAGCTTAAACAGCCTGCCCTTTTTTCCTTTTCTTCCCCTCCCTCAACAACAGTTTTTACAAATGAGGTCTGCTTTGTCCTTACTGTCAAAGGCTCTCGCTGATTGTCAAAGCGTGATGTGGAAGTCGTCAGGAGAGATGATGCCAAGACGACAGCGCCATTCCTCCTGGGGAAAAATGCTTTCGGAGCCTTGCGTCGTTCTGGTTAGGTAGATGCGTGCCCAAACAGGAATGAAAAGAAGCTCTAGTTCATAGCCAGAGGCTGGATGTGAAAGAGCATGTTGTGCGAGGGAAACGCGCTCACCCCCAAATATTTTACCTGAAAAATGACATTAAGTAAATTTGTGTAGTGGGACTCTACAAAAATAGCAAAAGTAAAGTGACTTCTCTTTCTTTGAGAGGTAGAGATGATATTAAAAAAAAAAAAAAGCGTAACCGATCATTTCAAATAAATCTTTATAACTGTGTGAAGAAACAAATTTTTGCTGTGTCTCTCTTGAGACTTTCTAGCCCATGTGGTTGGTGATTTTAATGCGATGCAGCTCTCCCAACCGGGGTGGGAGGTCGGTACCTCTGAGCTTGCTGCGTGGAGATGGATTTCGTCTGATGCGTTTAGCTGGTGGTCGGCTGATTCACTGCCCCTGTCATCGGGGTGTCTTTGAATGCAGTCTGAGAGGTAAGAATAATTCTTCCGTTGCCTGTGGAAGCTCAAACTTTAATTCTCAAAGGTGATTAACATCTACTGTCATTCAGTAATAGTGTGTTAAGAATCCCTTCCTGGGATCGCTCGGCTTGTCACTGGGGTGTTACAGACCGCCCGCGGGTTTCTGGGACGGGCGTCTGAGTGGTCCCGTCTAGGAGCATGGGATGCCTGGTGCTTGTGTTCCGCTGCCGGGTTACAGTGCTGACTGTTCCAACGGTAAATCCATTCCTGCGCGCAGCCCCGCTGCCCGTGCCCATGCCCGCTGGTGGCTGCTCTCTGGTGCCAGCTCCAAGGCTGGAGGCTCTGGCGGGGTTTGTGCCGTTACGGGAATGCGTTGCCTTTCACTCTCCTGCCGCTCCCTGCGCCCTCGCTGCCCTCCCCATTAACACCTAACGCATAGGTTTTTGAAGCACTGAACAACGTTAGTCTTCACAGTGCTGGAGCTAGGTACAAAATTAGTATCTTCCCGACTATGTACGAGGGCAGAAGGAAAATTACTCACCTGATGCTATATCATGTGTAAGAATGACAGCCCGTTAACTTCCGCGTCTCGACTGCGGTCCCTCAGAGGTAGCTGTATTTTCTATGAATCTTGCAGTCAGCCTTAGAAAGGGCAGTCGTGTTGTGGAAAAACAGCAAATCTATTTTAACATCCAAAATAAAACCTATACGATACTAACAAGTAGTTATTTAAAGTCTGTAAATACAAACAACAAGCAGCATGCCTTGTTCCCCGAGAAAGGAGATCATTCAAGTCGCAGGGAGTTCCTGAGGCTGGGCCACTAGCAGCAGCTTGTTGTTATTCCTGCCTAGTACAGTTGCCAAGGTGTGTTTCAACTCACGGTCTGCATTTAGTGACGAGAATTTAGTGTAAGCTGTGCTGGAACTCTCCATCTGGTGTGAAGATGGAACTCTGCTGTGGAACACCCTGTGTCTGTTCCCACTGCAGACTGGCTTGGAAGCGGCCATCGAGTGGTTTAACCTCAGCGTTTGGCTTGCTGGGGAATCTCAGCAAGGATCACTTTGGTTTCTAATTAATAAAATTCTGACGTATGAAGCGCTGCTCTTTTGCTGCCGAGGGTGTTCTGCAATGCAAATATTTGTGTGCGGTCCTCCCAAGAGCAGTTGTGTGGCCTGATGTTCCCTCTGCTTGCTCTGGGGGATCGGTTAACAAACGCTGTTTCAGAGATGTATATTTTTCCTCTGATATCAAGACAGACAGGAATTTTTTTATAAGATGTTAATTCCTGGCTGTTTTAGGAACTGTATTTGTAGAAGGGAATATGCTTCATCTGAACCTGCGTGGAAATAACAACTGCTGTACATATCAGAAGAGTAAGTTGCCATAGAAAGAACGCTTGCTTCATGTAGTTTGTCTTGATATTTTTAATGTTTGGAAACTTGTTACAGAAGGGAGGCGAGGGTGTGTTAGGATTAAATCCGTCGGATGTCGTACCAGGTTAGGTGTGTGTTTCTGAAGCTTCCCCACCCTGGCTCTGGGACTTTCTCTGGGAAGGAAAGGCTGTGCTTGGGCGTGCCGGCTGGGGTTTGTCTGAGCGCTGCTGAGACAGCCCAGGACCCAGTCTGCTGGTCTGGGGTTGTTGGTTGCGTGGGGGTTTGGGTTTTTTTCCCTTCTTTTTCTCTTGTTTTTGATTTTGTGAGAAGCAAATAGGCATTAGGAAGCAGCTTTCGGAAAGCTGATGGGATGGAGGCAGAAGCTGGGAGATGCTGAAGAACTGTTCACAGCCCCTTTTCTTCCTCTAGGCAGCATTGTGCGTGTGTTCGCTGTGAGCACCTCGACATACAGTCCGTGACGGTGGACTGTCGTTTGGTCTCCTAAATCACGGAGATCAGACTGCGTGTCGGTCCCGTGGTGCCTTTGGACCTCATGACTGATTACAAATGAACGCATACAGTGTGAGATCTTGGTTCAGCTCCTGGGTGAAATAAATCTGAGTGACTGTTTTTGAGTCTAGAAGAGCGAGATCCTGGAACAGCAAGATTCCTGGTGGAACACTGCTGTTCCACCTTCACTGAATGGGCTTCGGTCAGGCTACTGTCTCTTGTATCGATGCTGAGACTAATAAGTGTTCAGCCCAGAGGAGACCATTAGTTCATCTGCTCTGACCTTCCGCGTGTGTCAGGCTGCAGAATGTCACCGGGTTGCTCCTCAGCAGAGCCAGGTAACTCGTGCTCCTCTCGAGCATGAGTGCCTTGGCCCTTGGAAAGATGGAGATCGAGTGCTTCCCTTTCTTTTAATGGTCAAGTGCTGCTCTTTCTTTCTCCACTTGTGAAAAGTATTTGTTGGCACCTTGATTTTTCTCTCTTGTAGGTGTTGATCCGTAATGCCCAAGCTGTTCCTTGATAGGGCAGATAGAATGACCTCCTTAAATTTCTCACTGTGTGACATTCATTCGCTAGCTTTTTTTTTTTTTTTTTTGAAGCTTT
>Ga0065711_1051327_pt1 | contig 10427 bp, 5 predicted proteins | sample Hoacrofraction12_FD_59098 | JGI IMG/M metagenome (GOLD analysis project Ga0065711, IMG submission 59098) | Hoatzin crop microbial communities from Cojedes, Venezuela - Epithelial fraction 12 v2 (version 2) | ecosystem: Host-associated > Birds > Digestive system > Esophagus > Crop | place...
CCCCCCCCCACGTATTTTGGGTGATTAGGTAAGTCTGATTTTTCTTAAAGAGTAATATAATGCTTATAACTGTCTGTGCTTTTTAGGCAGTGAAAGATTTCTAAGGTGACCATCAGATCCTCTTTTAAATATATCTCACAGACTTCCTATCTGTCTGCTAGTGTAATTCAACCTTTAACTAAAAGTCTTTGAAGGTAATAGTTTTGATCTTTTGGGATTTCACTTAACAAGTGTCATTATGAGATGTGTTACACCAATGCTGTTGAAAATCCGTCTGATTGAAGGAAACTGAAGCGAAGGCAACTAATGTCATAAACAGCGTTACCCTGGGAATTTTCTGGAATTATACAGTATAAATACGACTTATCTTGTTGGCAGTATTTTAGTTTTTAGCAATATGGTTTAGTTCTGTATAGGGGGGAAGTAGCCAAAGTCCATTTCAAGTCTGGCAGCAATTGGGGAAGAATTGTAGAAGCATCATTACATCATTTAATGTTTTGAAGATCCATTCCATGAAATAGCCAAGCCCAGAGCCCTAACTTGCCGAGTCTCAGCTTTGTATGTGAGAGTAACTTATCTTTGACTTCAGTATTCAAAACAGGAGGAAGTGTGACTGTATCTAGTTGCTGTGTAGGAAAATACATCGTGTATGCTCAGTGGGGCTCAAAAAGGTGGGCTTGTAGACATACCAAATGTGAACAGGGCCACAAAATGATCCGAGGGCTGGAGCACCTCTGCTAGGAGGAAAGGCTGAGAAAGATGGGGTTGTTCAGCCTGGAGAAGAGAAGGCTCCAGGGAGACCTTATTGTGGCCTTCCAGTACTTTAAGGGGGCCTATAGGAAAGATGGGGACAGACTTTTTAGCAGGGCCTCTTGTGATAGGACAAGGGGTAATGGCTTCAAACTAAAAGAGAGTAGATTTAGACTGGATATAAGGAAAAAATTGTTTACAATGAGGATGGTAAATCACTGGCACAGGTTGCCCAGGGAGGTGGTAGATGCCCCATCCCTGGAAACCTTCAAGGCCGGGTTGGACAGGGCTCTGAGCAACCTGGTCTAGTTGAAGATGTCCCTGCTCACTGCAGGGATTTGGACTAGATAACCTTTAAAAGTCCAAATGATTCTATGAAGAGAAGGTGATTTTGTGCTGTGCTGTTGTTTTGCTCACTCAGGCAAAGACTTTTTTACTTTGTACTCAATAAAAAGACTTTTGTCTTAGCTGCACATGATTAGAATATACGGGACTATGTCACAAACAAAATAGTAAAGAAAATAACACTATTTGTAAGTATTTAAAAAATATGAGCTGAAACTATCCAAATATTTCATGGTTAGATTATCAAGTTGTGTATTACTAACACATGTTCTTTTGCAAATAAACGAACAATGAGGATTATTGAATCCCACTCAGCATATTTCACTTCTACTTCCTGGGCTCCAAACGGTATCGAATTAAATGTGTTTCCATTTTGGCTGCAATCAAAACAACAGATATAAACTGATTTAACATAGCTATTCTGTTTGTTCTCAATCCTGATTTATATAAATACATGGAAAAGTATGAATTTGCATATTCTGGTAAAACGTGACTGGAAGAGTAGAATTATGTCTTTCTTCTTTAACAGAAGGTTCCATCAGTCAGAGCACATTAATTAGTGTAGGCTATGAAATTCTGTACACCTTCACTAGTGGCACAGCCAAGGAAGAGTCTTGTAATACATGGCAAAAAAAAGGTGAAAGCACTAGTAAATGAGTGCTTCTACACTGGGATTTATTTTTACAAGTTATAAATAGTGGAATGAATATAACACTTGTAATGTTTTATTCTTGTTCAGAAAAACATTGCTATTCCCGGTTACTGAGTTTCCCTTTTACGTGTAAAGCCTTTCTGTTACTAGCAAGAATAGAAGTTCTGTTTTGTGGGATTTTTTTGTTGTTGTTCACTTACCTATAGCTAAAGTCATGTTTCAGAAATTAGGCCTACGTATACCTATGCAGCATGGTTTAGTTATGTGAGTCACCTTTTATCTTCATTGTTCCCTGCGTCTTGAGGGAGGTGGAGAGCATTGTAGGGAAGGATCCACCATAGCGCATGTGTGAAGGGAGAAAGGGATCTTCGGAATCTTGAGAACAAATGTAAGTTTTGAGATAAGAAATTTCTTCTAAAGGTGAAATTCTTGCTTTTACTCAGCAAATTTATAACTGAATAAAGATGGAGGATAAAACTGTTACAGCAAACTGCTGAAAAGATGACCCACAAAGTTATCAACTGATACTTATTCTAGAAGGGGACAGATCAAAGCCCCCTACCCACCCTAAGAAGACTTACAGTGTAATCTGCAAAGGACATTAGGCTGGTTATGAATGAAGTCTTTGTAAGAGAAATGCTGCCTGCTAGGTTGGAAGGTTACAACAAGGTAGGACACTTTAAAACTGCAGTTCTTTACCCGCTTGCAGACATGTTTTTAGACGGTATTTTTAATATAGGGTGGCCTTTTTTTTTTTTCTTTAGACAAGTGCTGGGTGCATTTTTGTTAGTGTTTTAGTTCAGGTAAGGTGTGTGCAATTCCGAAGTGACTCCCGTACACACCCCAATTTACCATACTTTGGTTTGCATCTTGGAGTGGACTTAGAGTGCACAGATTAGATTCTGTTCGGAGGAAACTAAATCAGGCAGCATAGTTGAGCTGCAGCTGGGTGTTCAGTCACAGAGCCAGCCTGGAACTAATCTGGCAAAAACCCTCTGAAACCCAGAGTGTGTATGTCAGATCATAAGCACCAACTGATTTGCTTTACAGATGGGCTTCAATTAGCTTGCCCATATGGTAGCTGTTAGTGTGTCTCAGGAGTACTAGTTCAACATGTAGCACCACAGTAGTGTGACCTTTGAGGCAGTGAGAAAAGGCAGTAATAAAAGCGGAAATGGCATTGAACAATATTCTTGCTTTAGCAAGTGAATAACTAAACAAACAAACAAGCCTATCGTATGTCTGCATTTTATATTTTTGTCCCCTTTTCTATTGATGTGTACAATATCAGAGTTTTTAAAATTTATCTGAGAGCTTTGGGAGAATGTATATCTGTAAAACTTGAAGATTAGGGAAATTCAAGTGTACTTAATTAAAAGACACTACACTTTCCTCTCCCACTGTGTTTTCTGGGCACTAAACTGAAATAAAACACTTATTTGGTTAATGTTAAGTGTGTTAATTTATAGAAACCTTGAGCTCTATTGAAAATAAAAGTTGAGAAACTTAATTAAGGTCCTTCCATGGTAAACACGGGTTTTTTTTCCTTTATTAAGAAATATATAAGGGGAGCTTTGATAAAACCAATAGTATAGCTTTTTTCTTTAACTTGGTGGGGGAGACAAGCAATAAATGTTCAACTGATTTGAACATGGCTAAACTAAGATTACTCATGATCGATCTCATATCAATTTGAAGTTGAACACAGGGTGAAGTGTACAGCACTTCAGCTTTACACATAACTTTCGTTATGGGTGAGAACACTCTTTTGTAGTAATTGATATTTTAACATTGTTTCCAAGATTGTTTTCAATAACAAAGTTAAGGAAGGCTTGATTTCATACCGTATTCTTGTATACACGTCTGAGTTGCTAGACTTTCCACTTTATAAAGCTATATAGTGTTAACTGTGACAAATATATGTTCTGTGTGCCTGTATAATTACCTCTGTGCTGGAAGGGGGGCAATATAAGGCAATGTTTGGTGATGTATAGGTTTTATACTGATAGGATTCAAAAACTGGTAAATGCCAGTACTATTGCAATATTAGCTTTTCTGGACTTCTGTTGTGCCTCCGTTCCTTCCCACTTGTGGGTAATGGCCTTGCGTGCTTCTGCTCAGAAGGGCAGGGGATACGGGAGGTGGGTGAGCTAAACAAAGTTGATGTTCCTTTCTCCCCCCTGCACAGTGTCAAAGCCAAGTTGCTGTGTGGGGACTGAGCAGCTATTGCATGGGTTGTTCAGTGAGCGCCCAGAATAGAGAGGTTCGGTTTTGGATCTTCCCACATCCCTGTTAACTGGCACAGGAAGAAATTCTATACTCTGTGGCGTACATCAGATACTGAAGTCTCCCAAGTCTAGATCCCAAGCCCAGTAAGTCCGTTTTGGCTGATGGAAAGAGAAAAGACTCCACTTCTGCCGTAAACCTCTGCTGTCCTCTTGTCCGGGAGATGCTATGGTACCGTAACGGTTGGTGGTGCCGCAGTGCTTCCCCTCTGCACTTGCATGTGCGTAATGGAGGCATCAGCTGGGATGGAGGGTGTGTACTGTAATAGTGAGTGGGAAACGTTTTGCAGCGAGGGACAGTTAGGTTTTAAAATAGCTTTTATGGGTCAGACGCGAACATGCGTTTTAGCATCCTCTGTCAAGCCTCTGCTGCATACGATGTTTTCACTCTGCAGCCAACACACTGTGTACAGTATAAATGACTACTTTGGGAGGAGGAATAACATTCTTTATGACAGACAAAAAGAGAGCTGTAGAGAAAAGTCTAAGTAGCTTAGTGAATTTTGTATTGGTGTAAAACATCCATGCTGGTTTGTAGTAATAAAACATTCATAAACAACTACATTCAAACATAGGTAATGCCGTGCTTTGAAATCGTGTGAAAGTCTAAGCCTTGAAAGAAACAGCCGTGAATAATCAGAAAACCATAACAATACTGGAATATCTTAGCATGTCTTTCTTATTGCCAAGCTGGGATCTTTACTGTGCGAGAAAACTAAATATAGTATTCAGTACAAAACAGAAACATCAAAGCTTATACCATAATATTCTTCCTTCCAAAGATAGAATAAAGCAGCTACTTCTAAAAGCCTGGTCTTGAATTTATTTATGTTTAAAGAAGTAGGAATTTTAACAATAGGATAAAAAGGCCTCAGAGTTCCTTTTTTCCCTAGTTTATTTGTAAATAATATCCACCTTGCCGGAGCTCGTGGGTGTATTTCAATACAGCTGCAAAACTAAATATTCGGAAGTTGTGGAGCGCTTTAATCTTAAATGAGGCTTTATACCCCTTTTCCTCACCACCAACATCACCATTTGAGAACAGCATCTAAAGCAGTAAGCCCTGCAGCCAAATCCCCAGTAAAGGAGAGGCTTTATCACACTGGATAATTGCAGGGGATATGATGGATGAAAAAGCAGCTGGGGCCGTGTTGTGAATGGAGCGGAGCTGTACTGTCTCAAGGGTGGAGTTGCGCTCTCTTTTGCTCTACTCTGGTTAAAGTTGTTACCTCCTAATGGGCCTTTGACCATGTGTTTCCAGTTTCAGAACTAAGCTAGATTGTGTAACCACTCAAGTTCTGCAGTAGCACAATGACATCATGGCAGATACCACATAACAGAGTTTCATTGTAATTTTATACATTTTGATACAGTCCTAATTTTGATTTTTTCCCACTTCCCCCATCTGTAATTAATCTGTGAAATCCTGCGTGCTATTTTTAATGCAGTTTGTGATTTTGATATAATTTTATTGTGGTAATGTCCAGGGCTATTTGCTACATCTTTGGTGTAAAGAAAGAACTTATTGGGAAAGAGTCGCATCCGTTTTTAAGATTCTTTGCTGTATACTGTGTGCTATTTTATCTTCACTTAGGCCTGATTTTGGACTGGAATATTCATGCTCATGTATTAGTTTGGTAGAGGAGATATATATATCTCAATGTTGTACACAACGAAAGGGATTTAGGGTTGGATACATTTGCTTTCCTCTAAAAGCAATCAGCGTAAGAGCTCACAGAAAGATAGGGGTTTTTTGTTCTCTGAATTTCCCAGAGTGAGGTTTTGCTCTCTCTAAATAAAAACCTCTTCTTCCTTTGAAACCAAATGTTTATTGCACCACTTGAGTCAGCAGTCATCGGTTGGAACCACAGCATAACCAAAGTTACCTTTTCTGACTCCTTTTTGAGGCTCAGACCCAACAGATTTGTTGGGCAAAGGCTGCAGCATTTGTAGTGCACACCAACGCTAACTGTACCGTGCTGTCTTTTAATTTTACAAAGTTTGAGGTATTTAACAAAGCACTTTGAACATTTTATATTTTCAATGGAAGTGGAACAGACTGATTTCTTTTCTTGCTATGAACAATATGCATTTCTTAACTTTTCCTGAAATGTGCTACACAGTATGAGAATTACACTTGTTAAGAGGAGTTCACCATTTGGCCTTATATCACCTGCTTTGCAATACTATATTAATGTAGTTGTTATTAAAGAAGCTCCATTCTGAAGTTAATAAATACAGTACATCAAAACAGTGTAATTGCGTGAAAATATGTGAAAAAGATACAACTTGCTTGCGAGATGATTTTGAACAGAACAGATTTGGAAACACATATCTCTAAGGTATTCTGGATTATGTTGAAATGATTTTCTGGTGGTGGAAGAGTGTCAGGTCCTTTATTATAAGTATGTAAGTATTGAGTTTAGTTAGGGCACAAAAAACTTGCTGTCTGCTTGAAGACCTGTGTGAAATGATTTTGTGGACAATCTAAACATCCTGAGAGTGCAAATCAACCGAGAAGTCAAAGGACCGATTTATCTGCATTGATGGCTGATGTTATCCTGCCTACTAGCTTGTCTTTGCATTGAGCAATAGACCAACTGAACAAGTTTGGTTAATTCGCCACGTATGATTGTTGAGCTGAGTCACAAACTCCACTCTATCCCCCTCTCCAGGGTACAGACAGGAAGGTGTTTCATCTGTTTTCAGTATTTGATGTCTCATTTATTTTTGTTTTCCTCCCTCCTCACTAGAGAGACCTTCAGTGTAAGTAAGTTTAGTAGACCTGAAGTCTTACGGTCTGAGATCTGAAGATACTGGTTTTGTGTTAGCAAGGTCTATAGCTGTGACCGGGGTTTTTTTTGGTTGGTTTTGGTTTGTGGGGAGTTTTTTTCCCCTGTAGGTAAAGCGAAATAAACCAACAAGTGTTTGTTTGGGGATAAAAATATTTGACTGAGCTAACCAGACAGTGTCCAAATGTAAGAATCAGGACTGAAGTATAATGTGAAAAGCGTTACTGTATCTCGGTATGAATGATACAAAACATAGCTGGTTCTTGAAGAACAGCTCTTTGCCCCAGCTGTGTGCTGTGGCCAGACTCATAGTTGTGACTGTGTTTTAGATGCCTGTGATGTTTATGAGCCGCCACCCATGGCCGTAGTTACTGATTTTAGAATTTTCAAAGACAAGTCAGTGGTCCTTGCCAAAATACTAAATATTTTTTTCCTCAGCTAATTAAATTCGCCGTGTACGTAGTTGCAACACTAACATTTCACTGCTTTTGATTTTTGTAGGGCGCCAATGCCTCAGCTTTGGAGAAAGAGATTGGTCCGGAACAATTTCCAGTCAATGAGCACTATTTCGGTTTGGTTAATGTAAGTTTCAGACCATAACTTCATTGCATTGAAATGCCATGAGTTGATTTGTTAAGTTAGAAGACTGACTGAGTGGATAATTAAAACACTGAAAGATATAGTTAATGAGTATACATACTTATTGAAATATGTTTCAGTATTCAGTGTATTTGTTGAAATATGCTACTGCAATAATTGTTGAAATTGGACTGTGTATTTAGCACTTTATTTCTTGTTACTAATTGTAGGGTATTTTTTAAATTACTTTCTTGCTATTAAAATTTAGAAGTTTAAAAAAAAGCAGTTTAAAATATGTAGCTTGTATTACGTAATATGTCAACCTAAGTGAATAAATACAGTAAAAGAAAAAAATCTGTGAAAGACTGTTGATGATATGAAGTGTTCAAATCTGCTATTTGTATTAAGATTTAAAAAAAATACTGAGTCCAAAGGTGAAAGCAGTGGTGCAAAAAACATACCAAATTGTTCAATTCAATCATTAGTTTTAAGGAATAATTTAAATTTTTATTTCTGATATTATCCATGAGAAGTGTATCTTGTTAGAAATTGCATTATTCTGAAATGAAATATTAAATTATTTTCTTTGTTGGGGTTTCAGAAAGTGCATATTTAAACCAAGCTGATTTAACAAGAGCTATTGTCTTGTTTTTCTTAGTGAAACTAAGTACTTCTAGTGCTGTCCTGGTACTGTAACATATGCCTCTAGTTGTAGGTTCTTAGCACTGACAAGGTTCAAGGGTCTGCAGTCCCAGTATACACTGTGCAGTCAGTAAACACTCTGTGACTTAAATTAGTAATTTTTTTCCTTTCTCACAGAAGTTGAAATATGCGTGGTTCTCTGAAAAGAGGAAATACAGTAGCTTAACTGTTGATACGAGTTGTTAAGTCTGCAGCAGAGCTTAGGCTTTCCATCAAAGCTGTTCTTAATCTTTTCTCAAATCTGCTGTTCTGTTGACAGGTAACCTGTTTTCATAATTTCTTGTCCAGAGAGGATTTAAGACTTAACAGTAAAATTGTATTGTGGACCTAATCTTGGAAGTTTTACGTATTTTGTGGTCTTAAGAAAAATTTCAATAAAAGACAATCTTCCTAATATATAATGAATACCAACAAATTCTGGCTTTCTGTGGTCTGGAGGGAGTAGGAAATTTGAGGGGAGATCTGTCTTTACGTCATTGCCCTCAACCGTACACATAAGAGGCAGGCAGCTAAGATATCTCAGAGTGCTCTTAACTTTCTGTGTAGTACAGAAATGTTGCTAATTATATCTTAACACAATAAAATTTCATTGACCAAAATTCTTTGAATTATAACAAATAGTAAAACAGGATTCCACTACATCTTTGGCACACTGGTGCTGTGTTTTTCAGCTACAGTGGCTGGCTAAGGAAATTCAATCATATTGTTGCTTGGATGATTTTCAGATCTGTTGTACAGATTCTGTTTTTCAACACAGTATGTATATGCAATAAATGTGTGATAAGCTTGCAGAATTTAAATCTGTCAGGAAAATGAAAGGGAGCGACCCTCTTCATCAGCAAACTATGGCCAATTGCCATTCAGAAAGAATGACAGAGCTAATAATAATTAAAAGAAATATTAGATAATTAGATAATAAATTAAGAATGCTATTGAGAAGTGATAGAAATCACAATTTTTGCTTTCCTTGATTTCTCTAATTGTTTTATAGCAATTACAAGAAGCCCTTAGAGGTTCATAAACATTTACTGCTAATTTTTTCTAATTTGTCTGTTGATTTTGTTTGTCCTAATTTTGTCCAGAGTAATGGAAAAAATGGAGATAATGTGGCAATCAATAGCTCTCTTCCAGCTGTGTGATAGCTAGCCATTTGAGATGTCTGGAATGCAGGACAGGATTTTAGATGAAGCTGTCAATTCTGAAATGGAGATCTGTCAATGGTAAATGCAGCGTTTATCCAGAGGTAGTGTAAAAGGAGAGGAGGTAGAAGCACTACCTTATCTTCAGCTTTGTGGCGAAATCTAAGGATTATTCAGAGGGTATCTGAAAGAACAATTTGAGAGGTAAAAGGAGAATTAAGAAAGGGCAGTTATGGGAAGCATATGGAAGACCAGATGGCTAATGGGATGTTTGATTCTGTCAATGAAAGCTCTAAATGGAAAACTCAGCTGAGGCTTGAAAAGACAATACCATTCACTAAATCAGCAGGAAATATTGAAGATATGTAGTAAGATCACAGAATCACAGAATGTTAAGGGCTGGAAGGGACCTCTGTGGGTCATCTAGTCCAACCCCCTTGCCGAAGCAGGGTCACCTACAGCAGGCTGCACAGGACCTTGTCCAGGCGGGTCTTTCTTGAGTATCTCCAGAGAAGGAGACTCCACAGCCTCCCTGGGCAGCCTGTTCCAGTGCTCCGTCACCCTCAGAGGGAAGAAGTTCTTCCTCATGTTCAGGTGGAACTTCCTATGCTTCAGTTTGTGCCCGTTAAAGATGAAAATATTATTAGCATGATATCCCATGCACATGGACAGTCAGGAACATCAAGTCTGCCTGTCATTCTTCCTTCCCTCTGCAGTGCAGTAATGCAAACTATTCAAATCTATGTGCTTCGCAAATTAAATCCAGTATTTTACCCAATGAGTATGAAATAATGAACATTTATAATCTCCATAGAGCTACTCTGGTGGCTCTTCAGCAGCTTCTAGAGCAGAAAGCTTGGTTATTCAGTCTCTTGCAATGGATCTGTGTGTTTTGGAGAAATCCCATTTACTGGTGTGGCCCATTGCAACAAGTAACAGTTGTCAGAGTTGCCGGTGCATCAGAGCTGGGAGCAACCCTAGTGCTGCACAGAGAGTGTTCTGAGCAGATCTAACTTCTGGTAGATCTCCTGTTCATTTTTGTAAATCTGTGGTGTTCAACAGCCAAGTTTCTTCCCAGTTGTATGTAGCATCAGAAGAGTAAACTATAAGCCTACAAGCCTTAGTGAGTGTGTGGTGGTTTTGGTTTGACTTCCCTTATTGTCTTTTTTTTTTTTTTTTTTTT
>Ga0065711_1051328_pt1 | contig 10427 bp, 14 predicted proteins | sample Hoacrofraction12_FD_59098 | JGI IMG/M metagenome (GOLD analysis project Ga0065711, IMG submission 59098) | Hoatzin crop microbial communities from Cojedes, Venezuela - Epithelial fraction 12 v2 (version 2) | ecosystem: Host-associated > Birds > Digestive system > Esophagus > Crop | place...
GAGGTTGTGGAGTCTCCTTCTCTGGAGATATTCCAGACCCGCCTGGACGCGGTGCTGTGCAGCCTGCTCTGGGTGACCCTGCTTCGGCAGAGGGTTGGGCTGGGTGACCCACAGAGGTCCCTTCAAACCCCTGCCATGCTGGGATTCTGTGATTCTGTGATTCTGTGAAAGGAGCTTTCCCTGGCACCGCAGCTTTCCGCTCCCGTCAGCGTCCAGAAGAAAACCAACCATCTCCCAAAGCCCTCGGTTTCAAACCACACGAAGTGCATTTTGCAAGATGCCACCAGTCGCTGGGTAACACACATTACTCGCCTTATTCTGCCTGCGGAGTTGCATTTAATATCCTGCCTATTTATGTTTTTTTCAAGACCAATTAAATATTAAAGGCATTTATTGAGGTTCAACGCTGCAGTGAGTGTAACAGCACAGATGCCGGTGACGCCAGCGTGTGCGGTTTCAGCAGGGAGTTGCAAGGGGAATGGTGGGCTTCTGAGCTGCCCTGCCCTACGCAGGGGACACGGGTGGCCCAGGGGACACGCGAGGGGACACTGCCGCCCTTTCCAGCTCCAGGTCGCTGCTCTGAATCGGAGCTAGATAGGCGCAGGGAGCTGTGACTGTCCGCGAGGCACCTGCTCGCAGGACGCGTCCCCACCCGGGATGTGAAGGCTCCTAAGCCTGCACCAAAACCTTTCTCCGCTCTGCTCTGGAAAGCTGAAATCACAGCCGCCGCCGCCTGAATAGAGCCAGTTCGGGAATTTGTCAGCTAAATGTGTTTTCATCAGTAAATACCAGTTTGCTGAAATTCAAAGCCTCCCAAAAAAGGATCAATTGTGACAAATTACCCATTTCACGAAAATTCTGGAAAAAGGCTCAGAAGGTCAAAATCTCCCATTTTTGACACATCTGAAATGAAATAAAATCAATTTTTAGGTTAATAAATCTAAGGTAATTTATAGTTTTGCAAAAAGAACTAGACATGAAAAGCAACTATCAAAATGTTTTGAAATTATTTTTAAAAGAACCCTATTCAGTGGCATCAAAAGCGGGTTTTTTTTCAAGATTTTTTCTTTTTTTCTTCTACCGCTATTGGAATTTTACATCTCTGTTCCAGTGTCTGGTGGGAACTCCTTTCTTTTCTATCTCTAGAATTGCAGGGGTGGGGAGACTCTTCCTCAGCCGGATCTGGTCTCGCTCACTCAGCCCTGGATGGATTATCGCTCTTATTGACGTTACAACAGATGCCAGAGACCTCCGCTAAGCTCCACTGCCCAGGAGGCTCCAGGCGAGCGTGTCTGCAGACATCCATCCCGCTCGCCCTCCGAGTGCCAGCCCCGCCATGGAGCGGGAGCGAGGAAGACCCGTCGGATCAGCCGTCACCCTCGGCACCACGCAGGGCGGGACGCAGGCTACAGCTGCCGAGAGGAGGGGGTCCCTTGGTCAGCGAACCCCAAACCGGCGGACAGGCAGCGAGCCTTTGGGCACAGGCGGTGCTGAGTGAGCAGCAGATAAGGGGGGGGCTCTCCCTGCCCTCCCCGTCCCACTCAGCCTGGTCAGACGCAGTTGTGGATCCACAGCATCAGACACTGGTACCCGGCGTGGGAACGCAAGACCTCTCCCTCGGGCAGCAGGCCTGCAAAAAGGGCATCCTGCTCCACCTGCCAGCCCTCTGCCACCATTCGACGCAGGCAGCATCCTCGCCGCCATCCCACCGGGGTCCCACGCTGTCACCGGTGTCCCCAGCTCCCGGTACCCCGTGCTTTGGGGTGAGCTGTGCCAGTGATGCCTGGAGCTCAGTGGCCGGTGTGCAGGTCGGCACGTGCTTTGGGCAAAGAGACAGGCAGCAGAAAGGGAAAAATCTGCTGGTGGGAATAAGCGAGGCTGAGATAACGAAGCAACACGCAGCGTTTCCAGCAATGAGTAATAGGCAGGCAGATAAAACGGGCGCCCTGCGAGAGAGGGAGCCAGCCGGTCCCCCCCCTCTCCCCGCACGCTTCTTCCCCCTCTCTCTCCTCCTCCCTTGCCCTCCTCCCCCTGCATAAATTTTTCATCCCGAATAACGTCTCTCTTCATAAGGAAAGAAAGAATTAAATATTTCAGGAGGCTGCAGTCAATCTGGCAGGGCCCTTCTGTTGACATCTCAACTGTACATTTGACATTGCTTTCTCATTCCTTCCCGGCAGAGCGGAGGGCTCTGCGGAAAGCCCATTACCCTCCGCCAGCCCGCGGGCTGTTCAAGCCACCCTCATGGGCAATAAGCTGGAGAGAGCAGCCCTCTGCCACCCCGCCTCCCCCTCCTTTGATCTCCCCTCCCTTCTCTTCGCCCTCCCTCGCCGCCTCTCCCTCCCCAGCTCCCTCACAGCACAGGCAGCCCCTGCCCTGTGATTTGCCCCTTCCTCCCAGCGAAAGCTGAGTCGTGCCCTTTGCTGTGTCCAAGGCAGGAGCCCAAAGCCACCGGCTCAGTCGGCGCCGAGGGTTTGATAAAGCAAGGCTGAGCCATGGCCGGGGGGAATGCTGTCCCCTCTGCTCCGCGGCCCCCTGACAGCTCTCCCCGCGTGGGCACAAAGCACAGGGAAGCGGACAGAGGCTGGGGTTTTGTTCTGCTGCCAACCTCTACATATCATCTGGCCATTAAAATCTGGAAGGAGGGTGCTGAGAGCTCTTGTCCCCAAAATCCGCGTTCCTCTCCCCGGGGCGCTTGTTAGTCTTCAATGCTCCCATGCGTCTCCGGAGAGAAGAGGGCTTGGGCAGCGTGAAGGCAGTGTTCAATAGCAGCGGTGGCTGCTTTGCCTGCACGCAGGGAAACGTCGCCGCAAGGCTGCCGGGAGAGCCCCGGAGCCGTGCCAGAGGGGTGACACCCCCGAGGCTCCTTGCACGGGGAGCCTCGCTCACCGCTGGAGCACCGAAGGGTGGGGAACCCTCACTCCCACACGAGAAACAAGGGAGGAGGAAGGTGGAGGGACGTTCCTTCCTCAGCACCGACGTATCCAATCTTCTCTCAAACCCGTACGCCACCTTCAATAGTTCCCCGGGTGCCAGAAACCCCAGCTGCTCTCTGTGCCACTGCCAAAATCTCCAGCATTCCTCTGGCATCCCAGGAGGCAAAAATCCGCAGCGCAGCAGCTGTTGGCAGCCGGGCTGGACAGGGCTGGGTGGCATGTCCCCACGAGCCACCGGCGCGGCATGCCCTGACCGTAGCACACCGCAGCAGGGTGCAAGGACACCCGGTCCAAGCTGTCACCCCCTGTTAGTGCTTCTGCGGCAACCACCTCTGATCCCCGCGGCCCCTCTGTGCCCTCTCCCAGTCTGCTCTACGGAGAGGGAAAAATAGCAGCAGCATCCCCAGTTTCTCTTCCGCGATGCCTCCAAACAAGGAGATGAGGACAAGGAGACACTTTGCAGCGGAACCACGAGGTAATGCTTCCAGAGCAGAAGCAAAACCACATCTCACCCCCAAAGTCCCACCTCTGACTCAAGGCACCCACCACCCCTTCCACTCCTTGTGCTAACGTGAGCCTCACGGAGAGCCATCACCCAGAGAAACCGGGAGAATCAGAAGCGATTACAAGGAGGGACCCTGACCCTGACGGCACTTCCTATCCTGCATGGCAGCCCCAGGTCCCAGGCTGCGGCTCGGTGGCTGGCGGTGACAGCAGGGACCTTACCGCAGCAGCAAAGGGTTGGAGCAAGAAGGAAGCTTCAAAGTGCTTCAGGAAAGCTGCACGGATTCACAGAGCCTTCTCCTGTTTAATGAGGTTGTACAAATTGTTTCTAAGGCCCTACAATTCCTCCTGAACAAATCCCTTCCTTCTTTTTAAGTTCTATATTTAAAGACGCATTTAATCCCCCTGTTAAAATGTTTCCCAATTCCTAGTAAAATCACAGAATGAAGATTTTCATCCGGTTCTACCCCTCTGACTCAAACTCCTACTGTAACCTTTGAGTCCTCTTTAGATCTGCAGAGACTGATGTTTGCAGATCAGAAGGAAAGCTTGATGACCACCGGCGCTTCCCCTCACAACACCCACGCCCCGCACAAGCTCGCGGAACAAGACCCAGCGGCTGGAAGTCAAAGCCAGACAACAGCGCAAGGGAAACGGAGGAATGGAGCCGTCGACCGACGAGCGCTTCCTCCCGCCCCGCGCCGCCTTTCATTCCGACGCAGAGGTTCTAACACTGGGGATGCCAGCGGGGACGCTGGGCGGAGCGACGGCATCGGGATCTCCCCACCCAGCCAACGAAGGCTGCAGGGACAGCCTGGAGACCGTCCCCGCAGCCCGGGTGGAAGCCCCGCGGCGCGCGCCGTGCCGGAGGGTTTGCTGAGAGGATTGCATCGATTTCTGCCGGCGTTGAGGCTCCAGGAAGAGAAAAATACCTGACGTTGCAAGGAAGCATTTTGCAGCGAAGCGTTTATGCGCCAGTTCTCTTCCCTGCTAATTTTCGCTTCGTCAAAGCTACTGGAAAGTATTTCTTGAGGCTGACAAAGCGATGGAATTTATGAATAAGCAAATTAAGAATAAAGAGGGAAGAAATAAGTCTGTGATAAAAAGCTGAATAATTCAGTTGAGGATCAGTTCCTTGAGTCAATTCCCCAGAATTTGAATGAAATCATTTTTACTCAAAGTTTGTCTTTTGGTTTGAAAACCTGCGAGCCGGAAAGCAACATATTTGCATTTTGCTTTCCAATACATAAACTGAAACTTCGTTTTGTAGGCTTTCTCGTTGAATAATCTGCTCTAATTTAATTGGAATTTGAATCCTATAAAAAGCATTTTCTACTTCGTTTTGTACTGATCTTGGGTATTGAGATTTTGTGATCTGAAAAAGCAATACGGCTGCGTGTGCTCATTATCCTACTCAGAGGAGCTTCATTGTTCTCGTGTTTTCTGCTGAACAATCTGCTGAATCTAGAATGCGGTTTTGACTTAGCTCCTTATTGATATTTTTATTCTAAAATGTTATGATGTGAAGAGTGATTTGTTTGTATATTCTGCTGGGAAGTGTTTTCTATTGAGTAACAGGGGGGCTGCTTCTGTCAATGTTTACAGGAGCAACGAAGTCAACAGAATTACTCACACAATTAGCTTTACCTGGCCCTAATAGCCAGATATTGGAAGACATCTAAAATGCAGACGGGTATCTACAGGGCAAGCGAAGAGGGTGTAGGTACCTGATCTTTCTCAGCTCCTCTCTCCATCTTTAGGTGCCTAAGCACCTTTGTAACTCTGGCCCACAGTTCGTAATTCTGTAGAAAATGGGATAGGTTGGAAAAAATAAGTGACCATAGAATCATTAAGGTTGGAAAAGACCTCTAAGATCATCCAGTCCAACTGTCAACCCATCACTACCATGCCTGCTAAACCATGTACCAAAGTGCCACATCTACACGTTTTTTGAACCCCTCCAGGGATGGGGACTCCCCCACTGCCCTGGGCAGCCTGGTCCAACGCCTGACCACTCCTTCAGAAAAAGTTTTTTCCTAATATCCAGTCTGAACCTCCTCTGACGCAACTTGAGGGCATTGCCTCTTGTCCTATCACTAGTTGCTTGGGAGAAGAGACCAACACCCATCTCACTACAACTCCTTTCAGGTAGTTGTAGAGAGCGAGAAGGTCTCCCCTCAGCCTCCTCTTCTTCAGACTAAACAGCCCCAGCTCCCTCAGCTGCTCCTCATAAGACTTGTTCTCCAGACCCCTCACCAGCCTCATTGCCCTTCTCTGGACACGCACCAGCCCCTCAATGTCCTTCTCATAGTGAGGGGCCCAAAACTGAACACAGTATTTGAGGTGCAGACAGAGTAGTGGAGGTACAGTTTGGCTTTGGTTCTGGCTGCCCAGGCAGAGCCACTCGCTCCTGCCTGGCTTGGACCAGACAGTCGCAGGGCACGGGAACAACCCTGCCGGGAATGCAAAAGGGAACTGAGCCAAGAAAATCCATGTCAGGAGCCTGACGCTTGCTACTGGGGCTAAACCTCCCCTGGGAAATGGGCAAAGTCCATGCATCCAAGAGAACTGCACCACACCAAGCTCAAGGCCAGGACCCAGACCTGCCAAAACCGAAATCAAGCAAACACATGTGCCGAAATCCCTCTGCAGGTCTGTGCCAAAGCCTTGCATGGGGAAAACTGGTCCTGGCTCATCTATCAGTCTCACTAAGCCAGGCCCTGTGCGTAAGCTCTGCCACGGCTTGTAGCGCCTAATCACTGCCAGGGTACGTACAACCTGGCACAGAATTTAATCACAGCCTCAATCGTAAGAAATTAAAATCAATTTATACGTGTAATAATCACTCAGCCCAGGGTTATCAATAATACAAGAGCTTGTGAGAGAGCAGAAGACTGAAGGAATCCGTAGCCCGTCCCTGTTCTGCGACAGCCCATCATAATTCACAGCGGCAGACAAACACCGCTGCCCGGGAATGGTGGCAGCTTGCTGCTCGGGAACAAAATGGGCAGCAGGAGTGCTAGGGGGAACACAGGATTTTATTCGGTGCTTCAGCAGAAATGGATTAACAGTGATCCTTTGAGCAACGTCTGGGTAAAATATCGCCAAGAGGACAGGAAAGCTGCACTGACTGTGAAACAATTCCAAAGGGCAATATCATCATTTTGGTATCCCTTCTGTCCCATGGGTGTTATTTCACCACTCCTGCCATCCAAACAAAGGCATGCAAGGCTACAGACCAAATCCACCGCGTCGGAGACCCATGGACTGACCTGTCTCGCTGCCGAGTGCCCACCGCGCCGGTGGCATGAGCCAGGACACTGGCGCAGGGCTCAGCATGGCCCTGGCAGGCACCAGAGATGCATGGGTCTGCGGACGGGTGACGGGCTGGATGAGCCAGATGCTGAGGGCACCACGGCACGACCTTCGGCAGGGACAGAAAAGACAGTTTTGGCTGCCTGACAAGCGGCCACGAATCCCCCTGACCTCAGCGGTAGCGGTGCTGCCGTTCTGCAGGGCAGCCTCTGACTCCGAGACGTTAGGAGTTCAGCGCCGACCGTTCAGACGTGCGTAATCCCCTGCTTCGCTCCAGACGACCGCGTGCTGGCATGGCTCTGAGGCTTTACCAGGAGGAGCCCGGGGACGCACGTGGCTCTCGTCGGATGCGAATCCATGACAGGTCTGTGTCAAGCCCTCCAACGTGCCCCTCGCCAGTGCTGGGCCAGTGAAATCGCCCTCTCACCAGTGCGAAGCCGTCCTGTGAGCCCCTAAGCCTGGCTTCTTTGCTTCACGGTCTCTTTTCCACGTCGCAGGGGGCGAGGGGAGCAGACCCTCCTGCCGCATCCCCCCAGCTGCTGCCCTACAGCCCATCCCGACGTCACACAACCGTGCAGAAACCCCCCCCGAGGTTTCCCCCAGCTAAACACGGAGCCGTGGTGATGCGCAGCCCACCTGCCCCGCTCCAAACGCTGGGACAGGCAGCTCTCCCACAGCCCACAGCCCACACCAGCCCCAGCGCCGCACACGTACAGGGTCCCTCGCTCGCCCGGACTGACAGCGCAATTTAGGAAAACCGCAGTGTTTTCGCTTTCACCATCGTGGGCAGTGACAACAAACGTCGGCAGGGCTCAGAGGCTTGGCTGGTTGATGAAGGCGGGAGGAGGAAGGTGTCAGGAGGGGAAAAAAGAAAGAGCTGCGCTGAGACGGGGAGGTTGCAAGCACTCGCAGGGCAGGGACAGGCTGCCGAGCACATCGTCGCCTTCGCTGAGCGGGCTGTGCCCCGGCGCGTGGATGCGAGCGAGCGGCCCTGGGCATCGGGAATCACGTAGTGGGTACACGTTCCGTATGTATCCCCGGCACACGCGCACACATCCATGTCAGGCTCCGCAGCAGAGCGCCCATGCTCCAGGCTTCAGTCAATAAGCAGATGGCTCCCCAGCACTGTCATTTTACAACATTACAGCTTCGGTTCTACTCATGCAGCAAACATTTTCTGGCTTATTGCATGCAAAAAAGGTGGCTACCATGGCTTTGTAAAATTATACATTTCCTACATTATCTGTTTATTGAATACTTTTGGGGTGGAGGGAGGGAAGAGCACTCTATTTTTGATTTGCATCCCACGGGACACAGATTTTTCCCTGGATCCCAGTGGGTTTTTGCTGCCTGTTTGCCTCCTTCCAGATTGTCATAGCTTTGTCACTCTTTGCGGGGAACCGGGAGATGGAAGGCTGTTGTGCAGACATCAAGGGTTTGTGATTGCATGCTGGTAAACATGAGAGCAAGAGGGATTTCAGCTGGTATTAGAAACCACAAGCTATCTGCAGATGTAAGTGCTCCTGGAGGCAGCGGGTCTAGCTGTTAGCAGAGCAATTAGACCTGGTGTTATTTCACCGGGAGTCACCACGGAGCAGCGGACGGTGCCCGCGTCCCACCACATCCACCCGCGGCAGCTCCAGGGCACGCGTGGCTCCTGGCGTCCCACCCTCCAGCCAAGCCACCGCTCGCTTCCACCGCGGCCTTAAGAGCCGGGGAAGGGGGAAGGACACGATCTGGAGGAGATGGCACGGTGCCTTGCTTTACATGTACTGCAGTTACCACGCTGGCATTTTCCCTGTGTTCAGAATAAAAATGTCAACAAGGAACAAGTTATTAAACCAGCGAGAGAGCAGAAACGGCAAGAGCTCCCGGAGGCTGGGGGGCCCAGGCGTTGTCACAGACACAGCCCATTCCCACTGTCCCTGGGCTCCGGGGCATGGGGACGGGGCTGGCTGCTCCTGCCTTCCCTCCATGGCCACAGCCAGGGTCAGTCCCTCTCCTGAGCACCTTGAGACCAACCCATCTGGGGCTCCCCAGTCCAACAAGGCGCTGAAATATGGGCGCAAGTCCAGCAGGGAGCCGTCAGCATGGTCGGAGAGCATGGCATATGAGGAGAAGTCGGGTTTTCAGCCTTTAGGCAAGATCTTACTGCCCTCCTCCACTCCTCACAATCCTGAGGCTGCCCCGATAAATGAATATGTCATTTGGTGAGAACTTTCTGTCCTTTTTACTTGCCTTTTCTTGGTGCCCTGCCAAGGTTTCTGCCTCCATCAGCACCGCCGGAGCCGCCCTCCATCGCTCAGCCCCAGGGCTCCTGCATCAAGCGAGGCTCTTGGCAAAGGGCAGCCCCAGCACGGCGGGCACCAGCGCAGACCCCACCGCAGTGCAGGGCGCAGGAGGAGGATGACGAGGGGAGAGGGATGCTCGCAACCAGAGGCAGGTGTGCTTTCTCCCACGGAGCCCAGCAGGCAGGATGAGGGCCGGGGTGCGGGTGCCAACAGTGCCTGGCCCAAGGAGCCGGGACAAGAGGGGCACCCATGGCACCCTCCTGAACGGGGATGGTGAAACGGCCCCGAATGCACCCCTGCTCTCCTGCACCCACAGTGCCTCCCGCTCCCTGTTTTCAATTATCACAGCAAAACAACACCAAAAAAAGACCCCCAACCCTCCAGGAATTAATTAATGATTCACATCAGAGCCTTGGCAAACCTCGCTTTGCAGAAGTTCAAAGCAGGAACAATAAGCATTTGGCAAGGAGGAGGCAAGCGGCTTGTGCTCGGCAGCGTGTGGTGCGGGGCGCTGGCAGCATCGCTCGCATCGCGCTGCCCGGCTGCAGGGAACGGCACCACTGAAGCCACCCCGAGCCGAACTGTCACGTCCTGCCCGACGGGTCAGCTGCCTAAAAAGTACGACCCGGCTACGAATAAACGGGGGGCAGAGGCTTGGGAGAAGCCCACAGCTTCTGCCAAGCCAAAGGGGCTCAGGGCCTGCTGACAGCGGTGGCTGCGCGTGCCGTCGGCATGACGCATCCTCTGACTCGCACTGTCACACACGCACGCCCTCCCAAAAACCTGGGCCTGAGCAAGTCCAGCTCCGCTTCCTGGAGAATGAGGATAATGAGAGATTTTTAATGCAATTAATAGATGTCATGGGACATGGTCTTGTGAGTCTGGAGCAAATGAGGCTTGGATAATTGGTGTTGAAACACATATATCAGTGAGATGACTTTTCCCCCCCCGGCAGAGGTGGAGGCTGGAACATGCTGTTGACTGATGTCGTACAAATGCGTTTGGCTATTTGCTGGCAGCATCTTCCAAACAAAATTCTGGTACGGAGCCTCTGCCAGGCAGCCCCGCAATCCTCGCAGCAAACAAGCTGTCGTTTGTTTTTTAAAAAAGCTGCCCAGAAAGCAGCTTTATCCCCAGATGCATGCACAAACAGACACACGCGCGCACATGCAAGCGAGTAGCCAACAGGCACCGGCAGCGTTTCACACACCCCGAGCCCTGCCTGCAGCTCCACTTTCCTTTTGCTCAAATGGGCGTTTGCCAGGGATCACAGAATCCCAGCATGGAAGGGGTTGGAAGAGACCTCTGTGGGTCACCCAGTCCAACCCCCTGCCGAAGCAGGGTCACCCAGAGCGGGCTGCACAGGACCGCATCCAGGCGG
>Ga0065711_1051329_pt1 | contig 10427 bp, 5 predicted proteins | sample Hoacrofraction12_FD_59098 | JGI IMG/M metagenome (GOLD analysis project Ga0065711, IMG submission 59098) | Hoatzin crop microbial communities from Cojedes, Venezuela - Epithelial fraction 12 v2 (version 2) | ecosystem: Host-associated > Birds > Digestive system > Esophagus > Crop | place...
CCTCCCTTGGCTTCCAGTACTGTTGTTACAGTCCTGCTGTTGAAGGGTGTCCCTCCTGTTGTCAGCTTCATTCTTCCCTCTTCTGGGTACGAATGTACCTTCTGTGTTCCCAGTGTAAAACAGCAAAGCAGATGAACATAGAGTCACTCATTATTTTTTTTTTTTTTTTTCCTATGGACACCCAACAGAGGAAGAAGTCCAAGATCTGTCTTCTGCTACAGTCAAAGTAACTCAATGATGTGGGACATCCACCTGGTTTAAACAAATAAGCCTGTAACAGTTGATTTGTCCTGAGCAATTATCTCCTACTATTCTCCCTCCTTCACGGTAGTTTTTCAGTAGTCTTCCACTGACAATGGGTGTTGGGGCTTTCTAAGCTTTTGGCTAGGTATCAAGTAATTCAAAAGTGTAGAAGGCTCAGTGCTTGTTGACATTTTACTTCAGCAGTGGTTTTAAGAAAAATTAATATATCCTCAGTAGGCAAACATATGGTTGATGTGGTATGGCATAAAAGCATGATAAAATCAAACCGAATAGGGGAAACAATAGTAAGCTGCTGGACAGGAAAATAAAACTAAGATAAGAAAAGATAAAAGTCATCTTTCCTGTTTGTTTGCCTTCATAAATATATGCCAGGATAAAATACATTTAATTTTCTGTCTTGTTTTTGATTCTTCCAAGGTAGTGTTGAAATAAAGTGCATTGAATTGGCTATTTTTCATGTGTTTGTTTGCAAGTTCCTCCAACAATAGTCTTGATTAATGCCTTTTTTTCGAGAATTGCTAGTTTTCTTTTCCATAATGGAAAACCTAAACCTCTTACAGAGATAAGTAGATAGTGTCACAGATCTTATTTTGCTGTTCCAGGTTGCTCTGAACCCCTGGGGATGAAATCAGGACATATACAGGACTACCAAATTACTGCCTCCAGTGTTTTCCGTACACTCAACATGGACATGTTTGCTTGGGAGCCCAGGAAAGCCCGGCTGGACAAACAAGGCAAAGTTAATGCCTGGACCTCTGGCCACAATGATCAGTCACAGTGGTTGCAGGTAAAGTTTCACATATGTTTTGCCAAATGTTTATCTTCTTTGTGTTTCAGGTATAGGGAAGGTTAATTGCTTATTGTAATTACTGTAATTATGTAATCCTGGTTTGGGATTATATTTGTGTTCTTCAGCTTCTGAGTGTAACCATCCTAACTCTGCCACATGTAGATGATGAAGCTATGAAAGCCCACACAGATCTTCATGTTTTTGGTACCTCAGCTGCAGAAAACCCTACTCAGGAAAACCTTCAGGTCCACTAGCCAAATGTTACAAGTTGCACAGCAGCCATGAATTTTCTTTTGTTAATGGACACAAATAGTAGTTGCAGATCTGTTTCACTGGCTTTTCTTGAGAGATATTATTTTTTCCCCCCTCTTCTGTCTTTCCAGAGCTCCCTGGAAAAGCATACTTACTTCAGTTTTGTGCACATTAGCAAATCTGGCCAACAGAAATTATCTTAGTCTCACTGAGACTGCTCAAAATTAACTTCTGATGTTACTCTGCAGCTAGCAAGACTGATTCAGCACTTTAACTCATTATAAAAGGGTTTGTATTCAGCCTGGGAGTGATTTATACAAGTCAGTAGTATGCTAATATGAATGATTGCAATAAATCACCGGTATGGAAGCCTATTTGACCAGTCGATGACATATTTACATTTTTTGAACTGTTGAAAATAGCAGTGTTTTCAGTCAGCTGCCAGTTTGCACTGCAGTTCTCAGCAGGAAGCCTCAATAGCACTAGACGTGGCTACTAACCCCCCGCAATCTTTTCACATATAAATTATGACATATTAGCTTTCCTAGCTACAGTTGCTAAGCAATTTAGTAATACAGTTACTATCTTTTATCCAAGTTTATGCACATACTGAAAGAAAGGACCAGTTGCCTTGTCTGTTTAACTTTTGAATAACTGAAGATCCTGGGATATGCTGAAAGATTTTTGGAGTACCTTGTTGAAACAGCAGTTAGTAACTTCTGGAGACAAGGAAGATTTTATTGTGATGTTTTACACTGGAGAAGCAGATCAAAATGTTTCTCCACATAAAAGGGAGACAGTTGGATCATATTTAGCATCATCAGTGATACCAAGAAGCCAAGGATATGCAGAGACTCCAGAGAAATACCCTGTAGTGTGTTATTCCTCCTGTGGGAGACAGTGGATTTTTAATTAACTGCAGATGGCAAGGGGCTGCAGAGTTAATTCTTCTATTCTAAAATGTTCCATTCCGTTCTAAGTCTTGCTATACTCGAACCTATTTGAACCTGCAAATTGAATCTGGCCACTTGCACCGTCTCTGCAAGTCCTTGAAGTATGAGGCAATACTTTTTTTAATCTGATCAAAAAAAAGTCACGAAGAAATACACCTCTTTTATTTCATTCGTAATATGGCTATGATATGAGTTCAGTAACGTCACAGGAATATGACCAATTTACCCTTTCCTGAAAGTCATTATATTCATGGTATTTTTCCAAAAGAGTATGATATCATTTCTGGTTTGGAAAAAAACAGGTGGCACTAAATCCACTAGCTTAAACTGGTCATTAACTTCTACTATAGGCTGAGTATTTTTAATTCAGTCCACAGGTAGGGATGGGCTTACATGCTTCAAGTCTAGTTTCTGTGAGAAAGACATGCCTGTCATTTAAATTCATCCATTCGTTGTTGTTCTTTGCTGTTTTTTCTCTAAAACGCAGAGTATTGTGTTGTAACCTTTTAACATACTGACTGCAATTTCATCGTCATGTTTATTTCATAGTTTAGTCAAAACACGTTTGTGAGAAAAAGCATGTGAAAGCAAACTTATCTGTATGCCCTTTTCCCTCAGCAATTACATATTGCATGGAATGATCCCAATAGAAATTCAACAGTCTCCTATAACAACCTTGTTTTAAGACAGAGATTTCTCAATTTTACTGAAGTAGCTGGCCTACCAATATGACGTCTTAGCTTTCCATGCCTTTTGAATTTTCTCCACATGCCTTATTTGGTTTATTTTTTATAATTTTCAGTATAAAGCCTATAAATTTGGGTAAAAGCCCACTGACTGCCTTTAAAAATTATTGTTGTAGTATGTGGTACGTGGATGACTAGAACAGATCTGTTCTGACTTCTGCTGATTTTAGGGGATCCATGCCCAAATGCCATTTCTATCAACTGTTTCTCTGTTTAAAAGCTTGTATGCTGACACATGTCTCAGAGCGCCTGCCGTGATAATGGTTGCTGAGAGGTGATGTTTACATCATGTGCATAAAAGCTACTTGCTACTTATGGGCAGTTCACAGCAATTTTGGGTGAACTCTAGAGATAAATTCTTCTCCGTCACGAGCTGGGGTTGTTTCACTTGGTTTTCTCTCATAAAGGAAAATGCTGAAACTTCTGTGTATTTGAAAATGCAGTCAGTAACAAGTCTGCTCTTTGCTTTGAAGTGTTCTGGAACGCTACATCCATAATTCGGCTCCAGAGGGCAGGAATATGAAGTATTTTGTGGCTCTGCACACAGACTGTCCGTTTTCAGGTTCAAGCAGAACACTCACCTTCTTGGTGCAGCCATCATTGAAAATCTGTTGTGATCTAGACTCTACTCACTTACAAACTCCAAATTCCCCACATAACACTCCTTTACATGAAACACCATCAATAGTAACGGAAGAAAGTATTTTTGTTGTGTGGGGGAAAAACTAATGAGATTAGATGACCAAAATTGTACTTTTCCAGCTCAGTTACAATTTGAATTCCCCCACATGCTTGCTAAAGGGTACTCTTGCCATTCCTTTAAAGATGTTGCTGCAGAAGCCATGTCAGTTACCTGCCCTAATTTGCAGCAAATTAATTTAGTGCCTCTTTAGAGTGCCTGTACTCATTGCAGTGGAAATATATGCAGCTTGGTGATACAGAACAACTTGGCTGTTCAGGTTTGGTTCCAAGTCTAATGCAAATAATCAATTCCAGCAACTCTCTCTGTTCCTGAATACTTTTCTTTAGGGATTCCCTTCCTTTTGGAGACACCGCTGTTAAATTATCTGAAGAAGAGTAAACGTAAAGATTGATGGGAGGTGGAGAAGTGAAATTAAAAAAAAAGAAAAAAGTAATGGTTTGCCTCCCATAATTATGTATATACTTAGCATAAACTAAGCAAGTTAAAGCATTTCAGGTTAATTACTGAGAAAATAAAGAAAAGTCTAAACTTCACTTTCCTTCAAGGCAGTCCCTTTCCCTCATTACTTTGATTTGCTTGCCAGAATCATTTGCTACCTTGAACCACTTCGCAAGCTTTTCCCAGGATCACAGAATCATAGAATGGTTTGGGTTGGAAGGGACCTTTAGAGGTCATCTAGCCCAACCTTCCTCCACTGAGCAGGGACATCTTCAACTAGACCAGGTTGTTTAGAGGATCTTTTGCTGAACTACTGCGACCAGGCCGCTTTGCCAGTTTCAGGAGTGCTCCTGCTCCTACTGAATACAGTCCAGACTGTCATCCCAGTCAGTCACCCCAATTCCCATTTCTTCAGTTATTTGACATTGAAGGAAATGTTAAAGTACTTCCCACTTTATGCCCAGAATGAGGCACTGAGGCTACTATTGAAAATTATTCCTTCTGAACATTGAGATCCTTGGTGACTGCTCTTGTAAACAGATTTTCGCCATTCTGCATCTAATTTTCCTAGCCAAGATTATAATTCAAAAGAATTAACGTTTTCCTCAAAATGCATTCCCACTCTACCATTAATTTTCTGCAGTTCTAAATTTTGAAATCCGGACAGTGGCTTAAACTGTCTATTCTCTAATTACTGTTAGTTAAGTTTTGGTATTTTAATATATTTCCTTGTTTCTGCTAGATCAGCAGATGCGATATCTGTGATTGTATTGATTTCCCACTCTCTTTCACTGCCTAATAAGGACAGCAACACCTTGTACTTTAATGCTTTTTCCTATTTGTCCTTCACCTCCTGCTTCAGCAAGTAATTTCTCTGATGATGTTTCTCTGATCTACCGTCCTCTGCAATATTCCTTGGAGCTGAGGCATCTTAGTTTGGCTGGTGTCTCCAGATAGCGGGAGGTTTCTTCTCCCCTCCAACAATCCTCTTTGAATAAATCGTTTTGTATGTTATCCTGGTTCTAACATTCTAGTTGTATATGGGCATTGGTAGTATTTTGTCTTAAAAACACTGATATACTAGGTTTTTTGAAGGCCTGTATCTCTACAGAGCACAGCTGGATGAAAAGGGTGCCCATCTCAGAAGCCTGTTGAGGTGCCTTCTATATCTCCATATTATCTTCCAGTCACCAGCAGCACAACAGTAGCTTTATATTTCTAGTTGTACTTGAAACTTTAAAACAGTTTACTCACTGCAAAAATTACTTTCATCTGGTTGCTTAGCCTGTATTTTGCTGCAAAGCTAGCGGAAAACGTTCTGCAGCTTGATGTGCTTGAGTGATAAACCCAATACAGTTTATCCACAGTTCTTTTATATAGTTATCATTGAGCTCAGATGATTTGAGAAAATCATCACTTTCTTATACAGTAGAGTAGAGCAACAAGGAATGTCTTATTCCAGTGTTTCTCTTGCTGATTGTGACAGAATCAGCTAAGAACTATTAGGGAAAAACCAGGTGCTGGTAAAGATAGCAGATTGTTTGAAGATTAGGAAAGCAACTGTTATGTATATACCTATAAATTTTTTAAATCTGATGATTGCCAGTAGTATAATACAGTTGGTCTGGGTATTTTCCTGCCAACCTAATCTCCAGTATTAGACAATTTTATCAAGATTTTTCATCAACACCATTAGAAAATAATTGTCTCAGAGCTGCAAGTGACTTATTCTTTGTTTAATACATGACCATCTTTTTCACATCACAAAGTCTCTTGTTTGAAAACAAAGGCAAAATCACATTCCAAATAATTTTTCACTTTTTGTTATATGTATGCAAAAACATCTCTATCTACAAAGTCTCATGACATCGTAGGATCTACTTATCTTCATTTTCTGGCCTTTATTTACATTGTTTAAGCTTCTAAGTGTTCAAATGAGAGTCTTTACTCACAGACTAAAACAGACCCAGCTTCTACTCAGTTTTTCAGATAGAGTACACTTAAAGAAAGTAGACTTTGTGCTGTTTCTCCAGTATTTACAAAACTTGACAGTGATATGTGTTGTGCTTTGCGTCACCAACGCAAGTCATCTGAAATTGGCTAAACACTGAGATAAATGAGGATCAAGAGAAGACAGAGGGTAACCATGCCATGTCAGCTCCAGCCGATTTGTGCAGAGCATAGCTAACATGAGCTTAGAGAGACAACCCTGACCTTATTTTGCATTTTACTAAGTTATTGGGTATGTAACCTGATGCAAAGAGACTAAACTACAGAATATTTTTTTTTTTTATTGTCTATATAAAATTTACCTATGCAGTTTATAGGTATCTTAAAATATCTAATTCTAATTAGTTGCCTAGTCTCCTTCTATAGTCAATGGAAAAAGGATAGCACTATCAGGGAATAATTCAACCTACCCCAGAGTAAGCACCTAAGTTTCCTGTTCTGAATCACCCTGGGGACATGCCTTTCACAGAATCATAAAACCATTAAGGTTGGAAAAGACCTCTAAGATCATCAACTCCAACCATCAACCCAACACCACCATTCCTGCTAAACTGTGTCCCAAAGTGCCACATCTACATGTGTTTTAAACACCTCCAGGGATGGGGACTCCACCACTTCCCTGGGCAGCCTGTTCCAATGCCTGATCACTCTTCCAGTAAAGAAATTTTTCCTAATATCTAATCTAAAACTCCTCTGATGCAATTTGAGGCCATTGCCTCTCATCCTGTCACTAGTTACCTGGGAGAAGAGACCAGCACTTGCCTCACTACAACCTCTTTTCAGGTAATTGTACAGAGCAATAAGGTCTCCCCTCAGCCTCCTTTTCTCCAGACTAAACAGCCCCAACTCCCTAGCCACTCCTCGTAAAACTTGTTCTCCAGACCCTTCACCAGCCTCGTTGCTCTTAGCCACAGAGAGAGACAGGCAATTAACTTAAACTAGAAGATGAATTTCTGAATGATGAAAGTTATGTGAGGTGAATGCATCCCTTTTGTAATATGGGAAGAGAGCATTATTTTTCATCTCATATTGGTTAGTTGAACTTATTTTGACATTGGTGTTCTTTCTGTCACCAAAAAAAAAGCATGTTGTTTTCTGTCTCTCATGTTACCTACTTCTTGTCTGTTATTGCACCTGCCTCTTTCTCCTCTTTCTTGTATTTACCTTTTTATTTGTAATTAATTCTGCAGCGGCTTACTAAATAGGAAAGCACTATGCTGTAGCATTTCATAAACGCTGAAAAAACTCGGAAGGAGAAAAATATGTGGATCATTTAATTATCTTTTGAATTGTGTCATTAGCAAAGCAAGCACTAATACTGATACTGGTTAAAGTAGCCAAATAGGTGTTATGTGTCCGGCCACCATTTTAAATATTTCATTTTCACAGCCACATTCTGGAAAAAAAGAACATGCCTTAATTAAATAAGGACTTGAAAGACTCAAAATTGGAATAAGATACAATGTTAGTTTAAGACCAATTTAGTAATTAACATAATGAGGAAATTACATGACTTCCAGAAGGTTTGGACTGCTAAGCAGTGTGTTGTGACTGGGCTTTGAAAGATACAGTAGTGTTCTGTGTGAATTGTAAGCTTAATTATAACACATTATAAACAAAGGGCACATAGCTTTGCAGTTCCAGTAAACCAAATCCGTCACCAGCAGATCAGGAAAGGAATCAATGTTCTTCATATGTACAGCAACAGAAGGTCTCTCCCTTTCTGCATATGCAAAGTCGGTACTGTTTCTTAACTATAATTTCTCACAAACAGAAAAGTTGAATTCTCCAATTTCAGATGGCAAAAGACAAGCTGCGCAGAGATCAACCTTTCTTTGTGCCATTTTTACTGGGATACTGAAAGATACTTACAGTCAATATTGGTCATCTTATCTTGTCAACTCAAAGTCAACTTTTTCATTTCTTGTTGTTCTTGGCAAGGGAGCAGTGATTTTCTTCTTGAAGGACTTAACTTGGACACTCAACTTTGGCATCTCCTTGCTCTTCTGCTAACTTCAGTGAGGAGCGCGACAGAGTAATAGTCTGTTCACATAGTCTGGTAGATCACAGGATGCAGCAACATAACAAGGCAAGCTGTGATTAAATTATTAATATGGATCTTTTCTTTCCTATACTTTACCAGAAACTCACTATAGAAAAATTTCCTTATAAAAAGCAGCCAGTGGTAGAATAAGGTAGTGATGGACAAATGGTTCCAAGTGATTCAGTCAAAGACAAAAGCAAGTAAAGAAAAATATCAGATTCTAAATTGGACACTGTTAAATTTACCTACTTTTCACTGCCTAGGCTACAGTGCCAAACAGGTCTCACTTTACTGACTTATTCACTTGCCCATAAACCATAGTCTTAAGTTTACAACTAGATGATGACTATTTGCTTTTGGGATAGTGTGTACTTCGAGAGGAATAGCAAACTTTTTTTCTTTCCTTTTTGTTTTTTTAGCTCTGGTCTCTCAATATGTTATTAACACTACTAACAAAGACATAGCTTAGAGAAATGGTATTAAGAGGTATGCCTTGATTTCCTGGTTGCAGTTAAATGCCAGCAAATATTTTATGGCCATTCCAGAGGTCACTCTCTAACCCAGTTTTTCCTTAAATTATTTCAAGTTAAATGCATTATTCACATTAATACTGTTACTAAATTGTGCATTTCAGCATTGCCCTTCCTAAATTGCTTTTGACTTTGCAAAGCTTTCTTCTGCAATTCATTTTATGGAAATGTTTATAGTGGTAATTGAATTTAAGCCTGAAATTAAATAAGGCAGCATAAAATCTTGGTTTATTTTGCCTTTTCAATGCCGTATTTAGGCTCTATTATATCATTTAGGTAGCAAAGTCTAGAGTCATAGTAGAATCATTAATTTTACTCTGGCCAAATACAAAGAGATGGTTAGAAAGACAAGCACAGTACAGCAGCTCTTAGTTGCAAGGTGTTCAGGAAACAGGCAACAACCCCACACCACACTACAGGCTTGGGAAGGAGTGGCTGGAAACTTGCCTGGTAGAAGAGGACCTGGGGGTGCTGGTCGACAGCCGGCTGAACATGAGCCAGCAGTGTGCCCAGGTGGCTAAGAAGGCCAGCGACATCCTGGCTTGTATCAGGAATAGTGTGGCCAGCAGGAGCAGGGAGGTGATGGTGCCCCTGTACTCGGCACTGGTGAGGCCGCACCTGGAGTACTGTGTTCAGTTTTGGGCCCCTCACTACAAGAAGGACATGGAGGTGCTGGAGCGTGTCCAGAGAAGGGCAACAAGGGTGGTGAGGGATCTAGAGAACAAGTCTTATGAGGAGCTGGGGCTCGGGCTGTTTAGTCTGGAGAAAAGGAGGCTGAAGGGGGACCTTCTTGCTCTCTACAGCTACCTGAAAAGAGGTTGTAGTGAGGCAGGTGTTGGTCTCTTCTCCCAGGTAACTAGCGAAAGGACGAGAGGCAATGGCTTCAAGTTGCGTCAGGGCAGGTTTATAATGGATATTAGGAAAAATTTCTTTACTGGAAGAGTGATCAGGCATTGGAACAGCTGCCCAGGGAAGTGGTGGAGTCCCCATCTCTGGAGGTGTTTAAAACACATGTAGATGTGGCACTTTGGGACACAGTTTAGCAGGAATGGTGGTGTTGGGATGATGGTTCGACTTAATGATCTTAGAAGCCTATTCAAACCTTAACGATTCCATGATTCTGTGATTCTAAATAGATATAGCACGATTATTTCATGTGACAAAAATTTGCATGACAACACCTTGATAAACAGGTGCAACGGAAAGAGTCCATTTGAACTGTGAAGTTGCTATGGTTAAGATTTCACAGAAGCAAAATGTTTCATTGCACAAAGTCATACTCTGTTCAGTGACTTAAAGCTCTACTCTGTCTGGTAGGCTTCAGTAAAAAATGGGGGGCTAGCTTGGTGTTCCAGAGGCTACCTTTTAAACATAACAAATTCATTATTACTAACAAAAATTAATTGAGAAGTTTCCATAAACTGTTGAATCATGTCTAGAACTAAAGCATTGCAAGAGATTACTGTCAGTACCCTTATTGATTTGTTCTTCTCTGTGTATCACTCCCCTGCAGATGAAAGTTAAATTGAATAATGACCCATTTCCTATTACAATAACTGTTCTTCATGTTGCTTTAACAAATCACAGAATCACAGAATGGTAGGGGTTGGAAGGGACCTCTGGGGAACATCTAGTCCAACCCCCCTGCCGAAGCAGGGTCACCTACAGCAGGCTGCACAGGACCACGTCCAGGCGGG
>Ga0065711_1051332_pt1 | contig 10427 bp, 3 predicted proteins | sample Hoacrofraction12_FD_59098 | JGI IMG/M metagenome (GOLD analysis project Ga0065711, IMG submission 59098) | Hoatzin crop microbial communities from Cojedes, Venezuela - Epithelial fraction 12 v2 (version 2) | ecosystem: Host-associated > Birds > Digestive system > Esophagus > Crop | place...
GGGAGGGGGGAGAGTGTCATGTTAGCATCACCCTGAAAAGAAATTCGTCGAGGAGATAAACCATTCAATTAAACACCAAGGAGAGAGAGAGAGCTGCATTGAAACCCAGCTGTCAGCATATTCTCTACTACATCAGGATTTTACCAGCTGAGTCTTTCAGAAATAAATTCTGACAAAGTATTTTCATTTTAACGAGGCAATACCTTCCGACGGGAAGCAGCAGAGCTTTGGCCAACCCCGGTCACGAGGCAGACTCGCTGCAGTCCCTGGCACTGGAGCAGCGCGCCAGGCTGCAGAAGGTTGCTAGCCAACACAGGCAAAGCAGGGCTTGGTGTTTGCTGTTGCTAGACCTAGGTCTACATGAGCTTGCAACTGCCTCCGAGCTAGATCATTGAGGTAACACCTCAGAGAGCACCTAGGAGCTGGATTCTGACAGCTGACTAGGAGGACAAGCAAGGTGGGCAGCTCCCTACCTAGGAGAACAGCAGGAAAAACACCTGGCAACGTGGCTAAAGGTGTCAGAGAAGGCCAGCAAAATACAAAACAGAGTGCTGAGTGGTGAAAGACACAGACGAGCATCAAGGGGGACTTTGAAATGAATGGGAGAGAGTCACTCCACTGTCCTCCCCTGATGCTCTAGCCCAAGTAGCACCTGTAGAGACAGGAGGTACACGTCCTCTGGGAACATATCCAGGACATACTTACACTGCAAGAACTGGTTTGCCTAAGGATTTGTCCATCTGCAAAAAATACCTTCAAGCATCTTCCTCAGGGCCAGATGCCTCAGTCTTCAAATGACTGCCTTAGATCTGTACTTTAATGAGGATCTAGCAAAAAAATAGACTGTACCACACTGCTAGGCCTGACCCAACGGGGACTACAGGTCACCCAAGCCATTCTGAATTATATCAGCAGCACTTGACAACAAGAGAAGCTGTAACAGAGTAGCAGCAATCCTTAACCCCAAAGGGAAGAAAAACACACAGCTCAAAATACCTTTCTTTTAGAAGCTCAGCACTCCTGAGCTTTGGACATCTAAAAACTGCAGGCTCCCCCCTACTTTAAGCTAAATCCTACAACACTTGGAAACAAATCACTTACCAGTAACTGACAGTAGAAACTGGCCTGGGATGCTTTTTTTCCCCCCAGTCTGCATCTCAGAAGCACCAGTGTGTATCTAACACCGGAGTCTTCACTCTTAGGCCAAAAGAAAAACCTCGACTCAAGTGTTCAGCGGCGGGCAGGCGCTCCCGAGTGCTGCAGAGCTCAAGCATCTCCTAGTAATTCACTGTAATCTTCATTTGCTGCACGAAGCAATGTTGCCTGTGGCATGAACTACACACTGTATTACAACCGGGGATAAAAGCAGAAGAGGGATTTGGTTATTGGAAAGAATTGCAAAACCATTCCACTAAGGTATTTTTCTCTATATACCTGAAGTTTAAAAAAATGACTAGCATCAGGGGGAAGAAAAGGTATTAATTTTACATTGTCACCCCCAATGCATCTCAGAACTTGTACTTGCAGAAAGAGAAGTCTCTGCAGCAGGGAGGCCTTTAACACAACCCATTCTTCTGGAGGAGGAAGCTCTCGCCTTCAAACTCTCCTCCAGAAGGAGAAGATTCAGAAGCCCAATGTGCTGCAGCGGAAACCCAAAACCAGGAGCCGAAGCCACAGCTCTGGTGGCTAGTCAATACCCTGGGATCTCCTGTTCTCTTGGCTTGATCCTCTGGATCACGATGGCAACAAAGGTTTCCCAGCTGATACCCAGCAGAGCACCAGTAATATCCAGAAGTGGGAACGAGAACCGATGATCCTGCTCCACGCTGCATTCCACAGCTACAGCTAAGGGCAGATGCCCAAACACTATCTGTTTTCTGCTGATCAACCATGTCAGTAAGATCTCATCATTGGAATCCATGGTACACTTTAAAGGGGTAAAAAGCTTACCCTCCGTTTCTCTGCAGGCTCAGGAAGTAGCACTGGAACAGGCTGCCCAGGGAGGTGGTGGAGTCTCCGTCTTTGGAGATATTCAAGACCCGCCTGGACAAGGTCCTGTGCAGCCTGCTGTAGGTGACCCTGCTTTGGCAGGGGGGCTGGACTAGAAGACCCACAGAGCTCCCTTCCAACCCCTACCATTCTGTGATTCTGTAATACTACCATTACCTCAAAGGCCAAATGGACATAACTTTAGAAGTAAAGCCACTGTTTGGCACAAGGCGTGGACACATCTTTTTTCCCCAAGGTTAGCTTAATCTTTCAGCCATTCTTCATGTAAAGACTGTTTTACCACAGAAACCAAATGACCATGTCTGCTGTGCAGATCATTGGATCAGTGATGCTCCCAAGGGACGAATCCCAAACAAAAAAACTAGCTGTCCATCAGCATACAGCTCTCTAGCTCTCAAATCCTCCCTGACGAAAGCATTTATTTCTTAAAACTCGCTAGGCAGAAAAAGAGAGGCCAAAGCACCAAGAGGTAATCAACGGCTTAAAATACAACAAACCGTGGCTGACTGCGAAAAGCAGGCTTTGAGCGAGCGCGGCTCCGTTCTTTTACTGCTTTTTGCCAAAGTCCCTGGTTACTGGCTGGTGCCAGGGAAGAGGTCCAGCAGCTGCAACTGTTCTCCAGCCTCTTCTGGGCACAAATTGCTGCAAGCACTCCAGGAAATCTGAGAAATTTGGGGATTTTCTTTTTGTTGTTACACTTCAATGTTGCAGTTGCTTCCCGAGGACAAGGCTGACGTTAGGTTGCCGCTCTTACTCCCCCACATCGCCTAAGGTTTTCGACAGCCAACACGTAACAACTTGAAGTGAAAATGTGTCAGTTAACGAGCTAGGGAAGCTTTCTTACCTGAACCTATGCAATTTTTTTAAAAATATATTACAGTTGGACATAAATGTGGCAATAGAAACTATGCCTGAGGTTACTGTTCTTCCATTCTATCTGCTGCTATTATGAGCCATTCATTTTAACAGCAACAAAAAAACACGGGGGATAGCTAGGGATCAGTTCTGCATAAATTCATGACAGACGTCAGAGTATTGCACCACCAAATATATCCGGTTTTACTTATCCCTCCGTAGTTTTTTCCTCTACTGGCCTAATCGCTTTTCACTTGCGGCAATGACTGTGCCAGAATCCCTACTAAACAGCTGTTCTGATTCATATTTCGACAAAAAAAAAATCAGCACTTCCACCACTTTGCTTCATATCACTCCTGGTTCTCCGAACTCCATTCCAAAACATATTCCAAAGGGTCAGTTAAATTTTTACTGAAACTTATTTTTCAGAGTATTAGGATTTTGGGGGTTTTTTTTAAAGGAATACAAGATTATTATTTCCTCAATGCTTAAGAGGATCGAGCATCAAAACAACTGGCATTTCAGTCAAATTGGAAAGTAATCAGTTTTCAGATAAAAAGTATTTTATCAAGACTTGGACATGACCTATGTGATCCAAGCAACAGCGAGACATTTAAATCTTTGTGAGAACTGAGAATTAAAACAGGCGGGACCAGATGCATAGCTTTTTTCCGGACTGTACATTTAAAAACCAATTTACATTTTAGCAAGCACATAAACCGAAACTAAGTAGGCATTTAGATATCAGCAGCACCAGGGTAAGATTAATACCACCCACAGCAAGGCTTATTCTCTTGTTGAATCACTTCTAATTCCTGCCTAATCTCTCTAATGCCTCCATGTCTACAAGATCTATTACCCTGTAAGAGCAATACTTGGCTAAAGTGGACATTCTTCCTACCTGCCATTGCAAATTACTTGGCCATCATACACACAGCAGTCCTTCTATATGATGTTGAATATACAGTTACAGTTCATACTTCCCAGAATTAAGGATAGCACATTAAAGCTTTCCATCCCAATCACTTCCATGTATTTATCCTTGGCACATACAAAGAATCAAGTGGGAAGAGTTAGCTATATAATATAGGTAGAGCCTACTCATAGATTAGTCTTGCCCTTTTTCTAGATTACTAAAGTGTATAAATTCACAGACTTGAATATAAATTGAATGCTGTTCAATCATGCTTGGGTCCAAACTGATCTCAGTACATTATTACTATCTCATTTATGCTGAATGACATAACCCTACACCACGAGTTCTGATGCTTTGTATCAGACTCCATTTGATCAAAGCTTTGACTGCTAAGAGAAACCAAAAGGCAGAAAGCCTAGCTTGCCGAGAACAAAACACTGATATTTAGCCAGAAACCCGCCTAAATTTAAAGACAAGCATTAAGTTTCAGCACTTCAGAATGGTGTGTCCGGCCATTCACCATAACACATCCCTACTACAAGTTCCCAACAACTTCTTCCCGACCGCTGCAGTCACTGACCTGTTACCAGTGTCAGTGCTGCAGGGGCATTAGAGAGCCACCTGTTAACAGTCTTCTGCTTTGAATTCCAGCCTTCAGGGCTTGGGATTTTTTAGTTACTGATTTTTTTTTCCCCCTAGTAAGGCCTGCGGAACACACACATCCTGCTAGCTTCGCAAGAAAACTCCAGCATTCTTTCCTTTCAAGGAAATGCTTTAAGTCCCATAAAGTTTATTTTTCATATCTACTACACTTGAGAAAGGCAGACTTGCAGGACAGTCCTTGATAGTTAGGTGTTAGATTAGACGATGGAATAAACTCCTTTCTGTGCATCAAAGCAGTAGCTAATTTCAGTCTATCCATCATCGTTTAATCTCACTGCAGATCATTTGCAGGAACGCTTGTCTGAGACCACAGGGAACTCCTTCACAGACCGCATCAGTTGTATTAAGCATACTCATTCCTGTTACTCCACGCTTAGTGTGGAGTAACAATGTTGTAGCACATACTTTCTTTTCACTACTGTTATGTATGAAAACCAAAACTTGACTGCAAGATGCAGAAGCTAAGAATACTGCTTCAGCCTGAATTAGCCAAATTTACCCTGAAACGCCACCCGTTTAGTGCAGTTGATCCAAAAGTCAGAGCTAAGCATAGCATTTTCACTTGACATCTACCAGCCCCATCACTAACAGCTATTTCCTGCGTTTCCTCAGAAGTCTGCCACTGAGAAGGGAATTAACACATAGCTTCACCCATTGGAGCACTGAAACCAGTACAATGTTGAATCCAAACAGTGCTTGATCACCATCAGGTGAAATACTGTTCCCAGAAATTAAAGAAAAAGCAATTAAGTCCAGAAGCCAGCTGCATGTTATTTTTCAGCACCCAGAATATCCAATTTATTAAGTTCTTCACCTTCCATACCAAGTTTCTTCCTGTTCTTTGACAGATTTAAAACACAATATAGTTGGATTCGGAGCACCATTTTAGTTACATAGCCGGAAAAAAGCACAGGTCATGAAAGGTTAGGTTGCAAAAGTCTAGAGATTTAGACTTGCATTTTACCACTGTCGAGTACTACAAGACAAGTTCTTTATTTTAAACGATAAAGTGCCAGGTTTATGTACAAACTATTAAAACAATAGTAAAAAAAGTAAACTTAAAACCTGCTGAGAAAGCAGTGAGGTCATGTAGTTGCCTCCAGAGTTTTCTGCAGTGTTCAGTGAATTAAAGACTCTAATTTCTCAGCTGCTCCTTTGTTTATGGAGAGAACAGCAGAAGCTAGCAGTCACTGCCCATAACCTCCCATCTCACAGAAGGAAGGCGCCTGTATCTTTCATAAAATGAAGTCGCATATAAGAGATACATCTAAACATTCTATGAATTAACACCATTGGCAAAGTCTAATAAAAAGGAATTGTACTGCTGGAGCTGCACTAGCCTCCTGAAAAGTACCAATATCACCACACTTTTCAAGAGTGGGATTTTAGTACAGGGATCAAGTCACACTGACTCAATGCACTTAACATTTCCCTGTAAACAGGGGAGCATACACACTAACTCATACGGTCTCAGTTCACTTAAAATTCCGCATCCAGGGTGAAAGAGTTGTCTGTGGGCTTCGACATGACTCCCATCCTCTGATATTCACCTACTCGCTTCTCAAAGAAATTGGTCTTCCCTTCTAGAGAGATGTTTTCCATGAAGTCAAAAGGATTCTCCGCTTTGTATATCTGAAATGCAAAGCCAATTCTATCATCACTACAGGTGCTCACATCCTGAATACGCGAGAGCATTAGAAATCAGCTGGAAGGAGTCTAATAACAACATCAGCAGGCTTACTATGTAGTGAACAAAAAATCTCTGCCTCCAGCCTTCTCTACTGTATTTGTTCCTGTCACTTAGCTGCAGGAGGCAGAAGCACAGCAACTCTTATCTATCTGTTTTTCCGTATCATCCTTTGGCTTTTCCTTCTGTGGGTCTCCAAGCAGGATCTAGCTGCGGGACTGCTAAATGGTCTCAGAAGTTACGCCAATATTGCTGAAGCCATTTTAGGATTTGGATTTTCTGGAGGAAATTAAACTTACTTAGCATGTCTTTCCCCATGAAATATTCAGCGTACTAGAGCCTTACCTTTCCAAAGCCCAGTTCCATCATAAGCCGGTCTGCTACGAACTCTATGTACTGTTTCATTAAAGTGCAGTTCATGCCAATCAGCTTTACAGGCAGTGCCTCCGTCAAGAATTCCTGCAGATAATAGAAGCGCTTTATGTACAGAAACTGGTATTCACTCCCTACCGTCTCGGCTAATTTTGTACCCAACAGCTCCCCAGCTTTCTGCTTAATTGTGATCAAGTTTCCCAAACAAGCAGACAGTTACCTGCTCTATGAGGACAGCATTCATGATGATTTCCTTTACTCTCTCCTCTGATGGTTTGCGTATCAAGTGCTTGAACATGAGGCAGGCAAAATCGCAGTGCAAGCCCTGGAAATAGGTTTCAGAAAATTATTTCAGCAATACTGATTTAAGAGCCACTCAAATCTGCAGCACAGAGTAAATAGCCCAATATATTAGCACCATCTTTGCACTTGCCCCATTTTTTAGGGTTACAGACAACTTTCTGCCTGACCGGAAGGAGGCATAAGCGAGTTCAGCCAGTACCAGCTGCACTTGCTCCAAATGGCAAGAGTTGGCAGGAACTCTTCAGCTATTTAGAGGATGCAAAATGCTGAGTTCATTCATTCTCTGCTGCAAGATCCACGACGACACATATACACACTTTAGTGAGCTTTCTAGACTGCCTGTTTCTAAACATATTCCTGTTTTAAAATACAGGCTCCATCTGATATCATTACTTCTGAATATCATTACTTCGAGCTACTATGGCACATTACCATCTTAACTGCTAGAATTTGATTCATACCTCATCTCTACTGATAAGTTCATTAGAAAAAGTGAGTCCAGGCATTAATCCTCTTTTCTTCAGCCAAAAAATTGATGCAAAAGAGCCAGAAAAGAAGATTCCTTCCACTGCTGCAAAAGCCACTACGCGTTCTCCTGTTAAGAGAAGATTGATAGTGGTATGAAACAGAAAACCGAACAGGATTAATACCCAGAAGGTGCAAACAGACCAGTGCACCACATCCTTCAAGGAGAACGGAGAAGTTTCTGCACAAGCATGCTACAGCCTGTCCTTAAGACTATTACAGTGAAAGTTTCTGGTTATTAAGTAAAACTTTTAAACACAAGAGGAAGTAACAACTAATTAGAGTAGCTACTAAGTAGCTGAAGCCAAGGCTCCTTCCCCCAGGTTAACCATCAATACCACCCTTTTCAAAGCTTGCACACTGAAAAATAGCAGTCTTCTTAGTAGCTGATTTAAGTCCATGTCTGCTGATCTTTGACTAAGTAAGGAACTTTGGCCACGAAGAATGCTTTAATATGAGTGAAATTATGATCTGTACCATCTCATCTGACCTTTGAAGTGAGACAAGGAACCAGCAAGGCAGAGGAGCTACAGCCTCCAACTGTACATGTCTGCTGGAGGCAGATGGCCAGTAGAGTACTGGACATGTGACAGCAACTTACAATTTGATCATGTAGCCAGGCATATGAAGGCTGCCACATTAGCTACCATTATTCAAAATGTCAGCAATCTTAAAGATTCATCTCAGCATCTCATTTGCAAAAGGAAAATTATTTTCTTCCTCTCCAGAATTATATCAGTATCTTACACTGGAAAGCACATACTTTCCCTGTGACAACAATAACCCCATGCAAGGTATGAAGTCTGGAGACATGGTGGTTTCCCCATCTTTTTTAAGGAAGTAATTTCACTTTGCTCCCAATAGATGTACTCACCGTATGTTGCTTTCTTGTCCCCAATCCAGCGCATGGCCCAGTCGGCCTTCTTTTTAACACATGGTAACGTTTCAATAGCATTAAAAAGAAATTCCCTGAGAAGGATAAAACTCATTAGGATCGGACATCAGCACAAGTCGTATGGTCAGCATTCACTGCTATAGATGGCCTCATTCACTTACAAGTCCTGTGCAGCTTCACCCTGATAATCTCCTTCCCCACCTTATTTTGCACCAAACTAGCTCTATTTGTACTCATCAACTACCTTTTCGTCACCTTCCCATCACATCAATATCAGTTCACGTGACTTCCCGTTACAATATCAAGGGGAGTACTGTTCCATCGAGTCCTGTACTTGAACAAGGCTTTCAAAACTACAGAACAGCCAGCCTCTACTTTCCAGTGACAAGGCACCAGAGCTCTCACGCAAGCATTTCTTCCTCAAACATCTACTGGAATTTAGCATCTCAGAGCAGAAATGACATGGTCAACTTTCTATGAATTAGCAGCAATTAAATATATCTGGACTGCAAACAGCATCGCAATACCACATGACATTTGGCTCAACTGGTTGTTGACAACACCAGAATAATACCTGGACTGCTCAAAGCCCTGCATTCAGTTTTAAGATACCAATTCTTGAATCAATTCTCTTGCTATGCAAAATTTTACACTGTGGCTATTTTTTTTATTAGGACCACAATCCACTTTTCAGCAAATGCAACATGGTTTCCCCCCCCCCAACAAAACTGTGAAGTGAGTAAGGGCAGCACACGCTACATAAAAGTGCTAGCTGCTAACTAAACACACTGAGTTTGAGAGATGGCATTTATAATAAAAGTAGTATTCTCATAGCAACTTTCCTATGTAGCTTTCTACTAGGTGCAGAAGCTCTCCATACAAGCCCTTACCGTAATTCAATATGCCTTCCTATTTGACTGCTCCGTCTTTTACATAGTTTCACTCCTTTGTTTCAGTATTAAGTGGTTTCAGTTTCACTCAGTCTAAGCAAGTTCTTGCTCACACACTTCAGAAAAGAAAGATGTTCCAAAACTGCTCTTAAGCAGCAGTGGTATTTTATATAAATCTAGCTTAAATCCTAAGATCAGACTTTAAGTCAGAGTGACTGACATGCATCACTTAAATCTCAACACTTAAGAGTTTCAAACCTTTCATCACCAAGCAATACAAACCTCTCTTTAGAATCCTTAATGTAGGTGTCAATAAGAAGGCTGTACATTTCTGAATGTATGTTTTCCATGGCAATCTGGAAGCCATAGAAACAACGGGCTTCTGTGATTTGTACTTCTTGACTGAACCGCTCCACCTAGAGGAAATACACGAGCGTTTGCAAAGGTGCTTATTAACCAAGCTGCAAGTGAGAGGCATTGACGCTGTCAGTAACAGCTCTTCCTCAGCCTGTGGAATCATCCCCAGATGAATTCCAGATGTGCAGATTATAACAGCAACATGAAGAGCAGTAGCCTCTCACAGCTTCAGGTCAACAGAATTGTAGAACGCTTTGGGTGGGAAGGGACATTTAGAGTTCATCTAGCCCAACCCCCCTGCAGTGAGCAGGGACATCTTCAACCAGACCAGGTTGCTCAGAGCCCCATCCAACCTGTCCTTGAAGGTTTCCAGGGATGGGGCCTCCACTGCTTCTCTGGGCAACCTGTGCCAGTGTTTTGCAACAATTGAGAGCGAAACCTCACGTCACGAGTTGTTCCTTAGTCCCAAGAGAAAGGGGAAAACACCTTCGTTCTGCTTATCGCCCATGGGGGAGACAGCACTGGGGGGCAGCGGCAGAGCAAGGGCTCCGAACCGGCCAGGCGTTACTGTCAGGCAGTGCTCAGTGCCCCGCGGGGAGCAGCCACGCTTGCAGACTTCAAAACAGAAACCCCAATTTGCTAATTAGGCTAAGACACCACGGCACGCTGCAGTGCCGCGACGCTACACAAAGGGTCAGCCAGCGAGCGCGTCGGGCGCGTGGCTACCTGGCCGCCCTCGGCGAGGGACGTGTCTGCGGGACGGGCCCCACGCACTCACCAGGTTCTCGTTGACGATGCCGTCGCTGGCCGCGAAGAAGGCGAGGACGTGAGAAATGAAGTACTTCTCCTCGGGCTTCAGGGACTCCCAGTGCCGGATGTCTTTGGAAAGGTCCACCTGGCATCGTCGCCGGAGGCAGCGGTGAGACAAAATGGCGGAGAGACCGGGGGGGGGGG
>Ga0065711_1051330_pt1 | contig 10426 bp, 5 predicted proteins | sample Hoacrofraction12_FD_59098 | JGI IMG/M metagenome (GOLD analysis project Ga0065711, IMG submission 59098) | Hoatzin crop microbial communities from Cojedes, Venezuela - Epithelial fraction 12 v2 (version 2) | ecosystem: Host-associated > Birds > Digestive system > Esophagus > Crop | place...
CTACCCAGCCAGTCATGTCATCGTAGAAAGCTATCAGATTGGTCAGGCATGATTTCCCCTTGGTGAATCCATGCTGACTACTCCTGATAACCTTCTTTTCTTCCACTTGCTTCATGATGGCCTCCAGGAAAGAAGCCTGTACGTGGAGGGCACCCAAGAAGAAGTAAAGACTTTGTTTGTCCAAGTCTGTGGACAATGTGGGGTGATGGTTTGACCAAAATTCCACTCTGTCACAAGTGCATGTCAGTACTTGCTTCTCTCCTGCCTTCCTACCCTTTTCAATAACTTTCTGAGAAGTGGTACAAATGCTCCTGGCACTGCAGAGCGAGGATATATTAACAGAAGACATGTTTCCTAACCAATAGCTTTTTTAATTAAGAATCATTATATGGAGCAAAGCTGATTCCGAGCAGTCTTTCATCAGGGCAGAAACTGAACTTGTCTTCATTGAGATCCCAGTCCCAGCTGTGACACCTCCTGGCAAACTCAGTGCAGAGTCGTACAATATCACCTTTCTTCCCCTTGATGTTTTTCAAAGTAGCTCCAGTTGGTGGACTGAAATAAGTTCAGCTACAAGCTGGTGCGATAATCTGTGCCTGTCACCTAAAAGAGCAGGGTTCTACATCCTTTGCTTCTCCACTTGTGATCCAGCAACCACGAGCAGCCTGTGAGATAGTCCAACAGAAATCTAAGTCACAGAACATGAACACAGAAACTCATAGAAATGGCACACATAACACTTTCTGTATCAAATAGCAAATATCCTGTCTGCACAAGTAAATTACATCAACCCCAACAATGTACAAAGTCAGTGAAGTCCTCATTAAGATGAGGAATATCTACAAATTTTATTTTAGACGTAAGGAAGTAAAGGGTAGAAAGCATGAGTGGTTTACATGATGTCACATAGGAAATTTTCTTCAGAGGTCAGCTTTTGATTTCCTCAGCTGCAGAACACAGGACTGATATGCTCTTGTCTTTGTCCTCCTACAGATCCTTTGCAAACTAGGGAAGCTGTGACCACGCATCCACATTCACATCAGTGTATCAAGACTTTCCCAGGTCAGGAGTGCTGAGGTCTGATGGTTGCATTCAAGCTTCTTTGAATAAGGGAACCTCTTGTCAAATTCAGGTCTGGATCCAACCTTGATTTTCAATTCTTATGTATCTACTAGAGAGTCTAGAGTACAAATAACTTACATGATACAGTAAGACAAATGTGCCTTAATGCTAACAAAAACACAACCAGAACTGAAAAGAGAGGGTGCAACTGAAAAGAAGGCTGAATTATTTCTGTTCATAAAAATTGCAGTGGACCTAATATCTCCTTAAGCACGACAGAAGCACTGAATGTCTAACTGATCAGGAAGAGATTTATTTTTTTCTTCCCCGTTCTCTCAGGCTGTCAGAAAACAGCAGGATCAGGGTGGAAGTAAGTTGGGTTTTATCTACAATCTTACAACTGAGTCACATCGAACACTAAACAAACCTGAGAACATTTATTTGTCAGACGCTCAGTTTCAGCCCTTTATTATGACCAGCACCCACATGCTCCTGAGTTCAGTGGCTTCCTTTTCTGCCTTCGTGACCCAAGAAAGACATCACTGTATTATAAAAAAACTGTTGTTTTGGTTTGGTGTTTTTTAAAGTGAGTTAAAGATGACATAATGTCACTTTCTGCTGTAAAATGTTCTGTGGGCAGCTGGGGATAAAAGGTTTACTGCAGCTTTATTAAAACATATTAAGTAAATTGAAGACGTGCTATCCAGCCAGCTGATTGAGGCAGAGACTTCCCGTAGATACTTCGGTTGTGCATTAAGAAAGTTGTCACAAGTAATTTGGACTGGAGCGTGGAGTTATAGACTGCCAAATGTTGATTAATTAAGCCCATGTTTGGATTAGTTCTGCTAGATTGTTTCATTAGGGAGAATGACTGAAAATATGGAATAAAGCAACCAGGGAGGATCCATGAAGAATTTACATGCAAGTGAGACCTCCAGCAAAGGGCAGAGGCTGAAACTGAACTGTATGTGCCCTATGATGTTGTGTTGTGCTCCTCGCTTCTCCCTGACTGGCACAGAAATAAACACCAGGAAAGCTGACTTGTGTGTGATGTGGCAGTAACTGATTTCTCTGGAGTCATTCCTGAGAGCCGAGGAATGGAGCCCTTTCCTTGTTGTGTTATGTTTCAACTTCAAGGTAAACTGCACTCTTCTTTTACATGCATAATACCAGCCTAAAGGTGAGAATAAATATATCATCATAGAAGTAATGATTGCACAATTATTGTTTATTTTAATTTCAGATTTGCTTCCATGTGATTTTTCCTCTGTACTGTTGTGGAAGAAAATGCCTTAATGAGGAGACCTCCTGCATAGGGATATCCTTCTCTTTCTTTTTTTGGCTCCTGTTGAGACTTCACTGAACTTAGCTGCATTCCAAAAATAGTGAGATAGTAGATTAAAAAACAATCTATCATGCCAAACAAAATTAAAAGAAAAAATCCTGTGAGTTTCAGAGATGAACCAAACTGTCACCTATCTGAAGTAAATAAAGTCTCACTCTCCAAGCAGCCCATTAAGAGAAAAGCATCTTCCTCCAGCCCATTTAGCTTTAAGTACAGGGAGGGAGAGGTGGAGACCTGGATTGTCCCAGGCAGAGCTCTGGCCCGACTTGACAACCCTGGGGCAGGCAGAGAGAACACCTGCCAGAGAACAGAGACCAAACTCAAATTTCAGGGAAAAAGAAAAGCAAGTGAGGCAGTAGTTGAGTGTAAGTGTGTCTCAGCTGGAGAAGGTGACACTGCAGGTCTCCACCACACCGTCCACAGAGCTGTAAGATCTTCAAATAGAGCATCACATTGCTGAGCCGCCAGCACTGTAGTAGGAAGCTGTGCTTGTACTGCATAAGTGATGTTATAATAAAGAAAGTGAGCTCATGACGCTTGTCATGATTCATAACATAAATCATTCTGCCTGCTTCTAAATACATTTCACAGCCATTGTGCTCCTGCTCAGCCATGAGAGACACAGCCACAGCTGAAAGGAGGGTGCTGAGTAAACTCCAGTATCACCACCAAGCAACCAGAAGAAAGCAGGCCACCCAAATTCTGGCTGACCCCGTAGGATTGCCTGCAGGCCTCATTGAAGGGTGAGATACATCAGAGGTTCTCAAAAGCTTTAGCCTTGTGAGAATTAAAGGTAAAATAAATAACTGGGCTATCTGGCTATTTTTCATTAAAATGAAGGAAAAGAAGGTTTGTAAGCTATTCACTCTCTGATGAAAAAAGAAAATCAAAACCAACTCTTTCCAGGTAGTCAGTTCAGATAGTCAGTCCTTAGTCACTCTGGAGAATATAGGTCCCATTTCTCTTCCAACCCTATTTTTTCTGCAGTTTAGAAGATCTGGACATTGAAAATTTAAAAGATGTTTTTGATCCTTGCATAGTGTCTTACATGGTCTTACATAGCCCTAGATAGTTTCATCTCTATGTAGCAAACTTGCCACTTAGACTACAGCAGGCTAACAGGACTCATGCCTTAAGTGAGTTGTCAGGTGCATTGTGATCCATCAGTCTTGCATGTAGAAGAATCACACAGAGCACAGAAGTGTTCACAGAGTTTGGAAAAAGAAAACAAAAACCACCTGCATCCTGACCTCTGAAAAAAGTAATGTGAGACTAAAACCAGCAAAACAAACCAACAGACTATTACTCTTTTTCTTGGCTAAAGCAAGTTCCTTCCATTTAGCAGATGTGGAAAATCAAAGTGAATGGACAGAGAAATGTTTCGATACTCTTATTTGGTCTGCTCAAATATGTCACACTGCTCCTATGCTGGGCATAACTCTCTGATGTTATTCTTGTACAAATTTGTCACAAAGATCCATATTTACCTCTGAGGTTACTCCAGGACAACTACCTCTAGTCAGTAAACTTATGCTAACAATTAACTAAGCTAATTCAGCTCAGCCCCTCTAGGCGGAAAATCTCTTAATGTTTCAGAAGTAACAAAAAGTATTGCATGTCTCTCTATTAATTGCCTGTCCCACTGGTCACCTTGTCTCTGTCATTTTCCACTTCTCTGAGTACTCTTGTTCCCATCTCTCCTTCTCCCATCTTTCAACCCTAGGCCACCTCATCTCCTCCACTTCCTCCAGCCTGGGCTCTTCTCAGCTACTTTTCATTGCAGCAAGGCAGCAGAAGTGGGTTAAAGACTGTTACAGGAGGTGGACTTACATGTCAGGTGACATAACTGCTCAACCTTTATGATTTTATTTTGCATCAGGTAGCAACATGGAGACCTTTCTACAGTTTCAATATAGTATTATTTAAAGTCCGTCTTGCTTTACTTAAAGTCCCATCTATTTCCTTAGATTATATCTTCTTACTTATGTGGGTTAAGACTTGCAGTACCTGGTACCATAAATATTTTGTCTCTATTTTTCCTCTCTCCACAAAGCCCTTTTGTGCCATGAGTGTGAAGGATGCTATTTATTCAGCTAAGCTATATTGCATTTATCCATCATCTAAATATTAATTAAAAAAGCTATTGAAAATTGCCAGATTTCTGTATTTGTAGAATGATATCACTACATTTTTTTGCTTAATAGGTGCTGTCACTGGTGAAATCATCTGCACAGTTACATACTTATAAACTGACAGTTTCCTATAAATACCAAAATTCTGTAATTATCACTCATGCTACTCATCAGAATTTGAAAATAGATAAAACAACAAAAAACAGCAAAACCTTAACATTTAATCCTACCCACGTCAAAATACCCACCAACCACGGTTCTTACAATGCACCCAACCACTCTCTAACGTGACTTGATGCCACAAAGCTGCTATATTTGTGCCCAACAACAGAAATGTAGTAGGAAGCAGGTTATTTTTAGTCAAGAACATAACCTGACAGCAGGCAACTGATTCTGAATCCAAACCATTAGCTATGTATCAGAAAAACTGAATTATTCTGAACCATTTTTTAAGATCTGTCCAAAGAGTTAATGCATGTTCTGCTAACTGGTGTGACATATCTTATTGTCCAACATATCATAAATTTGGCATACTCCTCTCCTTACTGGTCAAATTGAAGCTACAACAGCATAGATGATAATCTCCAAGAACAGAGGCAGGTGTGAAGGGCACAGCAAGGACAAACTGCCACTGACTGCCAGAGAGAGAACTGTGCTTTCCAAGTGACTTGCCTTCTCCCATCACAAAGAATGACATACTCATACTCCAAGAACATGCTTCTGGGTATGGAGAATCGCAATCTACTTTTGAAGTTACGGGTCACTTCTCATCAGAGGTGGATTGAGCGAAGTGTTTAAACACGGTCAGTACAGCCACTTTTCCAGCTGATATTAGCCAAAGGTCTTCTATTGAACAACCTTCTGTTGCATTTACGTCATGCATTCAACCTGAGGAAATCTAAAGTTCCAAATAATCACTTCTATCGACACAGTCAGTTTTGAGGAGGAGGGCAGTTAGCTAATCTTGTTTCTAGGCTTCTCCTAGACAGACAACAGTACAGATCTCCAGTCCTATTGGTAAAATCCAAAACAGTCACATGAAAAAAAAAATCTCAGTAGATGACCTCTTTATCTAGCACATGGGTGGGAAAAACAGTGGGAATAGGTGCCTGAAATCCTGGGAAATGCCAGAGCACCGTATCAGAACTTACCTGTTCTTTTCAGGCAATATCAAGAAGCAATGTGAAATCACAACCTTACATTCGACTTTAGGTGTTCTTACCTCATTTTGGGCCGAAAGTTTGACACTGTGAAGTGTCCAGGCCTCAGCTGGTACAGGCTGACCTACATGAGACTGGAAAGAGATGGTCGTTAATTTCATTATAGCTGTTCATCCAGGAATCTCAAAAATATCTGGTTTCTTTGTTCATACAGAAAGCTGTTCAGTTCCTCTTTTCAAGGCATTTACAAGAACTCAGAAAAAAGTTGATCCTAAAAGAGAGTGCGCCTTACAGGTCTGCAGCTGCTTTATCTCTTCTTTTGCTCCTGTTAGTGTTTTATTAACTGCAGCGATAAAAGCTGCTTAGAAGGATAGAGAATGCTCGTAAACGTCTCTCCTCTCCCTCCCAGTGTTACCTTGGGGACCCACTCCAGTGGTGCCTCAACATGTGGCATTGCCATGTAACAATGGAGAGTCACAGGGAACGACTGAAAGGAAGCACCAAAGGAGGCAGAAATTGCTTTTAATGCTTGTGATGTACGGGAATGAGTACAAGGAAACTGAAGCTGAATATCAGTACATGTCTCCTAATGGTGAGCTGCAATAGCTCACGTGCCTGGTGCTATTCAGGAGAACATATCTGCAAGGCTTGCAGTCTCTTGCAGTGCAAGCAGCCCGTTAAAACTTCTGTGCTGGAATAGGGAGAGTGATGGAAGGCCCATTACTGGGATCCTTAAAACCAGAATTTACCAAACACTGAAAACAATACTGTGGGGTCGTGGAGCTCCTGCTCCAGGCCAGGGCAAAGCAGAGTCAATGAAATCTCAGTGGATCTTTTTTATTCTCTCTCTAGATTTTGAACAAGAACAATAATACTTAAACATAAATTTACATTCTTTCCACATTCAAGAGCTGTGTAACCATGAACTCCATGTTGCAGCTGTATTTCAATGGATTTGGCAGTATCCTGCCCCTGAAACCAACGCTGGCAGCAGTCAAAGACAATGTTAGAGAATGCTAGCATTAGGAAGAGACAAAGCCAAAGTATAGCATGTAACCACAGCAAAACAAACTATTGAGGTTGAAGCCTGGAGTGATTAAATGATAAATAATTTATGCTTTTAGCCAGAATAAAGTTTTCTTCATCTTATTTCAACAAGTTGCATTTCTGGGGTAGCCAGAAATTGTCCTTTCCAACTAGGTAGAGTTGAGAGGTGCTTTATATGAGAAATAAGCCAGGAGAAGGGAGGGACATGGGAGATTTTCTTCCACTCAGATTAATTTTTATCACAAATAACTTAAGGCTTCACAGTTGTGAAGTTCACCCACTCAGTATCACAGACTCACAGTACTCCAAAAGTCTGTGATGAAAATATCATGCAGAAAACTGCATATGCCATCTAGTCATAGTTTTGATTTCTGATACTGTTGTGCAGATTCTTGCTCTTTCCTGTTTTCTGTAAGTCTCAAAACATCATGGAAATGGCTTTTCTAAGTCTGAGACAAACGTTCATTTTTCCATTGAACTGAAAAGTTGATTGAAGAAACTCATTAAAGGCTGAACCAAGTCAATGTTTTAATTTGTTTTGGAGATTGTTTTAAACATTTAAGGTAAAATCTAGAAGAGAATATTAACAATTATTCTAAATGCAAATATTGGAAAGTAATTTTTTAAATGTCAAAACAAATATCAAGAGTTTTGATTTTTTCAGAAAGGAGAAACAAGTGTTTCTATTAATACAGCAAAAAACTAAATAAAGCATGTGGACAAAATCTTGCTTCAAAATAAATATGTTTGACTAGGAAAAAAACCCCACATTCTTACCAAAAAAAGTCACCTAGCATCTACTTGATTCTTTAGCAACTGTCAAGACTCAAAATCACAGAAATCCTGTTCATTCAGACTCCCTCTTTTTTTCTCTAAAGCTGCAAATTCTACTGCCAAAGAAAGACTAAATGTTAGACTGACACTGTCTGCCTCTGAAACCTGAGGACAAGGTACTTCAAACCTACAAGTACAAACCCTTGCTCCAGCTACCTGTGCTCTCAGTATTTATGGAACCAGTAACAAACTGGGTCTGGTGGAGTTCGAGCAGTAGCAGCAGGAAAGCTACAGTTGCAGTATCTTTGCCCAAAGAATCTAATTGTTATCATTACTATTACAAAACATACCTTGTGTCAAGGATACAGATCTGTGTAATTAGGGCTGCCTTGGTTTTCCAGGGTTCAGAAACTCATAAACGGTATTCCTGTCCAGTCTTGCCCTCACATGTATAAGGTCACCACTTGCATTATCAAACTCATTTCAAGGGGCTGAATTTAGCAGAGCAGATGGCAAAGCACTCTGCTGTGGAATGTGCTGCGGTCCCGAGCCGACAGCCACAGGGGCACCCAAGAGGCCATGCCCTCTGGGTTTTGGCTTGTGTGGAGAGGGTGGCAGCAGTCGCACTGACCTTCAAGGGCTTCAGGGATGTCCCTGGACGTAGGCTGTTGCCTCACTGCACAAACCCACCCTTTTGCACCTGGGAAAAGCTTGGCTCTCTCCTTCCTTACTAAAGACATATTCTGGCTGACCGCTGCACTCTCACTTCAACAAACCCCAGAAGGGCTGTAGGGTTTGGCCCGGAGGATTACCAAGGTGAAAGATGTGAGGTAGAGTGGTGCATTTGCTACTGTTCTTCTCCTGACTAAGGAGAAAACACAGCAAACTGCAGCCGGGACTCAGACTTCTTATTCCCAAAGTATTAACTATTCTTTGCAGCTCAGTCTGCAACCATCTTCATTTCAAGGCGTAATTACCTTCTAGCCCCTGAATTCCCATGTGGTTTCAATAGAAGTTATTCTTTTCTTCCTATAACAATTTTGTTGCTTCATTATGCCCCAGAGATGATGATATGTCAACGGTGGCTGAGTGATTCCATTAGAGACAATCTGCAAAGAGCTTAGGGTCCCTTCAAGATGAAAGATGCCATCTAAATATAAGTTACATATTTTAGTAATACGCACTAAAGTGTAAATTCTGCTTTGCAAGGCACACTTAAGGTCTCCAGCAAGCTACATAGAGTTAATAAATTGACAGTCATCAGTGGCAATCTCATACAATGCTTATTTCACAGCCTCCAACTTCTCCCAGGAAACTGCACTTTATCAGACTAAAAAGCTTGCTTGCTGCAGTGGCTCACTGTTATTGTAATGCTATTGACGTCTTGCCTCTCCTGTTGCACTCAAACCTTATTATCGGCAGCGTAGTTTTAACATCCCCCAACTGCAGCAGAGAAAATTAGCCCTTGTTTGCAAATTGATCATTCCTTCAGTGGTGGACACCACCACTGCCACCACACTGGTCTGTGGGAAAGAGGTTGGCAAGCAGAAGCCTTCATCATGTTTTTAACTGCTTGTAGCAATCCAGACAGTGAGCTTTTGTTTTTTTGCTTCATAGGCTCTTAGTGTTTGGAAGCAAAAGACCTCTCAATCTGACAAGGCTCCCAGCGGGTTTGGGCTAATAATGCCATAGTGAGGCAGCAGCTCTGGAGGATCCCTGAGATGGTTCATTCTCCTTCTCTCCCCACCTCTCTTTTATCAGTGTCTTATCCTTGCCCTTCTGTTCAGAGACCTGCGCTCCTTCCAAAGCCTGCTTAGAAGTATGGTCCACACCAGTGGGATAAAAGCTGGCTGCTGCCAGTCCCTGGACAGTAACATTCAAAGCTGGAAGAAAATAAAACTTATACCACTTCATCCTCCCAAGCCAGGTAGCTGCTTGGTCAGCATACATGGAAGTGGTTTCTTGGCTGACTAGCAAACTTAACATCTCAGTTTCCAAGCACTACAGAGCAGAAGAAATCAGTGGTGGTGGCTGCAAGGGAGATTCGTTCTAATCCCATGGTGTGATCTTGAGATGGCCATTAGTATCTCATTTTGTGTCCAGTCAAAGGCACTGGGCAGATGGTAAGCTCATTTAAGGCAGAGAGTAGTTTGCTGGAGATCTAAAGGCACAGCTGTGCTCTGCACCTGGGAATAGCCAAAAGTTAGGACAACATCTGAATTTTTAAATTTATTTATTATTATTAAACTTAAGTGTAAGGTACTTAATCCTCAACCGAGAATCACACTTTCCTCAATGTGGCTCGTGTCAAGCTACCTTTTTTGATTTTTTTTTTTCATCTTTTAACAGGGATTTTCAGAGCACATGGAGAAGACAGCTTATTTTACTTTCTTTGCGTGCATTTTAACACATTTCTCAACACAACAGCAAACTCGTTGCCTCCTGCTGTAAGTACTCACAGATCTCAACTGCACATCACTTTCTGTGTAAGTGTGGGCTGAAAAGTATCCATTTGAGCTACAGAAGACTATTTGTTGCCAACCAGCAGTAAGGGGACTGTAACACATGTAGTTGAGCAGCTCCATTTCCTCAAGCAGGGGCAACGGATCCTTGCAGCCATAGCACCAAATACTGTCCATTGCCCTGGGTATCTTTTGCTGCAAAACAACACAGACTGCAAGTCAAACAAAATGTTTCTGGTAAGCACAACTAAAGGGCAATTTGCAGACTAGAGGTGTGGTCGTAGTTTAACCTGACAGCCAGCAGCTAAGCACTAGACAGCCAATTGCTCATCCATCCCCTTCCTCCCCAACAGGATGGGGAGGAGAAATGGACAAAAGGGGTAACTCGTGGGTTGAAATAAAGACAATTTAATAAGAGAAGAAGAGCAAGAAGAGCAGAGCAGA